>OHWU01001063.1_pt1 | contig 8952 bp, 8 predicted proteins | sample 1579821 | NCBI WGS metagenome assembly OHWU01 (sample SAMEA3882548, study PRJEB24775) | human gut metagenome | biome: human-associated habitat; feature: intestine environment; material: feces | place: Netherlands | collected 2009/2010 | reverse complement strand
GAATTATTATATTTAATATTAAATCTTTAAATTTAATATTATCTGTTTCATTATTTTTTCTTTCTGTTAAAACTTCTTCTGCTGTTTTCTCTTGTTCTTTATATTCTTTTTCTAATTCTGCACTTTTATTTAATTTAGTATTGTTTGATATATTTTGTATTGGTTCTACTAAACCAGATATACTTATTATTTTTGTATTTGCATAATTATTTTCAAAGTTAAATTTAACTGGCACTATTAAAGAAAACATTAACAATAGCCATATAAAACATTTCCATTTAGGAGAAATTCTTTTATCTAAAATTTTTCTTAAATCAATTCGATTGGCGGCAGGAAACTTGCATGGCAATCCGAGAGTATGTTATACTAAAGTCTATACGTTAGGGGATACATTTTCATGGAATGAATGGTCATATAAGATACCATGAAATCTATACGTGAGGAGAAAAGAAAAGAGGGACATCTATGAAAGTAGCAATTGTATCAGCAGACACCATGATATACAGAAAACAGAAGGATGATACGTGTTCGCCAATCGTGCGAAGAGTGCTCGATCAGGTCAGCTTCAAGACAGAGCTTGTACAGCCGGTACCAAATGACAGGGAGGTTATCCGCAAGATCCTTGCGAAGATCGCGGATGCACAGATGGCAGATCTGATCCTTACGATCGGTGGGATCGGATGCAGAGAAGAGGACTGTGTTCCGGAAGCGACAAAGGCAGTGGTCGATAAGGAGATTCCGGGGATCGGAGAGTCGATGCGTCTTTTTATGACACGGACCAGAAAAAGGGCAATGCTGACGAGAGGAACAGCAGGTATCCGGGGTAAATCCCTGATCGTCAATCTTCCGGGAAGTCCGAAGATCATTAAAGAGTGTCTGGAATATGTTCTTCCGGAGATTGTTTATGCGACAGAGACGGCAGCCGGTGAACATGATGATGTTGAGGAGTAGGCAGACAGATGAGGGTGACGTATATCGGACACAGCGGATTTTCGGTGGAACTGGAATCCCATATTCTATTATTTGACTATTATGAAGGAACGATGCCGGAGTTTGATCCAGCGAAGAAGCTGTTGGTGTTTGCCAGCCATTCCCATCCGGATCATTTTAACAGAGAGATCCTGAAGCTTGCGGATGTGTATCCGGATGTGGAATATATTTTCCCGAAGGATATCAGAATTGCGAAAAAGGAGCAGCGTGAATCGGAACATTTCATGCGAAAAAGGGATGAGATTACTGTCGGGGATACAAAGGTAAAAAGTCTGCGCTCAACCGATGAAGGGGTTGCCTTTCTGGTAAGATGCGAAGACAGGATCATTTATCATGCAGGGGATCTGAACTGGTGGCACTGGGAAGAGGAAGATGATGCGTATAACCGGATGATGCGCGGCGATTATCAAAAGGAGATTGAAACGCTGGCCGGTGAAAAGATCGATCTTGCATTTGTCGTGCTTGACCCGAGACAGGAAGAGCAGTTTTACTGGGGCTTTGACTGGTATATGCGGCATACGGATACGAAGATTGTATTTCCGATGCATATGTGGAAGCAGTACGAGGTGCAGGATCGGCTTATCGGAATGGAAGTATCAGAACCATACCGGGAGAAGATCATGCGGATCCGGGAAATGGGACAGGTATTTGAACTATAAGGAGACAAGTTATGAAAGTCAGTATTTATACAGATGGAGCGGCAAGAGGTAATCCGGACGGACCGGGCGGTTATGGAGTCGTTCTGGAATATGTAGACCCGAAGGGAGAACTTCACGTTAAAGAGCTTTCCGGCGGCTATGTGCGGACAACCAATAACCGGATGGAGCTGATGGCTGTCATCCGGGGGCTGGAAGCGCTCAACAGACCTTGCGAGGTAGAGCTTTATTCTGATTCTCAATATGTGGTCAATGCATTCAATCAGCACTGGATTGAGGGATGGATCAAAAAGGGCTGGAAGCGTGGGAAGAATGAGCCGGTCAAGAATACCGACCTGTGGAAGCGTCTTCTGGAAGCGAAAAAGCCGCACCAGGTGAACTTCAATTGGGTAAAAGGGCATGATGGACACCCGCAGAATGAACGTTGTGATACTCTTGCGACAACGGCCGCAGACGGAAATGAGCTGCAGGTTGATCCGGGAGTGTAGAAGAAATCCTTTACACAGATAAAAAAATGTGATAAAGTATCTAAGGCAAGTAAGACAGACGTTCGCGGATGCAGGTGCCGAAAGGCCGCAGACGAGGAAAGTCCGGGCTTCACAGGGCAGGATGCCGGATAACGTCCGGTAGAGGTGACTCTAAGGATAGTGCAACAGAAATATACCGCCTGCAGATGCAGGTAAGGTTGGAAGGGCAGTGTAAGAGACTACCGCCTGGGTGGTAACACACAGGGCATATGTAAACCCCATCCGAAGCAAGACCGAAAAGAAGTGGTATGGCGGCCCGTCATGCTTCAGGTTGGTCGCTTGAGTCTGCTGGCAACAGCAGAACTGGATAGATGAACGTCCACGACATAACCCGGCTTATCGTTTTGCTTGCTTTTTTATTTTTAATTGAGAAATTTTGAAAAGAATCTGTATTCATATTCATGAAGGATATAGATTCTTTTTTTGTTGCGTTGCCATTTAAAAAACTTTAATTTTTATGATATTGTAGTATTGTGTGAATGATTTTTTGAGTGGAATGAAAAATAAAAAAACGTGATAATCCGTTTGACAATCGTTTGGAAAATATGGTAGTTTTAGGAGGATTAAAGTTATGTAGGAGTGTCAAATGAGGAATGATTGTTTTCAAAGTCGGGAAAGAGGAAATGTAGCATATTACCATCTTCCGGGCTTGTTTGAATTTTATGAACTGTACAGACTTTTTTTGCCGCTGTTTTATACACACAGGGAGTATTTCTATGACTGGTGTGAGATTGGTTCCATTTATGGAACCCCGGAAGACTGCCTGTGGAGCGGAGGACGTGTGGAAGCAGGAGAAGCTGAGCCGGAAGAAGTGCTTGCACTTATGCAGAAGTACGGGATTTCTGCCCGTCTGACCTTTAGTAATTCTCTGCTCAGGAAAGAGCACCTTGCGGATCAGAGATGCAATATGCTTTGTCAGTTATTTGAGAAAAGCACAGGTGTGAAAAACGGTGTGATCGTGCACTCAGAGCTGCTGGTGGATTATCTGAAAAAGAAGTATCCGGGGTTCTATCTGGTCTCATCTACCACGAAAGTGTTGACCGAATTTCAGGAGTGTCTGCGGGAAATCCAGAGAGAAGATTTTCAATATGTCGTGCCGGATTTCCGTCTGAATAAGATGTTGGATAAATGGAATACATTATCAGAAGGTCAGAAGGATAAAGTTGAATTCCTGTGTAATGAGTGTTGTTGGTTCGGCTGCAGGGACCGGAAAGCCTGTTATGAGGATGTGAGCCGGAAGAATCTCGGAGAAGATGGAGAGGAACACCGGTGTACTGCGCCAAATGCAAAGGAAGGCTATCGTTTTTCAAAAGCAATGACAAATCCGGGATTTATCAGTGTAGATGATATCAAAAATATCTATTTGCCGATGGGATTTACAAATTTTAAGATCGAAGGCAGGGGACTTGGAAGTGCGCTGATCCTGGAATTTCTGCTGTATTATATGACAAAGCCGGAATATCAGCTGCATGTAAGAGAGGAATTGTATCTGGATAATATGCTGGATTTGTTTTAAAATCAAGGGAAAGATTTTTATGGACAAATACCAGAAGTTTCGAAGACATATTCGCTTTTGTTTTTCTGCGTCTATAGGAGGTATTTTTTATGTTATTAAGTATTGCGCTGATCCTGCTTGTTGGAATGTGTAAGAGTTGGATTTGTCAGGACTGAAGAAAATAGGAAGATCCGCAGTGATGATGTGCTTTGTCCCTGCAAGCCTATGACTGTATTCTGTCAATATCCACTGTATGCTGTGCCGGACAAACATACTGCAGAAAACAGGACGAGCAATACCAAGATCTCCTTTCTTACTGTACGAAGGAGACAAAAAATAAAGGACGCATGAAAAAAATTTCTTTTTTCATGCGTCCTTTGCGTGGCACCTGTCCGCCTAGTCCAACAAGCCGACGCTAGCCCCGCTTTCTGTTGTATTTCTCTTCACAGTATTTACATCTATACACTTCGTTCTCCGGATCAGTCAGTACAAACACATGATCCAGTCCCTGTTCAATTGAAGTAATACATCTCGGATTGTGGCATCTGATCACATTCTTGATTTCAGATGGCAGTTTCAGTTCTTTTTTCTCAACAATCTTGGAATCTTCGATAATGTTTACCGTGATATTATGATCGATAAAACCAAGGATATCCAGATCAATGATATCGATCGGGCATTCAATCTTGATGATATCCTTTTTACCCATCTTGTTACTTTTGGCATTCTTGATGATGGCTACGCAGCAGTCAAGCTGATCAAGTTTCAGATATTTGTAGATATCCATGCTTTTTCCTGCTTTGATGTGATCCAGTACGAAGCCCTCTGAAATTTTCCCAATGTTCAGTGTATTTTCAACCATGTCTTTCGCCTCCCTTAATCTACATGAATATCCAAAAGTGTCAGGATCAGTGCCATACGGATATAGACACCATACTGTACCTGCTTGAAATAAACAGCTCTTGGATCATCATCAACTTCAACAGAAATTTCGTTGACACGCGGAAGTGGATGGAGAACCAGCATATCTTTTGGTGCAAGTTCCATTTTCCCTTTGTCCAGGATGTAGAAATCTTTCATACGGATATAATCTTCCTCGTTGAAGAAACGTTCCTTCTGAACACGTGTCATATAAAGGATATCGAGATCCGGAAGGGCATCCTCCAGGCGTTCTACTTCTGTATATGGGATATTTTTCTTATCCAGTACGTCTTTGCGTACATAACTTGGCAGACGGAGTTCCTCCGGTGAAATAAGTACAAACTCGATGTTCTCATAACGCACCAGGGCATTGATCAGAGAATGTACGGTACGACCGAATTTGAGGTCTCCACAGAGTCCGATCTTCAGATTATTCAGACGTCCTTTTAAAGAACGGATGGTTAAAAGGTCAGTCAGTGTCTGTGTAGGATGCTGATGTCCGCCATCACCTGCGTTGATCACAGGAATACGGGAGTACATCGATGCAACCATCGGTGCACCTTCTTTTGGATGTCTGATCGCACAGATATCTGCATAGCAGGAAACCATACGGATCGTATCTGCTACGCTTTCCCCTTTGGTAGCAGAGCTGGAAGCTGCCGAAGAAAAGCCAAGTACATTACCACCGAGATTCATCATTGCTGCTTCATGACTCAGTCGGGTACGGGTACTTGGCTCATAGAATAAAGTGGCAAGCTTTTTGCCTGCGCAAGCATGTGCATATTTTTCTGGATGAGCTTCGATATCACCTGCAAGATCCATAAGCTTATCGAGCTCTTCCACAGAAAAATCTAAAGGACTCATTAAATGTCTCATAAGAAACCTCCTTAAAAATAACCGCAAAATATGTGCGGGTTCATATATTCTTTATCTATAATATAACAAAAACATGGTTATTTCAACAAAGTTTTACATGTTTTTTCTGATCGGGTTTGCGAAGAAATGTAGATTTTACAGAAAAAATATATTATAATGAAAAATTAGTAACGTCAGCGTAAGAAGACATAAGGATAAAACGATAAGGAGTGGGACAATGCAGAGTCTGGAAGAGATGAGAAAAGAGCTGGATGTGATCGATGACCAGATCACCACGCTTTATGAGAGACGTATGAAGGTCTGCGAAGGAGTTGCAGAATATAAGATAAAGAACGGACGAAAGGTATTTGATAAGACAAGAGAGAACGAGAAACTGGCAGCAGTAGCAGAAAAGGTGTCCACAGATTTTAACAAAAAAGGGATCCGGGAGCTTTTTGAACAGCTGATGAGCATGAGCAGAAAGCTGCAGTACCAGCGTCTTTCTGAGGAAGGAGTTCTGGGAAGACTTCCCTTTATCGGACTGGATCAGCTGGATCTTGATGGTGCACGTGTGGTCTTCCAGGGAGTGGAAGGAGCCAACAACCAGGCAGCTATGTTAAAATATTTTGGGAAAAATGTGAAAAACTTCCATGTACCGTCATTCCGTGATGCAATGGAAGCAATTGAAGAGGGAAGCGCAGATTATGCAGTCCTTCCAATTGAAAATTCTTCCGCAGGTCCGGTGACACAGGTGTATGACCTTCTGGTGGAATTTGAAAATTACATTGTAGGAGAGACGGTCCTTCCGATTAAGCATATGCTTGCCGGAGTGAAAGGGACTACACTTTCCAGCATTGAAAGAGTGTATTCACATCCACAAGGACTGATGCAGACATCCCATTTCCTGGATGAACACGGAACCTGGCAGCAGATCAGTGTTGCCAATACTTCTATGGCGGCCAAGAAGATGATGGAAGACCAGGATACCACGCAGGCAGCTGTCTGCAACGAATATGCAGCAGAGCTTTACGGACTGGATATCCTGGCAAGAGAGATCAATGACGAATCTGACAACAGTACAAGATTTATCATTGTCACAAACCAGAAGGTATTCCTGAAAAATGCATCCAAGATCAGTATTTGCTTTGAAATACCGCATGAGAGTGGATCGTTGTACCATCTGCTTTCCCATTTTATTTACAATGACCTGAACATGACAAAGATCGAATCCCGGCCGGTAGAAGGAAAAAGCTGGGAATATCGTTTCTTTGTGGACTTTGAAGGAAATCTGGCAGATGCCGCAGTGAAAAATGCGATCCGTGGACTGAGGGAAGAAGCACTGAATCTGAAAATCCTTGGAAATTATTAGACTGAAAAAGAGAGGACACGGCTATGAGAACAAATGAACTGATATTATATCGTTATATGGAACATGAAGATCTGCTTCGGGACATGACATTTCTGATCGACAATGCAGATAATGATTATTACAACAAAGAGGATTTGAAGAGCCTTCTTTTCGAAAATTTAAATGAGCTGATCGAGCTGGCTGCAAACTATGGATTCGAGGGGAACCTCTGGCATACCTTCCTGACGTTCCTGCTTGCCAACAGTGAGAATGCTTACAGTACAGCCTGTGAAGTGGTAGGAGAGGTAGAGGGAAGCGTCAATAAAGCAGCCCTTCATGATTTTCAGATTTTCAAAGAACTGTTCGAATATGATCTGAAAGAGATGGGTGAAAAGCTCGGTACAGACAGTCTGGAACTGATTGAGGACTATCATCCGGTCAATGCCAAGGGACATGTATTTAACAAGAGGATTCGCGACCGGATCTGCGACTTAAGCAAAGCTCTTGCGCAGACAGATGATGCAGAAGAATTTAAGACAACTGTAACCCAGTTCTACAAAGAATTTGGAGTGGGAACTTTCGGACTTCACAAGGCATTCCGTATTGAGCATACGGAAGAAGGAGCACAGATCGTGCCGATCACCAAGATTGCACACGTCCATCTGGACGATCTGGTGGGCTATGACATTGCCAAGAAGAAACTGATCGATAATACCGAGGCATTTGTAAAGGGTAAAAAAGCTAATAACTGTCTGCTTTTTGGTGATGCCGGAACCTGTAAATCTTCTTCGATCAAGGCAATCCTGAACCAGTATTATGACCAGGGACTTCGTATGATCGAAGTGTACAAGCATCAGTTCAAAGACCTGAATGATGTGATCGCACAGATCAAGAACCGGAATTACAAATTTATTATTTATATGGATGATCTTTCTTTTGAAGAATTCGAGATTGAGTACAAATATCTGAAAGCGGTGATCGAAGGCGGTCTGGAGAAGAAACCGGATAATATCCTGATCTATGCAACTTCCAACAGAAGACATCTGGTACGTGAGACATTCAAAGATAAAGCTGACAGAGATGAAGAACTGCACACCAATGATACCGTACAGGAGAAACTTTCGCTGGTAGCAAGATTCGGCGTGACCATTTATTTTGGAAAACCGGATAAAAAAGAATTCCAGAAGATTGTCACCACGCTTGCAGATCGTTACGGTGTCGAGATGGAAGAGGAAAAGCTTCTTCTGGAGGCAAACAAATGGGAATTGAGCCATGGTGGATTAAGCGGACGTACTGCACAGCAGTTTATTGATTATTTGCTTGGACAACAATAAAAGGAGAACCAATATGAAGTGGAATAAATTCAGATTAAAGACAACAACCGAGGCAGAAGACATTGTCAGTAGTATGCTGATGGACCTTGGTGTACAGGGAATCGAGATTGAGGATAAGATTCCGATGACACAGGCAGAAAAAGAGCAGATGTTTGTTGATATCCTTCCGGAGACAGGAATCAATGACGGCATCGCATATATCAGTTTCTATCTGGAAGAAGATGAAGATAAAGAAAGTCTTCTGGAAGCTGTGAAAAATGAACTGGAAGATATGCGTGCCTATGTGGAAGTAGGTGAAGGAACGATAGAAGAATCCCAGACAGAGGATGTGGACTGGGTCAATAACTTGAAGAAGTATTTTCATCAGTTCTATGTGGATGATATCCTGATCATTCCGTCCTGGGAAGAAGTAAAGCCGGAAGATGAAGGCAAGATGATCGTGCATATCGATCCGGGAACTGCATTCGGAACGGGAATGCATGAGACCACACAGCTCTGCATCCGTCAGCTCCGCAAATATGTGACAGAGAACACCAGAATTCTGGATGTAGGATGCGGAAGTGGAATTCTTGGAATGCTGGCGTTGATGTTCGGTGCAAAGTATTCTGTAGGAACAGACCTAGATCCGTGTGCGATTGATGCAACCTATGAAAATATGGAAGTCAACGGTATTTCAAAGGATAAATACGAAGTAATGATCGGAAATATCATTGATGATAAGGAGGTCCAGGATAAAGTTGGTTATGGATGCTATGATATCGTTGTGGCGAATATTCTTGCAGACGTACTGGTGCCGCTGACACCGGTGATCGTGAACCAGTTAAAA
>OHWU01001055.1_pt1 | contig 9075 bp, 6 predicted proteins | sample 1579821 | NCBI WGS metagenome assembly OHWU01 (sample SAMEA3882548, study PRJEB24775) | human gut metagenome | biome: human-associated habitat; feature: intestine environment; material: feces | place: Netherlands | collected 2009/2010 | reverse complement strand
AGGCTGTGTTTTGGTATTTTATAACGGAAAAAAATCACAGAAACATTTTCTTGTGAAAAAGTATTTTTTTTACGTGTTTTACCCTGCACATTTGGTGATTTTGGCATTATTAAAGATTTGACTTTTATAATAGAAGAAAGTAAAATGAATAGGTTAGAGTATTTATCACATGATTCAATGAAAATGAAACTCATATTTTAATAAAAGATAGGATGCATAGCATGAAGAAAAGAACGATGGAGAAAGAAAATCAGGCAGAAGAAAGAAGAAAAAAAATTCTGATGGAAATTGCAGGAACGGTTGTTGTACTGACTGTAATCGTAAGTATTGGTCTTTCGCATCTTGGAACAGATAAGGTGAATACATCAGCAGGAGTAAAAGCAATCAAGAAGCTGGAAAAAGCAGATGTATCTGAGGTGGAGACCAAAATTTCAAATATTGAGAAAGAAGAAAAACAGGCGACAGAGGACTGGCAGAACCGTCCGTTGTCCGAAAAATTTGCGCATGCGGTGATTCTCGGAGATTCGATCACAACCGGTTTTACCGTATATGATGTGCTTGATACTTCTAAGGTTGTAGCGGAAAAAGGAATGCACCTTGATCAGACCGGTGATCTGATCAGGACAGCAGCAGAGTTAAAGCCGGAAGTCCTCTTTCTGGCACTTGGACTGAATGACATTTCCGGAACAGATGGAGATACAGATGCATTTATTGAAAAATACAAAGCGGTACTTGCAAATGTGCGTGAGCAGATGCCCGATGCAGTGCTCTATATCAACTGTGTTCTTCCTGTTTCCGCTCAAAAAGAAGAAGAAGAGCCGGTTTATGCCAAGATTCCGGATTATAATACCGCACTTAAAGCAATGTGTGATGAAGAAGGAATTACATTTATCGATAATACAGAGATCGTAAAAGATGAGTATTATGAGCAGGATGGCGAGCATATGAAGGCGGAGTATTATCCAATCTGGGCAGAACATATGGCGGAGGTGGCCGGAATATGACAAAGAAAAAAGGGGAATTTACAGTTCTGCGTAATATCAGAGCTGGGATGGTAATTATTTTGCTTATCTATATCGGTCTGATCTTTCAGTCTAAGGGAGACAGCGATACACCGTTTGCAGATGTACAGAAAGCGGTTGTGGATGCGGCAGATGACAAGAACATGACACTTGCCGGAACCCAGGAGATCAAGAGATTCTATGGGATCAATCCAAAGGATTATGAAGATATAACACTGTATTATACGAATGAAACAATGGGAGTCAACGAGCTCCTTCTGGTGAAAACAAAGGACGAGAATGAGGCAGAGGCAGTTGAGAAAGCCGCAGAACAGCGAAAAAAGACACAGCTCGATAATTTTGAAGGATATGGGGCCGAGCAGGTAAAGCTTCTGGATGCTTCGATCATTAAGACGAAAGGTACATACGTGCTTTTTGTTATTTCACCAAAAGCTGAAACTGTAGAAAAGGCGTTTACAAAGAGCCTGAAGTAGATAAAAGGAAACGAAAAAGTTATGTTATTTAGTAGTCTGGTATTTTTGTTTACATTTTTGCCAATTACACTGTTGGTATATTATTTGGTGCCGCGTAAGGTAAAAAATGTGGTACTTTTGATCGCTTCCCTCATATTTTATGCGTGGGGAGAGCCGGTCTATATCTTCCTGATGCTGATTTCCATTCTGTTCAATTATTTTTGCGGAATGGACATTGCATTAAAAGCAGGAAGAAAATCGCAGGTGCGCAGTCTGATCTTTACGATCGTTGTAAACCTGTTTATTCTTGGATTTTTCAAATATTACGGATTTATCGTGACAAATTTAAATGCGATCCTTCCGTTCTATATTCCATATAGAAAACTGGAGCTCCCAATCGGAATTTCTTTCTATACTTTCCAGACATTGTCTTACATCATTGATGTATATAGGGGAAATGTAGACGTACAGGTAAATCTGATTGATTTCGGAACCTATGTTACAATGTTCCCACAGCTGATCGCAGGTCCGATCGTACAGTATGCAGATGTGGAGAGACAACTGCGTGAAAGAAAGGAATCACTGACGAAGTTTGGATACGGTGCCTGGTTCTTTGTGATAGGACTGGCAAAGAAGGTGCTTCTGGCGAATACGATTGGTTCGATTTATGAAAATATCGCGGCGATGGATGGAATGTCAGTAGTGACTGCATGGCTTGGATGTCTTGCCTACACTTTCCAGATTTATTTCGATTTCAGCGGTTATTCGGACATGGCAGTCGGACTTGGAAAGATGTTCGGATTTGAGTTTATGCAGAACTTCAATTATCCGTATATTTCCAAAAGTGTTACCGAGTTCTGGAGAAGATGGCATATTTCGCTGGGATCATGGTTCCGCGAGTATGTGTATATTCCGCTTGGAGGAAACAGGGTAACGGTTCCGCGGCATTTACTGAATCTTCTGATCGTATGGTTCCTGACCGGTCTCTGGCATGGGGCAAGCTGGAACTTTGTAGTATGGGGGCTCTTCTACGGAGTGATCCTCATTACTGAAAAATATTTTACAGGAAAAATACTTGCAAAGCTGCCGGAGGCAGTCCAGACACTTTACACAATGATTCTGGTCATGCTCGGCTGGGTACTGTTCTTCAGCCCGACACTCGGAAGTGCACTTACCTGGATCGGCAATATGTTCGGACAGGGTGCAACCGGATTTATGGACAGCCAGGCATTGTACCTGATCATGCGAAACTGGCTCTTCTGGGTGGCAGGGATCATAGGAAGTACACCGTTTATGCATCTGCTCGGAAAGCGGCTGGTATTTAATGAGGAAAGACCGCATACGGTTCTGGCAGGCTGCCTGATGACAGGACTGTTTGTGCTGTGTGTGGCATATCTGGTGACAGAAAGTTACAATCCATTTTTATATTTTAGATTTTAAGGAAAGACAATGGTAGAAGGAAAGAATAATAAACAAAAAAACAGAACAAAGTATTTTCTGCCAGGAGGGAAAAAACAGATCCAGGCAGTATGTGCGTTTTTATTTCTGGGAGTCCTTATTCTCAGCTGCGGAGTAAACCTTATGCATAAGGACAGGCAGATGTCAGAAAAAGAAATGCGTATGCTGGCGCAGAAACCGGAAATTTCTCTTTCCGGAATTGCTTCCGGAAGGTTTATGGAGCAGTACGAGGAGTATGTATCGGATCAGTTTGCAGGAAGAGATACATGGGTAAGAATCAAGACATTTGCGGACAGTGTGGCGGGGAGGACAGAAGAAGGTGGTGTTTTCAAAGGAAAGGATCATTATCTGATGGAAGATGTTGCTGTGGCAGATGAAAGTGATCTGAAAGAGAATCTGGATGCAATGAAGAATTTTAAAGAGCGTTATCCGGATATCCAGATGCATATGATGCTGGTTCCGAATGCGGCAAATGTTATGGAGGACAAGCTTCCGGCATTTGCGGTGACTGCCAGTCAGAGCAGACAGATCAGCCGTGTAAAGGCAGAACTTGGAGATTCTTATGACTGGATCGATGCAGAAAAAGTACTGGATGCTCACAAGGATGAAGCAATTTATTATCACACGGATCATCACTGGACTTCTCTTGGTGCATGGTATGCATTCCAGGGAGCAAAGACACAGCTTGGACTGGATAAGAGTGAAGAAATTAAGATGAAAGCCTATGCGGTATCGGATTCTTTTAACGGAACGTTATCCGCAAAGAGTGGATATGAGACAGATTATAAGGAACCAATCTATATTTATCTGCCAAAGAGTGCGGATGCACCACAGGTTGCAGTCAATTATGTGGAAGAACAGAAAAAGAGTGCTTCTATGTATGATTCATCCAAACTGGATGAGAGAGATCAATATTCCGTATTCTTCGGTGGAAATCATGCAATGATCGATATCCAGTCAACACAGACAGAAAAACGCAGACTTCTGGTGTTCAAAGATTCATATGCAAACTGTTTTCTTCCGCTTCTGGCTCCGTATTACCGGGAAATCGTTGTGATCGACCCTCGTTATTATACCGGTAAATTAAGTTCTGTGATGTCAGATAAACAGTTTGATGATGTGCTGTTCCTGTATAATGCCAATACATTCATTGAAGATCGGATGCTGGCGGGGGTACTGGATGAGAATTAACAGGAGAAAAACATGGCAAATAAAATAGAAAAGCAGTTTCTGGACACGGAAAATAAAGGACCGGTCCGGCTGAACAAATATTTAAGTGAAGCTGGTGTATGTTCCAGAAGGGAAGCGGATAAACTGATAGCAGCCGGACAGGTGACGGTTGACGGTGTGCGTGCAGAGACCGGAATGAAGGTAGAGCCGTGGCAGGTTGTCCGGATTGGGAAAAAGCAGGTATCCAGACAGGAAGAGATGATCGTGCTTGCGGTCAATAAGCCGCGTGGAATTGTCTGTACTGAGGAAAGACGGGAGAGAGACAGTATTGTACGTTTCCTTAACTATCCGGTACGGATTACTTATGTAGGACGTCTGGATAAGGATTCGGAAGGGCTGCTTCTTATGACGAACAACGGCGACATTATCAACCGGATGATGCGTGCGGCAAATAAACATGAAAAAGAATATAAAGTTACAGTTGATAAGCCCGTGACAGATGAATTTCTCAAGGAGATGGCAGGCGGTGTCCCGATCCTGGATACTGTCACAAGACCATGCCAGGTAGAAAAGCTTGGAAAATATAAATTTAAGATCATTCTGACACAGGGACTCAACCGGCAGATCCGCCGGATGTGTGAGGCACTTGGCTACGAGGTAAAGGAGCTGCGGAGAGTGCGGATCATGAATATCGAACTTGGTAATTTAAAGCCGGGAGAATACCGGAAGGTTACGGATCAGGAACTGAATGAACTCTATGAGCTGATCAGGGATTCAAAGTCAGAGCCGACACCGTGGAACAATAATTAAAAGTGTGGATTTGGATATGGATAAGATGAAAAGGATGCAGGAGCTGGTAGAGCTTCTGAATAAAGCCGGAAAAGCTTATTATCAGGATGCGCAGGAAATTATGAGCAATTATGAGTATGATGCGCTGTATGATGAACTGAAAGGTCTGGAAGAAGAGCTGGGAACCGTTATGGCTTCCAGTCCGACGGTGAATGTAGGATATGAAGTATTAAGTGAGCTTCCGAAAGAACGTCATGAGTCACCGATGCTTTCTCTTGACAAGACAAAAGAAGTGGCAAGGCTGAAGGAATTTGTCGGAGACCAGATGGCTGTGATCTCATGGAAGATGGATGGTCTGACGATCGTTTTGACCTATCGTGACGGCGAACTTTTTAAGGCAGTTACAAGAGGAAATGGGGAAGTCGGTGAGGTCATTACCAACAATGCGAAAGTATTTAAAAACGTGCCGCTTCATATTCCGTATAAAGGAGAACTGATCCTGCGAGGGGAAGCGGTGATCGGTTACAAAGATTTTGAGCGGATCAATGAAGAAATTGCTGACGTGGATGCAAAATATAAGAATCCACGGAATCTGTGCAGTGGTTCTGTCCGCCAGCTGAACAACAAGATCACGGCACAGAGAAACGTAAAATTCTATGCATTTACCCTGGTACGTGCAGAAAATGTGGATTTCCACAATTCCAGAAAAGAACAGCTTGACTGGCTGGAACATCAGGGATTTGATGTGGTGGAGCATTATCTGGTGACAAGGGAAGAACTGGATGAGAAGGTTGCATTTTTTGCAGAAAAGATCGTAGAAAATGATTTTCCGTCAGATGGTCTGGTTCTTGTATATGATGACATTGCGTATGGGCAGTCGCTTGGGAGAACGGCAAAATTCCCACGTGATTCTTTCGCTTTCAAATGGGCAGATGAGATCCGCGAGACGCACCTTCTGGAAATTGAATGGAGTCCATCAAGAACAGGGCTTATTAATCCGGTAGCGATCTTTGAACCGGTAGAGCTGGAAGGAACAACGGTAAGCCGTGCAAGTGTACACAATTTAAGTATTATGGAGGAGCTGCATCTGGGAATCGGGGATACGATCGAAGTCTATAAGGCGAATATGATCATTCCGCAGATTGCAAAGAATCTGACCGGCAGTGATAATATTGAGATCCCGAAAGTCTGTCCGGTTTGTGGTGGAGCTACGGAGATCCGTCAGATGAATGATGCAAAGTCGTTGTATTGCACAAATCCGATGTGTCAGGCAAAAAGAATCAAATCCTTTGCATTGTTTGTCAGCAGGGATGCACTCAATATTGACGGGCTTTCTGAGGCGACACTGGAGAAATTTATTGCGAGAGGATTCATTCACAAATACAGAGATATCTTCCATCTGGATTCCTATCAGGAAGAAATTCAGACGATGGAAGGCTTTGGAGAAAAATCCTATGCGAACCTGATCGCAAGCGTGGATAAGGCGAGAAGCACAACACTTGCTAAAGTGGTATATGGTCTTGGGATTGCAGGAATCGGTCTCGCAAATGCAAAACTGATCTGCCGCCATTTTAAAAATGATGTGGAAAAAATGACAGGAGCATCTGAAGAAGAACTGAGTGATATCCAGGGGGTAGGTCCGGTGCTTGCGGCGGCATTTGTAAAATATTTTATATCAGAGGAAAGAAAAAAGGAATTTAAGCTCCTTCTCGGAGAACTGGAGATCCAGCCGGAAGAGATGGCAGAAGAACAGAAGTTTGCAGGTATGAGTTTCGTTGTCACTGGCAGCGTGAATCATTTTGCAAACCGGAATGAGGTAAAAGAACTGGTTGAGAAGATGGGTGGAAAAGTGACCGGATCTGTAACGAAGAAGACAAATTATCTGATCAACAATGATGTAGAGTCTGCTTCTTCCAAGAACAGAAAGGCGAAAGAACTTGGAGTGCCGATCATTTCAGAGGAAGAGTTTATAGAACTTGCAGGGGTGGAAATCGAATAAGAAGGACAGAGGAATCTGTCTGAATACGACCGAGAAAAGGAGGACCAGCCAATGGCAGAAAATGACCAGAAGGACAAGACAGTTGAGAAAGTAACCGGTGAGGTAGAAAATACAGACAAAAAAGAAAATAACGAAGATCGCTATGAAAAGGTCTGCTTCATCTGTCACAGACCGGAGAGTGTGACCGGAAAGATGATCGATCTTCCGAACAATATCTGCGTGTGTCCGGACTGTATGCAAAAAAGCTTTGATGCAATGAACAATATGAATTTTGGCGGGATGGATTACAGCCAGTTTATGAACATGGGACCGATGATGGGATTTGGAGACATGGATGCACAGATCCCGAAGAGCCAGCGTGTGAAAAAGAAAAAGCCGGAAGAAGAAAAAGAACCGATCCTGAATATCAAGGATATTCCTGCTCCGCATAAGATCAAAGCGAAACTGGATGAATATGTAGTAGGACAGGAATACGCCAAGAAGGTAATGTCGGTTGCTGTATACAATCATTATAAAAGAGTGGCAACGGATACAATGGATGAGATTGAAATCGAGAAATCCAATATGCTGATGATCGGACCTACCGGCTCTGGAAAGACGTATCTGGTAAAGACACTGGCAAAACTTTTGGATGTGCCGCTTGCAATTACAGATGCGACCTCTCTTACCGAGGCCGGCTACATAGGGGATGATATTGAAAGTGTAGTATCAAAGCTTCTTGCAGCTGCGGACAACGACGTAGATAAGGCGGAACAGGGAATTATCTTTATCGATGAGATCGATAAGATTGCGAAGAAGAAGAATACCAGCCAGAGAGATGTCAGCGGAGAATCCGTACAGCAGGGAATGTTAAAGCTGTTAGAAGGCAGCGAAGTGGAAGTGCCGGTAGGAGCCAACAGTAAGAATGCGATGGTTCCGCTCACTACAGTCAATACAAAGAATATCCTTTTTATCTGTGGCGGTGCGTTCCCGGATCTTGAGCAGATCATCAAGGAAAGACTGATGAAGAATTCTTCTATCGGGTTTGGAGCGGATCTGAAAGACAAATATGATCATGATAAGAAAATACTGGAGAAGGTGACGACAGAAGATCTGCGTAACTTCGGAATGATTCCGGAATTTCTGGGACGTCTCCCGATCGTATTTACGCTTCAGGGACTGGATGAAGAGATGATGGTTCAGATATTAAAAGAGCCGAAAAATGCGATCCTCAAGCAGTATCAGAAGCTTCTGGCACTGGATGAGGTCAATCTGAAATTCGATGATGGTGCACTTCATGCGATCGCAAGAAAGGCAATGAAGAAGGATACCGGAGCCCGTGCACTGCGTGCGATCATTGAAGAATTCATGCTGGATATTATGTATGAGATTCCGAAGGATGACAATATTGGTGCGGTTACCATTACAGAGGCTTATATCGAAAAAACAGGCGGCCGCTGATTCAGATGCGTGGAACGCCGGAACTGGAGGATAAATCCGGAACAAATTAAGAAAGCTTCCAGCTTCCATTGCAAGTAGGGAGGAAACAAGGCAGGAGAAAAAGCAAAGGTGCTTATTTCCCCTGCCATTTTTAGACCAATGAAATAAGTTCCCTGTTTTTCTTTGTATCAAAGAAGTGGATATTTCTGCATTTATTACCGTTAGTGATGTGTCTGAGATTATTGGAAAACATATTAAGAAGACTGCAATAGAAAAAGTAATAAAGAATGAATAGCTCAAGAATATCTGAAAAAAATGGACAGGATCGGATATAGCCGGTTCTGAAAAGAATGAAGATTAAAATAATAAGAAAAATGAAAAGACAGCCAAATCCGAACGGCTGTCTTTTCTAAGGAGAAGGTATTTTTTACTATGGGGGTAGCAAAAAACTATATAATGTATTGGGGGTATTTACAGTTAGTATAATAGCAAATCCCAGCAAATAAGTGTGCATAAAGTTCACAAATTTTGTTCATTGTTTTTATGCACTTTCGCCATTACCCGCACGTAACCTTCTCCGCATTTTACGGAAATATCGCACAAACCATGGTGCATTTCCAACAAATTCTTACTCAGCAGACGCTTCTACAGTTTTTTCTTCAAATAACGCCTCGAACTCATCACGGTTGATTTTTTCTTTTTCCAGAAGCAGTTCTGCACAACGATGCAGCACATCCTCATGCTCACGGATCATCTGACGTGCTTT
>OHWU01001024.1_pt1 | contig 9320 bp, 9 predicted proteins | sample 1579821 | NCBI WGS metagenome assembly OHWU01 (sample SAMEA3882548, study PRJEB24775) | human gut metagenome | biome: human-associated habitat; feature: intestine environment; material: feces | place: Netherlands | collected 2009/2010 | reverse complement strand
TACGTACTCCTGTCTTACTTGCTATATAATTCGCAGCTGTTTCAGGACTAACTTGAGACCAATCTTCCTCAATAATGTCAGTGTTTTCTGTGTTTAGTACAACTCTCTCATTTTCATCTTCTCCACTAACTTCTTTCGCCCTTTCGGATTCATCTGCTCCTGCCTCTGACAGTTCTTTTTGTTTTTCTTTGTACTGCCGCCATATCTCTACGACTTTTTCTTTCTGTCTCTTCGTCTCTTCACCTGCAAAAGCATCAACGATCGCCAGATGATTCTTTTTATAAAGCAGTGACTGATGTTCATGCTGTCCGTGAATATCGATCAAAATCGATGATACTGCTTTAAGTGTCGCCATCTGTACTGTCTCGCCATTGATCTTGCTGACACTTCTTCCTTCCATCAGTCTTCTCTGCAGTGTAATAAACCCATCTTCCGGGTAAATATCCAGTTCTTTTAATTTACGGATCTGCCGTTCATTTTCCACTGAAAATGTCAGCTCCACCAATCCGTATCTCGCTCCCTGGCGAAGAATGTCTTTCGTGTATCTTCCACCAAGAGCAAGATTGACCGAGCCTAGAATGATTGACTTCCCGGCACCGGTCTCTCCTGTTAATATGTTCAGCCCTCTGCCAAACTCTACTTCGATCTCATCGATCAAAGCCAGGTTTTTCACATGCAAATATTGTAACATGCATCCTCCTATAAGATAATCTTGCTGATCTTGTCCATTACTTTTACCGTGTCATCCACGCTTCGTATTGCACACATAATCGTGTCATCTCCCGCAATACTTCCGACAATTTCATTCCATTTCATTGCATCCAGTGCCGCACATACAGCACTTGCCATTCCGGCCACTGTCTTGATCACCAGAATATTCTGTGCCATATCCATAGACAGATACCCTTCTCTTAAAACACGGATATATTTCTCACTCATTCCATTCTCATTATGCTGGTGCAGTGCATATCTCTGTTTTCCATTTTCTGAAGGTATCTTTGTAAGTTTCAGGTCACGGATATCTCTGGATACCGTTGCCTGAGTAACTTTGAATCCCTCCTGGTTCAGATATTCCGCCAGTTCTTCCTGCGTTTCAATATGATATTTATTAATCAATTCAATAATCTTCGCATGTCTGTTAACTTTCATATCATCAATTTCCCTTCATCTTTCTCCGTAATATTTCCAAAAAACTGATTTTATTAATCTTCATGATTTTTGTCGACTCTTTTGCCTTGCAAATGGTCAGACGATCTCCTGTCTCAAGCGGCACGCTGGTCGCACCGTCAAATGTAACCAGTACTTTTTCTATATTGCCTCTGCGTCCTTCTCCGATCTCAATCACGATCTCATCGTCGGAAGACAGAACAATGCTTCTTGTGTTCAACGCATGAGAACAGATTGGTGTGATCACAGTAAGAGACGCCGTAGGTTCTACGATCGGACCTCCCGCCGACATATTATATGCTGTAGAACCGGTTGGTGTGGAAATGATGATTCCATCCGCTTCATAGGAATTCAACAGTTCCCCGTTTACGAACAATTTAAAATATATAATACGCAGATCATCACCTTTACGTGACACAACAATATCATTAAGTGCAACATCTTTCTTTCCGTTCGGAAACATGCTTTCCAGCATCATACGCTCTTCATACAGATAATCACCTTTCAGCATCTGTGTGATATCTTCTGCCAGATTGCTTACCTCTACCTCTGTAAGATACCCAAGCGTTCCCATGTTGATACCCAGAATCGGAACGTCTCTTTTCCAGAGCGTTCTTGCCACTTCAATCAAACTCCCGTCACCGCCAATCACGATTGCACAATCGATCATGTCCGGAATCCGTTCCCTGATAATATTTTTCTCTGCATCTTTTTCACACAATATACAGCTTCTTCCCGCTATCTCCAGTAATTCCTTTACTTTTTCCGTCACCGCATGATTCGTATCTTTTCCATCATTTGTAACGATCCAAAACTTTTTTAACATCTGTCTCTAACCTTTCGCAAGTGTCGCAAATGACTGATCTACCGTCTTTTCGACATCAATCTCAGGCGAAATTCTGTCAGTCGCTTCGCATTTCTGTAAGTGGACCAGATATTCGATATTACCTTCCGGTCCTTTGATCGGAGAAAATTCCAGATTCAGCACTTCAAATCCGATAGACATTGCATAATCAATCACTTTATGGATGACTTCTATATGCGTACTTTTTTCGCGTACAACGCCTTTTTTCCCAACCTTTTCTCTTCCCGCTTCAAACTGTGGCTTGATCAGTGCAACTATCTGTCCGTCTTCCGTAAGATAATTACGAATCGGAAGTAACACTTTTGTAAGCGAAATAAATGATACATCAATAGATGAAAACTGTACCGGTTCTCCAATGTCTTCCGGTGTGACATAACGAATGTTCGTTTTTTCCATACATACAACTCGTGGATCCTGTCTGAGTTTCCAGTCAAGCTGTCCGCGGCCCACATCAATCGCAAATACTTTCACAGCACCATTCTGCAACATACAGTCCGTAAAGCCTCCTGTAGAAGAGCCTACATCTGTACATACCTTTCCTTCTACACTGACATCAAAATTCTTGATCGCTTTTTCCAGTTTCAGACCGCCGCGGCTGACATATGGAAGAGTATGACCTCGCACTTCGATCGTCGCTTCTTCCGGAAATGTAGTTCCTGCCTTATCTTCTTTCTGTCCGTCTACATATACGATCCCGGACATAATGATTGCCTTTGCCTTTTCTCTGGAAGCCGCCAGATTTCTTTTTACAAGTAATACATCTAATCGTTCTTTCATAATTTCTCCTGTTATCTACATTGTCTCATACATCTTACAGATCTGTGCCGTCATGGATTCTACGTCCAGACCAGTCTCTTTGCGCAGGACATCTACATTACCATGTTCTACATAATCATCCGGGAGTGCCAGAATCTGCACTCTCACATCTGCACCGGTCCTCATCAGATATTCACTTACATGTTCTCCAAATCCTCCGGATTTTACGTTTTCTTCAATCGTAACAATCAACCGATGCTTCTTTGTAAGCCGGTCCAGCATCTTGGCATCTAACGGTTTTATAAATCTCGCATTAATAAGCGAGCAGTCATAGCCTTTCTCTTTTAAATCTTCTCTTACCTTCAGTGCCTCTTCAAACATATGCCCTACGAAAATAATTGCAATATCACTTTCTTCATACAATATCTCACTTTTTCCGTATTCAATCGGACTTCTGAATTCCGGACAGACATCACATGCACTCCCCCTCGGATAGCGGATCGCGATCGGTCCATCATATGAGATACCAAATCTCACCATATCCGCCAGTTCCCATTTGTGTTTTGGTGACATGATTACCATGTTCGGGATACTGCTCAGATAAGACAGATCAAAAATTCCCTGATGTGTCTCTCCGTCATTGCCTACTAATCCCGCTCTGTCCACGGCAAACATCACAGGAAGATTCTGAAGTGCCACATCATGAATCATCTGATCATAAGCTCTTTGAAGGAAAGAAGAATATACCGCAAATACCGGTTTCATCCCGCCTGCCGCAAGTCCTGCCGCAAATGTCACTGCATGTTCTTCCGCAATCCCCACATCAAAAAAGCGGTTCGGATATTTCTTTCGGAATCTCGCAAGACCCGTTCCATCTGCCATTGCTGCAGTGATCGCCGCAAGTTTATCATTTCTTGCCGCTTCATCACACATTACTTTTCCAAATACCTCTGTATATGAATCTTTTTTCTTCGGTTTTTCCGGTTCACCGGTCTCTACCTGGAACGGTCCGATCCCATGGAATTTATCCGGCTGTTCTTCTGCCGGTTCATATCCTTTTCCTTTTTTGGTAAGGACATGCAATAACACAGGTCCCTCAATCTTCCTTGCTTCTTTTAATGCACGTACCAACATTGGTATGCTGTGTCCCTGAATCGGTCCCAGATATGTAATTCCCATATCTTCAAAAAACATTCCTGGTACGATCAGCTGCTTCAGACTGCTTTTCGTCTTACGGATATGTTCAATCATAGGATCTCCTACAACCGGTACATTATGAAGCATATTTGTTACACCTTTTTTCAAATCTGTATAAAAATCTGCAGTACGAAGCTTCGCCAGATAATCCGACATCCCACCTACGTTTTCGGAAATCGACATATGATTATCATTCAAAACAATAATAAAATTCTTCTTAAGCCTTGAAGCATTGTTCAAAGCTTCATAAGCCATACCTCCGGTCAGAGAACCATCGCCGATCACAGAGATCACACTGTAATCTTCTTTTTGCAGATCTCTTGCACATACATATCCAAGCCCCGCAGAAATAGAAGTCGAGCTGTGTCCCGTGTCAAATGCATCGCATGCACTTTCCTTTCTCTTCGGGAATCCGCTCATTCCACCATATTTTCTCAGGTCATCAAATCCATCTTTTCTACCGGTCAGGATCTTATGCGTATAAGACTGATGTCCGACATCCCATATAATCTTATCTTTCGGAAGATCAAAAACCAGATGTATTGCCATCGTAAGCTCTACCACGCCAAGATTTGATGCAAGATGGCCACCGGTCCTGCTGATCTTTTCGATCAGAAACTGTCGGATTTCCTGTGCCAGTTCCGGCAGTTCCTCCGGTGCCAGTTTTTTTATATCATTTGCTTTTTGAATTCTTTCTAACATAACCAGGTATCCCCTCTATCTGTCTCTGTGGATCAACTGTATCAGCAGTTGTTCCAGATATTCATTCTCCCCTGAAAGCTGGTGAAGCAGATCTATTGCCTGATTGGATAATTCTTCTACTCTTTTTTGTGCCTGCTCAATTCCCAGAAGTGTTACATATGTTGTCTTCTGATTTTTTTCATCACTGTGGATTGGTTTTCCCAGTACTTCTTCCGTACTGGTCACGTCCAGGATATCATCCTGAATCTGGAATGCAATGCCCACATAATGTGCTATCTTTTCGACCTTTCGTACATCCTCTTCTTCTGCCCCTCCGAGAATTGCACCAATCATCATAGCACATTCGATCAGCGCTCCTGTCTTCAACTCATAAATCGTATCCAGAACATCTTTCGGCACAGCATGTCCTGTTTCTTTTACATCGATCACCTGTCCGCCGATCATTCCATAGACACCTGCTTTTCTGCCAAGGACACTAAGGGCACGTCCGATTTTAAGGCTCTCCTGCGGTGCTGTCTCAAACGCACGAAATGCTGTCTCAAACGCATAATTTAAAAGTGCATCCCCTGCCAGTATCCCCATATCTTCTCCATAGACAATATGTGTAGTCTTTCTGCCTCTGCGATATTCATCGTTGTCCATCGCAGGAAGATCATCATGAACCAGAGAATACGTATGAATCATTTCAAGCGCCGCCATAAATGGACAAAGCGCTTCTGTTTCATCGCCAAATAATCTGCTGGTCTCTCTCATTAACATTGGCCGCAGTCTTTTTCCCCCTGCCATCAGACTGTATTCCATAGCTTCCATGATCACCTTCTGATACCCTTCCGGTTTTGGAAGATATTCTTTCAGGATTTCTTCAATTTCGGCTACTTTCCTTTTCATCTGTACTGTAAATTCTTCTTTAGAATTCATGTTCCTCACCCTCTTCATCCAGTAACAGCATCTTCTTTTCTACCTTATCGATTTTACTGTTACATGCTTTCAGCATATCCATACCCTGATGATACAACCGGAAAGATTCCTCCAGCGAAATCTCCCCGTCTTCCATCTCTTTTATCGTCTGTTCCAGATCTGAGAAAATCTCCTCAAGGCTCTGGTCTTCCAAAGATTGTTCCTTTTTTTCTGCCATTGCATTTCTCCCGGTATCTGTCTGTTATCTTAATAATCCTTATATTTTATATGTCTTTTTCTGCACAGCTTTAACAGATGTACGGATGAGTCCATCCGTTACATATACTGTCAGCTCATCACCCATTTCCACCTGACGGATACTCTTTACAACACCACCGTCTGCTTCTTCCACATAGGCAAAGCCCTGGTTCAGCTTTCTGACCGGAGACAATCCATTCAGCTTTTCAATCTGAATCGCCAGGCGATGTCTTGCTTCTTTTACCCGGTCTCTCATCAGCGTTCGAAGTTCCTCTTCCAGTTCTATCAGTCTTTGCTGTTGATCCTGCAGTTTGTGACGTGGATGCAGATAAGAAAGCCTCACATCCAATTCTTTCAGTCGTAACCGGTTTATACGAATCGTTCCTGTCATGCTCCGATTCATTCTCAATCTGCATTCATCCAGATATCCCTGTAACTGTCTGTAATCCCAGACTGCAAGTTCTGCCGCCGCCGAAGGTGTCGGTGCACGCAGATCTGCCACATAATCTGCAATTGTCACATCTGTCTCATGGCCCACTGCCGATATCACAGGAACCTGACAGTCAAAAATTGCCCTTGCCACGCACTCATCGTTAAATGCCCACAGATCTTCGATCGAGCCTCCTCCTCTTCCGACAATGATCACGTCTACATTTTTTGTCTCCAGCATACGGATTCCACGCACGATTGATTCTTTCGCTCCCTCTCCCTGTACCTGTGCCGGATACAGAAGTAACTGTACATACGGATTACGTCTTGCAGATATATTCATGATATCCCGGACTGCCGCTCCTGTCGGTGCAGTCACTACGCCGATTCGCTTCGCATATCTCGGAATTGCTTTCTTATATTCCGGTGCAAACATTCCCATCTCTTCCAGTTCCTGCTTCAGCATCTGGTATTTCTCATAAAGTGTGCCTTCTCCGTCCAGACGGATCTCCTGCGCATAGAGCTGATAAGAGCCTGTTCTTTCGTAGACATTCACCGAACCAAGTACAATGATCTGCTGTCCTTCTCTCATATGAAAAGAGAGCCCGCCTCGCTGCCCCGCAAACATGACACAGGCAATCGTTCCGGACTCATCCTTTAGAAATATATATGTCCCGATGTGTGATACTTACAGTTAGAGACTTCTCCTTTTACATAGATACGGTTCAGCATAAAGTCCTGGGTGAACATATTCTTTATATAAGAATTCACCTGTTTTACTGTATATACATTTCGAGCCATTCTCTACCTCTGATTAATCTGCAAGTTTTGCCAGTACTCCATTTACAAATGATGCACCGTCTTCACTGCTGTATTTCTTTGCAAGATTGACAGCTTCGTTGATCGCAACACCTGTCGGAACGTCCTCGTCCCACTTCATCTCGTAGACTGCAAGTCTTAAGATTGTAAGATCTACCTTATTCATACGGCCAGTCTTCCATCCTGTTGTATGTTCATTGATCAATGTGTCGATCTCATCAATCTTCTCTATAATCTTCTGTGCTTTCTGGCTGATATACTGCATATCTTTTTCCGTGGCACCTTCAATCTGCTCCAAATACAGTTCTGTCTGCGTTCCCTGTTCTGACTCTTCATTAAAATCAGCACCAAATATTAACTTAAAGATATGTTCTCTCTGCTCTGTTCTCTTCACTTATGCTTCCTCCGGTATCTCGACTCCGGCAACACGAATATTCACATCTGCCACCTCAAGTCCTGTCATGTTCTCAATTGCAGTTTTTACTTTTTCCTGCACTTTAGAAGTAATCTCTTTTATGCTGTATCCATAATTAAGATTTAATGCCAGGGATACAGTTACAATGCCATCCAGTACATCTACCTTTACACCCTTGGATAAAGACTTCATTCCAAGTTTGCTGATCAGTTCTCTTGTTGCATTACCTGCCATAGAAGCAACACCTTCTACTTCCATTGCTGCAAGACCTGCAATAATAGCTACAACTTCATCTGCAATCTTTACTTCTCCAAGATTTTCATCTGTTTTTATTGTATACGTATTCTTTTCTTCTTTACTCATCTTTTCAGAAACCTCCCGTCTGGTTTTTCACTGTCTTTTATTATAACAAACTTACATACATTTGAAAACCCCCAGTCAGCCTGGGAGTTTTATTTCTGTTTATATTTTTATGATCTGCCAAATTCCGTAAGTTTTAATCCATCATTTCTGTCTATCGTCATACGGATACTCCATTCATTCACGAACAGCAGTAATGGATGGCCTTTCAGATCTTTAACTTTCTTCATATCTGAAGTTCCTGTCAGCTTATCCAGATCAATCTCTTCATTTTCAATCCAGCGGATGTACTCATACGGAAGATTTTCCAGACGGATCTCTACATTATATTCGTTCTCCAGACGGTATTTCAACACATCAAACTGAAGTACGCCGACAACACCGACGATGATTTCTTCCATACCAGTATTGTATTCCTGGAAAATCTGGATCGCACCTTCCTGTGCGATCTGGTTGATTCCTTTGATAAACTGCTTTCTCTTCATCGTATCAACCTGACGTACACGTGCAAAATGCTCCGGTGCAAATGTCGGGATTCCTTCGTATGTGAATTTGTCCTGTGCTGTCGTCAATGTATCTCCGATTGAGAAGATCCCCGGATCAAATACACCGATAATATCTCCGCCATAAGCTTTACTGATCATCTTACGCTCACTTGCCATCATCTGCTGTGGCTGGGAAAGACGTACTTTCTTGCCACCCTGCATATGATATACATCCATACCGGCTTCGAATTCTCCGGAGCAGATACGCATGAATGCAATTCTGTCTCGGTGAGCCTTGTTCATATTGGCCTGAATCTTGAATACAAAAGCTGAGAAATCTCCCTCTTCCATCGGATCGATCGGACCTCTGTCAGATATTCTCGGAAGCGGTGAGGTCGTCATCTGAAGAAAATGCTGAAGGAATGTCTCTACACCAAAGTTCGTAAGAGCGGAACCGAAGAAGACCGGCGAAAGTTCTCCTTTGCTTACCAGTTCCTGATCAAATTCTGCTCCGGCACCGTCCTGAAGTTCAATCTCCTCTTCCAGCTGTAATTTCTGGTCATCTGTAATAAGCCAGGAAATCTCCGGATCATTGATATCGACCTTCTTTACCTCTCCCTGAGTTGTTCCTTTTTTCGTATCGGAAAAGATCTCAACTTTTTTAGATGCTCTGTCATATACTCCCTTGAATTCTTTACCGGAACCGATTGGCCAGTTGATCGGACATGTGGCGATTCCAAGTTCATTTTCAATATCATCAAGAAGTTCAAATGTATCCATTGCCTCACGGTCCATCTTGTTAATGAATGTGAAGATCGGAATATGGCGCATCGTACATACTTTGAACAGCTTTCTTGTCTGCGCCTCGACACCCTTGGATGCGTCAATGACCATCACTGCGGAATCTGCCGCCATCAATGTACGGTACGTATCTTCCGAGAAGTCCTGATGTCCCGGTGTATCCAGAATA
>OHWU01000986.1_pt1 | contig 9686 bp, 9 predicted proteins | sample 1579821 | NCBI WGS metagenome assembly OHWU01 (sample SAMEA3882548, study PRJEB24775) | human gut metagenome | biome: human-associated habitat; feature: intestine environment; material: feces | place: Netherlands | collected 2009/2010 | reverse complement strand
GCGCGAACGGCACGCCTGTTTAGCGAAACTGGTGAAAAATAGATTGACGCTAACACACCCCTCCTCGTGTATCGCGGTGCGACCATTCTACCGCCTCTATGCGGCGGGCGCGGCCCAGTATTCCATGTAGGGCGGCTCCACGTTGAACATGTCGCGGACGCGGCTCCTGCAGACGCCGTGCGCGAGCTGCCGCGCGACCGTGCGCCCGGCGGCGCCGGAATCGGTCGCCATGAAGGTTCGGCACCACCTGAACCAGGCGAGGTAGGCGTCGAGGTGCTTTGTCGACACGCCCTTGAACGGCTCCATGAAGGCGCCGAGGAGCGAGTGGACGGCGTTGACCCGGTTGATGGTTCCCCCGGAGCGGTCCTTGGGGTCGTAGGCCGCGTGCGCGGCGACCTCGAGCTCGGCGAGGACGCCGACGTAGGCGGCCGCCCTGTCGGTCGCGATGACCGAGCCGGCCGCGATGCGGCCCCTCAGCGCGTCCATGGCGCGCTCCCTCGAAAGGGCGCCCCGCCCCGTGACCTCGAGGAACGTCTCGTTCGAGTCGTTCACGCCGGTCATGACGCAGATCCGCTCGCGCGACAGCCCGCGTCTGTGCACCTGCTTGCCGCGGTGCCGGGAGGGGCGCGGCATCGTGAACGACCCCTTCGCGTGGTTGCCCTTGAACGACTCGGGGAAATAGGTCTCGTCGAGCTCGCAGCCGCAGCCCCGCTCGACCCTGAACGAGGGGGAGTAGGCCGAGAGGCACTCGATCAGCCTGTGGCGCATGGTGTAGGCGGTCTTGAGGCAGACGCGGCAGCGCCTCGCGCATTCGCGCAGGGGCAGCATGAGCGCGAAGCACTCGGCGTAGGCCATCCAGGTCTCCTTCGGGAGCTTGCTCGTCCCCAGGATGCGCTCGCTGCCCATGCCGAAGGTCCTGCCGCAGCCCCGGCAGAGGTAGCGCTGCTCGCCGTTCTTCGATTTGCCCTTCTTCACGACCGCGGCGGACCCGCAGCGCGGGCAGCGTTCGATTTCGTAGGCGGAGTCGGCCGCGTCGTCGAACGCCGCCGCGCGGATCACGTCCCTGACGGACTCGATAGCGCGGCGGCGCTCGGTCTTGCTGAGGTTCGCCATGCCCTTCTTGAAGTTGAGGACCAGGTCTTCGGCGTTCATGCTGCCCCCATCATCGCGGTCTACGGGGTCAACGATATGGCACCGTGGGGACACATATATGTCAATCCTGGTCTAACAGAGCCTTATATTTGCCCACTCGTTGCGCTTCAATGCTCTCTGTATGCGTTTTTTTGACTTTCTAAATTGTTCTGAGTTTTCGGGGACGCCATCAGTTGGGAAGATATCGATCCAAAGCATTTCTTCCATTACCCCGTCATAAGAAGGCTCCTGAGCTCGAATATTAGAAGTGCATAGCTTCGTAAACCCTCCAGTAAAGTTGCTATTGGAGGCGTTTATAACGCATAAATCAGTTGGCAGAAAATTTGCAATTTTCAACAACTTATCGTAGTCAGGCCTAGGCATATTCAAATCAATATCGTCATCCCATGGAATAAAACCCCTATGACGAACTGCCCCTAAAAGCGTTCCCGAATCTAGCGAATAACGAAGATTGTGTTCTTTGCAAAAAGCATCAAAACGCAGAAGCAAATTCAGGAGCTCTTCATGCACCTCGTCAAGCGTCAGATATGTTCGCTCTTCATCAACTAATTTATCCATTGCAGGACTCCTTTTAATGCAGCACGGGAAGTGCGTGATAAAACCTAATTCCGCACAGTAAAGCCTCCGTGGCACATCGAATAGCGCTGATCACATGGAGGTCCGTCATGCCAGTAAAGGAGGCAATCAGAAGCGTAACGATGCAGAATAAGGCACTTATTACAGTGGACTTTGTGACCTCAGCGACTTTACCTACTGCTCCGAGGACTGGCCAGCCAAATAGCATGCCAAAGAAGCTAAATACAAGTAATGGACTTGCCCACACGAGCACCCAAGAGCCTTCTAAGTATTGTTCGCCGCCTAAAACGCCCATGATAAATTTAGAAAGCAAACAGAAGGCAACTGTGCCGATCAAGACGGCTGGCAACGCCAAAATACTTAGTTTTCTGGCAAAGCAATAGTCTCCTGTATTTACCATATGGGGGTATAGGCTGTTGATGATAGGCTCATAGAGCGCCTGAACCGCGGTAACTGCCGTCATAGACAAAGACCAATAGGCGACCTGGGCCGCATCGGTCACGACTGCGCCGATAAGCAGCGTCGTAAAACCCGAGAAAACGCTTGCGGCCATGTTCGAAAAGCAATATAAACCCGAAGTTCTAAGTTCAGCAAGCGATTCGCTTAACGGCGCGAGCTCGATGGAAGTGCCAAAACTCCGCTTTGCCGCCGCAAACGACCATGCGAGTGCAACGCCGTTTGAAACTATATCGAGCACTGGCACCCACATGATGTCGTTAATTGAGTGTACAAGTACGAATGTAAATATTGTCGATATGCTCTTAGAGGCAAAGAAACGTGTGGTGATTGGACCCATATTCTCATGCCCCTGAAATAGGAAGTCCGGAACTAGCCCCTTTCCGCATACCGCTATGAAAGCCAAAAATACGTAACCTAACCTTTTTTGTGTCAGCGGCAAGAAGGATGCGATTACCATCACAGCCACGCCAGCAACGATGCAAAGAAGGAGTCTCGCTTCGGTCACTGCACCTATAACCTGGTTTTCCTCCTTTATCGATTGTGCCTTCGCGATTCGCTTGGTTCCTGAGAGGTTAAACCCAAAATCAACGAATACCTGAGCGAAAGACATGAAAGAAATGACGTATGCATAGAAGGCATACCCATCGGGCTCCAGCACGCGTGTCAAATAAGGCAGTGTAATTAAGGGAAATAAATATTTGATTATTTGAAGCCCATATTGCCAAGCAGTATTCTTGAAAAAAGTACCGTGAAATTTATTCATCTAATTCTCTCATAAGAAATGGGTTTGAGTCTGTAACCAACAACGCAAAGGTCATAGCAAGTAAAACTGAATATGAAGCAAAAATACTTGCTTCAGAAGTGCTTGCTATAAGGAGATAAATGGGAATTGCAAAGCTAGCCCAAAGAGGGACGCCGAGATCTACAGCTTTGCGGGACATTGAGAAAAGGAGTGCAAATATGATAGCGACCAGCATTAGACCAAGATAACCGCATTGCCCGATAACAGCAGGCCAAAAACTGTCAACGAGATAGTCATGGTTCATTGGACCGAGACCATAAACACTTGGGAACCCTAGGGAATAATAAAAAGCCGGGTAATAATCAGCGGATGCATTGGAACCGTAAGTTGCAAGACCACTACCCAGCGGCCAATGCATGTTTGCAACGTCAAAGGATGTTGACAGGAGAACGCTTCGCGCGGTTGAGGAGTCAAAAAAGTAAAGCGATATCTGATCATAAACAAGAAACAACGCTCCACATCCTGCTATGAGGATAAAGGAGAGCGGAATCTTTTTCTTATCCGAATACAAGAAAACTGCAGCAGCGACAATGAAAGCAAACCCGATGGCTTTAAAGCGCCCCGTAGCGCAGAGCACGAGCAGTCCACAGACGATAAATAACCTATTAGATTTAACGTCAAGCAGAAGAATGCTAATCAGACAAACAACCGTTGCGGCAAAATTCGTCGGATGACCGAACAAGAATGAATATCCCAATCGTTCGCCTGATGATAGTCCAAGATCAATAAATTGATTTATAAAAAATAAGATCAGTAGTAGTGGTAAGACAAATTTTGCAAAGCTAGACGCAACTTTAATCACTGAACGCTTTTGAAGAATTACTACGGAAGAAACCAAAGAAATAATGAACTTCGCACAAGCAAAGGCGTCGATTGCAATCGCCTGATAAGCAGGTTGTAGCTTATATGACAAGTTTCCGCACAATCCCAGCAGAAGAAATAGACTGTTGCTCAACAATAGCAAGCGAGAAATCTTAGAATAAGACGTCTTTTGTCCATGCATGCTAAAAACTGCCCAGCAGCAGAGAATAAGGGCCGAAACCTCATCAATATATGAAAAAAAACCTCCAAAGAGCTTTTGGAACGCATTCTGAAAGGCCAGCAGAAAAAAGATGAGAAATAAGACAAGGTCACTAACTCTATATGTGAGAAGACTCGTCCTGCGGCCCAAGTTATTCGAACTATTATGTATGTAGTTAAGGCACATCATTTCTTGGGCCTCATCAACTTAATACGCTGATATGCGGAAAATGCAATGGAGTATGCCCAGGGTGCTTTTGAAATCAAATGAGACTTCAAAAGCAAGGAGCGGGAAGCAAGGCTATTTTTGCTGATTGTCCTCAAATGAAGAGTGACATAGTCTCTAGCTTCGTTCCTGATAGAATGGCTATTCTCGTCAGGATTGTCAATATCGTTAAAGAGGCGAATCAATCGAATGTTGTTTAACATCATGAAGCACTCGATTTCATCTTCGAGCTCGTCATAATGTTTACTGTTCTTTATAGTATGCAATGAACGATTCAGTGCATAACTCCAATCGGAGTATTGTTTATTGCCAATTGAGCCTTTTCTGGAAAGGGATCCGGCGCGATAAACTTGGCCGTAAATTTTCCCAAGGGAAAACGCGATGGAATCAGAGTCATTGATAATCCACGCGCAAGTTGCTAAATCCTCGTAAACTCGCCCAACAGGAAATTTATGTTGCTTCCAAAAAGAAGCTTTTGCTACTTTTCCACACGCCGACTCGCAAATACCTGAGTTGCAAAGCAGCTTCGACAATGCTGTTTTAGTATCCACAATTTCAAATGCAGGTAAATCTAATTCACATGGGAAGGAACTGATGGCACTTTGATTTTCAATTTCCTTCAGTTGAACGCACGACAAGTTGGCCGACCCGCTTGCCAAGCCTTTCATTAGATAATCAATGTAGTAAGCTGGAACAGCATCATCGCTATCAATGAAAGTAATATACGACCCTTTCGAGGCGCTAACCCCAAGGTTTCTTGCATATGAGAGGCCATGATTCTCGATGTGATAGACGCTGATATTATCGTAATTATTTGAATAACGATCGCAAATATCGGAAGAGCCGTCGTTCGATCCATCGTCTACAATCACAATTTCAATGTTGGGATAGGTCTGGCATAAAAGACTTTCTATACAAGCCGAAAGATAATTCGCAGTATTGAAAACGGGCAATACGATTGAAACGAGATCAGTAGAAACTGCTTCTTTATCATCGCAACAAGCCATATATGTATAATTCCTTACAATCAAACTAATTTCACTAGTTCATGATGATTTTTGCAGGCACGCCAACGGCAGTAGCTCCATCAGGAACATCACAAAGAACGACGGCTCCTGCGCCTATCTTCGCTCCTTTATGGATTACAATGTTTCCAAGCAATACTGCGTTGGCTCCAATTGAAACATCGTCCTCAATGATGGGAACCCCCCCTGAGCGCTCCGACGGTAACGTGCTGATAGAACTCGCAGTTCTTTCCAATCAAGGCCTGCTCGGAGATGACACATCCCACACCGTTATGCTGGAACAAGCAACCATCGCCTATTTCGGCTTGGCTTCCGATATGACAGGCAAAGAGAAACTGCGACAGATGTCTAAATACTCCCGCCAACGGACGAACTAACTTTGGGCCCTTGGTGCAGGCGTGAGCAGCTTTATATAGTCTGAAGCATTCGTTCATGTTGCTATCCTTCCAGTACGTCAGCGATCCGCTCGCTGGCATGACCATCGCCGTAGGGGTTCGAGGCATGGCTCATGACCGCGTACTCCCCCTCGTCGGAGAGCAGGCGGCTGAACTCGCGATAAATCACATTCTCCTCGGTGCCCACGAGCTTGAGGGTGCCCGCGGCCACGCCCTCGGGGCGCTCGGTGGTGTCGCGCATGACGAGCACCGGCTTGCCCAGGCTCGGGGCCTCCTCCTGGATGCCGCCCGAGTCGGTGAGGATGGGGCCGTGCCAGTTCATGAACTTGTGCAGGCCGCCCAGCTCGGCGATGGTGTCCTCGCCGGGACGCATGGACAGATGATAGGTATTGGCGAGCACGATCTGGGCGCCGAGCTTCTTGACAGTCTCGGTAGGAATGCCCTTGACGTTTGCCTTGGTGCCCACGGGCATAAAAATCGGCGTCTCGATGTCGCCGTGCGGGGTGTGCAGTACGCCGGCACGCGCGTGCGTCGTCGGGTCCTCGGCGATCAGGTCGAATTTAAAAAGGTTCTGGTCCATAAACTGGAACTCCTTGGTTGCGGTTCATACGCAAACCATTATACGGGCAACCCGCAAGAAGCACCGACTCGACAGAAACTGGTGCAAAGGAAACCTGCCCCCTTGCACCAATGCACTGGGATAAAATGATCCGTTTTCCTCCGTCCCCAAAGGATCATTTCCAATCTGCTGGCACTCAGGGACTGTCCCCAGGTGTCGGCAAGAGTGTCCCTTTCGACTAGTCATTTAAGAACGTCCCCAACGACTACTTTTCGTCAGCAACGCAAACGCCGATGCCCTGGCAACGTCAGCGAGCGGTCGCCAGAGCGAACAAATTGGCATGAAAAGAGGGCGGCATAGACCTTCTGGTCATGCCGCCCTCTTTGAATGACAAGTTGTCGCTCTGGTGACCGCGCAGCGTCGGCCCGTTACGGCGTTTGGCAAAACGCCGTAACCCCTAGGGCCGCTGGCCCATGCCGCCCTCGAGGGTGACAGTCTCGCCATTCATGTACTTAAAGTCGGGACCGCAGAGCTGAACGACCACGCGGCCGATCTCCTTCTCGACGTCGCCGTAGTGGCCAGCCGGCGGCATGTGGACGTTGGCCTTGAACGCCTCGGGGTAGGCATCCTGGAAGTTTTCGAGCGCAGCGGTCCAAGCAAGCGGGCACACGATGTTGACGTTGATGCCGTCCTTGCCCCACTCGTTGGCGGCAACGCGAGTCAGACCACGGATGCCCTCCTTGGCGGCGGCATAGCTGCACTGACCATAGTTGCCAAACAGGCCGGCGCCCGAGGCAAAGTTGACCACGGAGCCCTTGGTCTCCTTCAGGTGCGGATAGGCCTTCTGCATGTACAGATAGGTGGCATACAGACCGGAATAAATGGCCAGGTTAAACTGATCCATGGTGTGGTCGGCGATGGTCACGCCCGAAGCGCTGGCCTGAGCATTGTTGACGACGGCGTCAATGCGGCCGAACTCCTCAATGGCCTTGTCGATGACGTTCTGAACGACGGCCTCGTTGTCCTGACCAGCCGAGACATCGGCCTGAACAGGCAGAACCTTGACGCCGTACTCGGCCTCGAGGGACTCCTTGGCAGCCTCGAGCTTGGCAACGTTGCGGCCGGTAATGACGAGGTTTGCGCCCTCCTTGGCAAAAGCGATATCGATGCCGTAGCCGATGGAGCCAGCGGAGCCGTCCTTAAGCGTGGCCTTGCCGCCGCCGGTGACGATTACGGTCTTACCAGTGAAAAGTCCCATACAAAGTCCTTTCAAATCGCGACGGGCACGCCCGCCGACTGCGCGTATCCAACTTCACGCGCCAAAAGCTGAAATGCAACTTTAGCGTGTTCAAGCAAAAATAAAAGACCGCGGTAGGCGAACGGCACCACGTCGTTCGGCGAAGGGATTGTCAAGTACAAACCGGATAAAGCGGCCGAGTTGTTGTTATCAGATCGAACCATCGAACACGTTTTGAAACTTTGCTGCAGCGCGCGGGATGTCGACGCGAGACTTTATCATAGGGTGACAAACAACGATGAGGAGCACATGCCTATGACAGACGAGCTGGACCCCCAGACTCAACAACATATTGATGATTCAGCAGACGTCGCCGCAGATACTGACGCTGCGACCTGCAATGATACCGACGTCGACGACGCCACTCTGGATAACGGCGCTGCGACGGAACTCCCTGTGGCCGAAGATGCCGGCGAGCAAAACGACGATCCGGCCGCTCAGGACGCCTCCCCGCAAGCAGAAGGCCCCATCAAGGTGTCTTCGGAAGAAGAGCTCGATGCCGTCATGGACTCCATGATGGATGCCGTCAAAGCGATGAAAGACGCCGTGGCCGACGCCGATGTTGACGCCGAGGAAGAGGAGGCCGCCGAGGCCGCCTCGACCTTCGTACCCGGCGAGACCCCCGTTGCCGACCAAGGCAGTACCCTGCCCTCGTTCCTGCAGCTTGAGCACCCCACCATTGGCGCGGACGCCGTCGACCCGCATGCAGCGGGCTTTTCTGTCATCGAAGGCGGCACCGGCAATATCGCCGCGCCGCAAACTACCGATGTGGACGCTGCCGACACCGGTCGACCAATCGCCCCGCACGCCCCCGCCGCGAGCCGCGATCTGGGAACTACCGTCTCGAACACTGCAAACGCCGTGGGCGCCTTTATCGCGCAGGGAGCCTCGGCCATGCGCGAGATGAATGCCGCAAAGAAGGCACTCGCCGATGCACGCGATCACCTGGCAGAGTTGGAGCAGCGCATCGCCGATCAAGGCGAGGAGCTCGAGACACGCCAGGATATCGCAGGCCGCTACGACCAAATCGTCGCCGAGCAGCGCCAGACTATCGAAACGGCACAAAAGGCCGCCGCGGCAGCAGAAATCGGCCGCGATACCCATGCTGCCAAGGCAACAGAGCTCAAGGCACAGCTCGAGCAAATAAAAGAAGAGGACGATGCCACCGAGCGGCGACTCAAAGCCGCACTCGATGCCGTGGAGGCGCGCGAAGCTAGCTCGCGCGAGACCGGTAACCGGCTCGTTCGACGCCTCGAGGATTCCAAGCGCATCCGCGACAAGGTGCAGGCCGAGCGCGACGCCGGCGTTGCCGCAGCGCAGCAAACCGTCGACGCCACGCGTGCTCAACTCGAAACGCTGCGCCACGAGTATGCCGAGCTGCAGCGCAATCCTTCGGCGAATCCCGCCAATTACACGGTGCGCACCAGCGAGCTTTCGATGCAGATCTCCGACACGGCCGATGCCCTGCGCAAAGCCGAGGAAGATGTCCCGCACATCACCGCCGATCTTGAGCACTCACTCGCGGCCGCCGAGCACGCCGTCGAGCAGGCGCAAACCCCCATCGCCGACGCCAAGCGCGCCCATCAGGCCGTGACGGCCGAAGCCGATGCCGCGCGCGATGAGCTGCAGACCGCAAAAGCCGCCGCCGCAACGCGTCAGCGCGAACTGCGCGAGAAGCTCGCCGCCGAGGACAAGGCGCGTCGAGAGCAAGAGCAGGCTATCGCCAATGCCCAGGCGGACGTCGCGCATGCGCAGTCGATCATCGAGCAGGCGACCGAGGTGCACGACCATCCCGAGATTACCGAATCGCTCGCGGGCTCTCTGGTCCGCGATAAGGCCGAGTACGCCGAAACCGAGCGCGAAGTGGCTCAACTCGAAGCCGCCGAGGATGCCGTGCGCGAGCGTACCCGCGACTCCCGCGTCAAATTCACCGGCGCCATCGTCTGCATAGTCGCCGTAGTCCTCGTGATCATCCTGGTCTGGCTCTTCGCGAGCAAGTAAACTAGCTGCCAAAAACACTCACCGCAACTTATTAGATTGATGCAAGGTAGTCGTTTAAGAACGTCCCCAATGACTACCCCCAAGTGTCAAGTGAACCACGGCAACGCCAATGTTTAGGCGAAGTCAGCGAAAACGCCCCTAAGCGAGCAAGGTGACGTGAAAGAGGAGGGCATT
>OHWU01000970.1_pt1 | contig 9863 bp, 8 predicted proteins | sample 1579821 | NCBI WGS metagenome assembly OHWU01 (sample SAMEA3882548, study PRJEB24775) | human gut metagenome | biome: human-associated habitat; feature: intestine environment; material: feces | place: Netherlands | collected 2009/2010 | reverse complement strand
AGGCAGAGAGCCTTTTGCGGAATCTTAGAAGTGTTATGCACAATACAAAAGGAGGGATGCCGACTTGAATACAGAAATAGCAAATGCTGTGAATGCAGCAGGAGATAAGGCACAATATGATACTCGTGTTAAAAGGTTACTGGCACAGAAGAGTATATTAGCACATATTCTGGTGAAAACAGTCGATGAATTTAAAGGAATGAAGCCGGAAGATGTTGTGAAATACATCGAAGGCGAACCGAGTATTAGCGTTGTTCCGGTTGAGCCGGGATTAGCAAATATGGAAAAAACAGATGCTACAGGACAGCGTATTGTAGGTCTTAATACGGAAAATGCTGAAATTAATGAAGGGTTAGTCAGATTTGATATTATTTTTTATGTCCGTATGAAAAATGGACTTTCGCAGATTATTGTGAATATTGAGGCTCAGAAGGATGAGCCGACGGAATATAAAATTTTAAATCGGGCAATCTTTTATGTGAGCAGGCTGATTTCGTCACAAAAGGAAAGAGATTTTGTAAATACTAACTACGATGACATTAAGCAGGTATTCAGCATATGGATATGTATGAACATGGATGATAACAGCCTAAGCCATATCCATTTGACAAAAGATGAGCTGCTGAAACCATGTAACTGGAAAGGTAATCTCGACCTGTTAAACATTGTGCTAATAGGAATCACAAATGAGATTCCGGAACATGATAAAAAATATGAAATGCACCGGTTGATTGGAGCATTACTTTCAAGTGAATTGAAAGAACAGGAAAAATTGGATATTATAGAACATGAATATAATATTCCAACCAGTCAAGAATTTAGAGAGGATGTGAGAATTATGTGTAATCTGAGTACAGGAATTGAAGAAAGAGCTACTGAAAAGACAAGCGAAAAGTTTATTCTGAATATGTATAAAAAGGGTTATACATTGGATCAGATTGCAGATGTAGCTGAAACAGGTGTTGATGAAGTTGAGGCAATTATTAAGAAGAAAGAGCCTGCAATGGTGTAACTATCATTAGCAAAAATAAAACGTAAATTCTTGCATAACTCCATAGTATATGTTACGATTTTACTGTTGTTAAGACGAATCTAAAGGATGATGCTTGCACGCATCATCCTTTTTAAATACAGGAGAAGTAAATGGATATCAAAAGACAGGAAAGAGCGCCGATTTATGAGGCTCTTGAGGAGTTTAAGAAGAAGAGAGTGGTGCCGTTTGACGTGCCGGGACACAAGAGAGGCAGGGGAAATCCTGAGCTGGTGCATCTGCTCGGAGAAAAGTGTGTAGGGCTTGATGTCAATTCAATGAAGCCGCTTGACAATTTGTGCCATCCGGTTTCGGTAATCAGAGAGGCGGAGGAGCTTGCGGCGGATGCCTTTGGAGCGGCAAATGCTTTTCTTATGGTAGGAGGCACCACCTCTGCGGTGCAGGCCATGATTTTGTCCACCTGCAAGGCAGGAGACAAGATTATACTTCCGAGAAATGTTCATAAAAGCGCTCTTAATGCACTCGTGCTCTGCGGAGCGATACCGGTTTATGTCAATCCGCAGACGAATGCGAAGCTTGGTATTTCGCTTGGAATGGAGATTGACCAGGTGGCGAGGGCTATCGAGGAAAATCCGGATGCAAAGGCAGTGCTTGTAAACAATCCGACGTATTACGGAATCTGTTCTGACCTTAAGTCGATAGTTGCGCTGGCTCATTCGAAGGGAATCAAGGTGCTCACGGATGAGGCACATGGTACACATCTTTATTTTGGAAAAGGGCTTCCGATATCAGGAATGGCAGCCGGGGCAGACATGTCTGCGGTATCGATGCACAAATCGGGAGGAAGCCTGACACAGAGCTCGATTCTGCTCACCGGAAGGGATGTAAATGCTGATTATGTGAGGCAGATTATCAACCTCACACAGACCACGAGCGCATCGTATCTGCTATTGTCAAGCCTTGATATATCAAGAAGAAATCTGGCACTCAGAGGCGAGGAATCCTTTGCCAAGGTGGCACAGATGTCGGAGTATGCAAGGCAGGAGATTAATTCCATAGGCGGCTATTATGCGTATGGGCGCGACCTTGTAAATGGCACGAGCATATATGATTATGATGTGACAAAGCTGTCCATCTATACGCTCGATATAGGGCTTGCCGGAATAGAGGTATATGATCTGCTGCGTGATGAGTATGATATCCAGATAGAGTTTGGAGATATCTGTAATATACTTGCGTATATATCAATCGGTGACAGAATACAGGATATAGAGAGGCTTGTAGGTGCGCTGGAGGATATCAAGCGCCTTTACAGTAAGGACAAGACCGGACTTTTGTCGGGAGAGTACATAAATCCAAAGGTGGCGGTATCGCCGCAGGAGGCGTTTTATTCGCAGAAGAAATCAGTGCGCATTATGGACGCGGTAGGCGCTGTAAGTGGTGAGTTTGTCATGTGTTATCCACCGGGAATCCCGATTCTTGCACCGGGAGAGCTTATCACAAAAGAGATTGCGCAATACATTGTCTACGCAAAGGAAAAGGGCTGTTCAATGCAGGGAACAGAGGATCCTGCGGTAGAATATCTTAAGGTATTAAAGCAGTAAACAGGAGGAAAAGCTATGCAAATGTGGTTTTCACAATATCATACTTCCAATGTCAAGCTGGATGTAAGGATACAGGAGCAGCTTTTTTCAGGGCAGAGTGATTATCAGAAAATAGATGTGTTTAAATCATATGAGTTTGGCAAAATGGTCGCGCTGGATGGCGAGATTGTTTTTTCGGACACAGATGAGTTTATATATGATGAGATGGTCACACATGTGCCGATGGCGGTCCACCCGAATGCAAAAAAGATACTTATAATAGGTGGCGGCGACGGCGGCGTGGCAAAGGAGCTCATCAAATATCCGTCTGTCGAGCATATTGATGTGGTTGAGACAGACAAGATGTTTGTCGATGTATGCAGGCGGTTTTTCCCCGAGGTAGCATGTGGACTTGAGGATGAAAGAATTTCCATGTTTTATGATGATGGTCTGCGATTCTTACGCAGAAAGCATGATGAATATGATCTGATAATCAACGATTCCACAGACCCACTCGGACATACGGAGGGACTTTTCACAAAAGAGTTTTACGGAAGCTGTTATAAGGCACTAAAGGATGATGGAATCATGGTTTATCAGCACGGCAGCCCTTTTTATGATGAGGATGAGCTTGAGTGCCGGAAAATGCACAGAAAGGTGTATAAATCATTTCCTATAAGCAGGGTATATCAGGCACATATTCCAACCTGTCCGTCAGGCTACTGGCTGTTTGGGTTTGCATCGAAGAAATATCATCCGCTTTATGATCTGGATGCAAAAAGATGGGATGCACTGGGGCTTAAAACCTGGTATTATACAACACATTTACACAGGGGAGCCTTCATGCTTCCGAAATATGTGGAGGATTTACTCGAGGAAGAGGAAACAAAGTAAAACAAATTAGAAAAACTATATCATAACCAAAGCGAATCAGGAGGGACAAAAATGAGCAGATTACTTATTATCGGATGTGGTGGAGTTGCGCAGGTGGCAATCAGAAAATGCTGCCAGAACAGCGAGGTATTTACCGAGATTATGATTGCAAGCAGAACCAAGTCAAAATGTGATGACTTAAAGGCAAAGCTTGAGGGAAAGACAAGCACAAAAATTGAGACTGCAAAGGTTGATGCCGACAATGCGGAGGAATTAAAAGAGCTGATTAATGCATACAAGCCGGATGCGGTTTTAAATGTTGCGCTTCCGTATCAGGATCTTACAATCATGGATGCATGTCTTGCGTGCGGTGTTGACTACATCGATACTGCCAACTATGAGTGTGAGGATACTGAGGATCCAAAGTGGAGAGCAATCTACGAAAAGCGCTGCAAGGAGCTTGGATTTACGGCATATTTTGATTATTCATGGCAGTGGGCATATCAGGAGAAATTTAAGGAGGCAGGGCTTACAGCTATTCTTGGAAGCGGATTTGACCCGGGTGTGACCTCTGTTTATTCTGCATATGCGCTTAAGCATTATTTTGATGAAATACATACTATAGACATTCTCGACTGCAATGGCGGTGACCATGGATACCCATTTGCGACAAACTTTAACCCTGAGATAAATTTGCGTGAGGTTTCTGCGAACGGCTCATACTGGACAGACGGCCACTGGGTAGAGACAAAGCCTATGGAGTGGAGAGCGCAGTACAATTTTGACCAGGTCGGAGAAAAGGATATGTATCTGCTTCACCACGAGGAGATTGAGTCGCTGGCCAAAAATATTCCGGGAATAAAGAGAATCAGATTCTTCATGACCTTTGGACAGAGCTATCTCACACACATGAAGTGTCTTGAGGATGTAGGCATGCTAAGGACAGACCCGATCATGGTGGACGGAAAGGAAATAGTGCCAATACAGGTGCTTAAGGAGTTACTTCCTGACCCTGCATCCCTGGGACCTCGTACAGTCGGAAAGACAAATATCGGATGTATTTTTACAGGTGTCAAGGACGGAAAGGAAAAGTCAATCTACATCTACAATGTATGTGACCATCAGGAGTGCTACAAGGAGGTTGAATCGCAGGCGATTTCTTATACCACAGGTGTGCCGGCAATGATTGGAGCCATGATGGTGGTAAAGGGACTCTGGAAGAAGCCGGGAGTGTTCAATCTCGAGGAGATGGATCCGGATCCATACATGGAGGCTCTTAATAAGTTCGGACTGCCTTGGCAGGTAGTGGAGAATCCGGTTCCTGTGGATTGCTACAAGACTGAGGATGAGTCAGTACATATGGATTAGTCCGGAGGCCGGTATGAAGATAAATGAATTAAGAACTCCCTGTTATGTGATAGACGAGGGAAAATTAACTGAAAATCTTTTGATATTAAACGGTGTCATGCAAAGGACAGGTGCAAGGATTCTTCTGGCACAGAAGGCATTCAGCGCATTTTATGAATATCCTCTTATCGGCAGATATCTAAGCGGGACAACTGCAAGCGGGCTTTTTGAGGCCCGCCTTGCACATGAAGAAATGGGAAAGGAAAACCATGTATTCTGTCCCGCTTTTTTGCCGCAGGAGATGGATGAGCTGGTAGAAATATGTGACCATATTGTATTTAATTCCGTATCGCAGTATCTGCTTCACAGGGATAAAATAGAAAAGGCTGATAAAAAAATAAGTGTCGGGCTCAGAATAAACCCTGAGTGCTCCACACAGGAGGGGCATGAGATATATGACCCATGTGCGCCGGGCTCGAGGCTTGGGATAACGAGAGAGGCACTCGATAAGGCTATTAAAAACGGGCTTGATTTATCACGTATTGAGGGCTTTCATTTTCACACGCTCTGTGAACAGGATTCGGATGCGCTCGAAACGACCCTTGCAGCGGTCGAGGAGAAATTCGGAGATTTGCTGTATGGACTTAAGTGGCTCAATATGGGAGGCGGACACCACATCACAAGGGCAGACTATGACATTGAGAGGCTTGAAAAATGCATTATGCATATGCGTGACAAATACGACCTGGAAATCTATCTGGAGCCGGGAGAGGCGGTTGCGCTTGATGCAGGATATCTGGAGACAACGGTGCTTGATATAGTTGAAAACAATGGCATAAAGATACTCATTCTGGATACCTCCGCAGCCTGCCATATGCCGGATGTGCTTGAGATGCCGTACCGTCCGCCGCTTATGGACAGTGGCGAGCCGGGTGAGAAGAAGTATACCTACAGATTGTCCTCATGTACCTGTCTGGCAGGTGATGTGATAGGGGATTATTCATTTGACAGAGAGATAAAAATCGGTGACAGGCTGTGCTTTTGCGATATGGCAATCTACTCGATGGTCAAAAATAATACCTTTAACGGCATGCCGCTTCCGGACATTGCAGTAATGGATGAAAATAACGATTGTAAGGTTATCAGGAGATTCGAATATGAAGATTTTAAATGCAGGCTGTCCTAGAGCAGACGGCTTTTATATGCCGGCAGAGTATGCTCCCCATAAGGGTACCATCATCATCTGGCCAAAGCGCCCGGGCTCATGGATTTACGGTGCCAGGCGGGCAAGAGAGGCTTTTGCGGAGGTGATATGTGCAATAGCAGAGTCTGAGCAGGCATATGTGCTCGCTGAGGCAGATGTGATAGACAATGCAAGGTCTGTTGTGGAAGCTGTCAGAAAGCAGAAAAATTATCAGGAAAATTTCCCGGTGAAATATATACAAATGGAGTCAGATGATGCCTGGGCCAGAGATGTGGGGCCAACCTTCGTGAAAAATGAGGATGGCGCTGTCAGAGGAATCGACTGGTGCTTTAATGCCTGGGGCGGCAAGGTGGACGGACTGTACGCAGACTGGACAAAGGATGACAGAGTAGCGGCTTTATTTTGCAACAAAGCCGGATACGACATGTATGATGCGCATCCGTTTGTCTTAGAGGGTGGAGCCATCCACACAGACGGAGAGAAAACTGTGATAGTGACGGAAAGCTGTCTGCTCAGCAAGGGCAGAAATCCGGAATTATCGAAGTCTGAAATAGAACAGAAATTAAAGGATTATCTCGGTGCCGAAAAAATTATCTGGATTCCTTATGGAATATACAATGATGAAACCAACGAGCATGTCGACAACGTATGTGCATTTACAAGCCCGGGGCATGTGGTGCTTGCGTGGACTGATGACATGGATGACCCACAGTATCAGATGTCCTCAGCGGACATTGAAATATTGGAAAATGAAACTGATGCAAGAGGCCGGAAAATTGAGATTCACAAGGTTTATATTCCAAAGAAGCCGGTGTGCATCACAGAATATGAGCTTTCGGGCTTCACCTTTGAGGAGGGTGAGGATGAGCGCGAGGCAGGAGAACGCTTAGCGGCAAGCTATGTGAATTTTTACATCACAAACGGCGGTGTGCTCATTCCACAGTTTGGTGATGTGATGGATGAGCCTGCGCTTAAGGCAATCGGAAGCCTTTTTGAGGGAAGAAAAGTGTATCCGATATATGCGCGTGACATAATTGTCGGCGGGGGAAATATACACTGTATCACACAGCAGATACCGCAGTAATTTAATTGGTTGTAATCGTTTTTGGTCTCACAGAGGCTTGGGAAAAGCCCATTGTGAGACGACAGGATGAGAAAGGTGAATAGTATGAGAGAGGTTACAATTGCTGCAATCCAGATGAGCTGCAGCCGTGACGTAAAAGAAAATATTGAAAAAGCAGCAAAGCTTATAAGAGCTGCGGCAGAGGCCGGAGCGCAGATAATACTTCCTTCGGAGCTTTTTGAGAGACAGTATTTCTGTCAGGAGAGGCGCTACGATTATTATGACTATGCAAAGCCGCTTTCTGAAAATGATGCGGTGCAGAGCATGAAGGCACTTGCAAAGGAGCTTGGCGTAGTGATTCCTGTGAGCTTTTATGAGGCGGGAGAGGGCAGACAGCTTTTCAACTCAGTGGCGGTGATAGATGCCGATGGAGAGGTGCTTGGAATATACCGAAAGACACATATCCCGGACGATCATTATTATCAGGAGAAGTTTTACTTCACACCGGGAAATACAGGCTTTAAAGCTTTTAAGACAAGATATGCAACAATTGGAGTCGGCATATGCTGGGATCAGTGGTTCCCGGAAACGGCAAGAGGCATGGCTTTAAAGGGCGCGGAGATACTTTTTTACCCTACAGCCATAGGCAGCGAGCCGATACTGGAATGTGACAGCATGCCACACTGGAGAAGGTGCATGACCGGACATGCAGCCTGCAATCTGATGCCGGTTGTGGCGGCAAACAGGATAGGCACAGAGGAGGTTGTACCGTGTGCGGAAAACGGAAACCAGAGCTCTGCACTGACATTTTATGGTTCTTCGTTTATCACAGATGCGACCGGAGAGGTTGTTGAGCAGATGGACAGAGTATCGGAGGGCTTCATACTCCACAGTTTTGATCTGGATGAGCTGGAGAGTGAGAGAAAGAGCTGGGGGCTGTTCAGGGACAGGCGTCCGGAGATGTATGGGGAGAATTAGTATAGATTACCCTAATGATTGAAAATTTATTTAAAGTTAATTTAAAAACACAGGATACAGCAAAGGCGCTATATCCTGTGTTTTTTGGAGTTCCCTATTAGTGTATTAGAACATCGGAAAAATACATATTATTGCTTCAACAGCACTTTGATGTCTTCCTCCGGTGTGGTAATAGGTGCAATCCCATAGTTTTCTACCAGAAAGTTCAGAATATTAGGAGAAAGGAACGCCGGTAGAGAAGGACCGAGACGGATATTTTTTATACCAAGATGTAACAGTGTTAAGAGGATGCAGACTGCTTTCTGTTCATACCAGGAGAGTACAAAGGAAAGCGGAAGCTCGTTTACTGAACATCCAAATGCATCCGCAAGTGCTATTGCAACCTGTATCGCGCCATAAGCGTCATTACACTGTCCCATATCCATCAGTCGCGGAAGACCACCAATTTCTCCGAGATTTAGATCATTGAAACGAAATTTTCCACATGCCAGAGTCAGGACGATACTGTCAGAAGGCGTCTGTTTTACAAATTCTGTATAGTAATTTCTGCCCGGTTTGGCACCATCACAGCCGGCAACCAGGAAGAAATGACGTATAGCTCCTGATTTTACGGCCTCTATTACCGTATCCGCATGGGACAGGATTGCTGAATGACCAAAACCGGTTGTTACCTGTGTGCCGCCATTTATGCCTGTGAAGGTCTGATCCTCCTTGTAACCACCGAGCTCAAGTGCTTTTTCAATAACAGGAGTGAAATCCTTCTGTTCATCGATATGAACAGTACCCGGGAAGGCAACCACTTCTGTTGTGAACACTCTGTAGATGTAGCTGCTTTTTGGAGGCATCAGACAATTTGTGGTGTAGAGAATAGGAGCAGGAATATGATCAAATTCTTTTTGCTGATTCTGCCATGCTGTTCCGAAATTTCCCTTCAAGTGAGGGAATTTCTTTAAGAGTGGATATGCATGGGCAGGGAGCATTTCACCATGAGTGTAGATATTGATTCCCTTTCCATTTGTCTGTTCAAGCAAAAGCTGCAGGTCCTTTAAATCGTGTCCGGTTACTACGATAAAAGGTCCCTTTTCCACTGTAAGCGTAACATCTGTTGGCTCCGGTGTTCCATAGGTTTGTGTATTTGCCTTGTCTAGAAGTGCCATGCACTTTAGATTGATTTCACCTACCTTGAGAACTGTTGGAAGCAGTTCATCCATACTTTCTGCGTAACCAATCTTGAACAAGGCTTCACAGAAAAACTGATTTACCTCGGGATCTTCAAAATTCAGGACATATGCATGATAGGCATATGCAGCCATTCCGCGAATACCAAAGAGAATAAGTGACTTCAGGGAACGGATATCTTCATCAGCATTCCATAGTTGTTGCATATCATATTCGTCAGTTCGTCCACAAGGAGACTGACATTTATTACAGTCGCCAACCAGAGAGTCTTTTTCTGCTCTGACCTTTTGTATCATATCTTCAATTGCTGCATTATCAAAGCTTACATTTGTAATTGTGGTAAATAAGCCCTCGATAATGGTCTGCCAGGTCTTTTTTGAAACAGCTGATGTGTCATCGACAGCTCTCGCCAGACCAATCAGTGCGCCTGTCAATTCATCCTGTAACTGTGCAGTATCTGCCTTTTTTCCGCAGACACCTGTATTTCCGGTACAGCCGGTGCATCCGGCCGTTTGTTCACATTGAAAACAAAACATATTTTTTTCCTCCATCAGTAGTTTTTTATGTTTCTGATAGAATAATAGCGTTATAAAAACAACTTGTATGTTTGATTTCCAACATAAAGAATACTTTTGAAAAAAATTT
>OHWU01000957.1_pt1 | contig 9992 bp, 7 predicted proteins | sample 1579821 | NCBI WGS metagenome assembly OHWU01 (sample SAMEA3882548, study PRJEB24775) | human gut metagenome | biome: human-associated habitat; feature: intestine environment; material: feces | place: Netherlands | collected 2009/2010 | reverse complement strand
TCATTCGAAAAGATCCTCATCGGGGACCGCATCCGGATCCATCGACTCAAACTCCGCGAGCTCCTCGGTAGTTAGGGCGTCCTCAAACGGAACAAATTCATGCGGGCCATGCTTGACTCGACCCGCAGCGATGCGATTTATCTCAAGTTCGTGCAGATACTGCAGCGCGCCGTACATTTCCTCATAGGCGGCATAGTCGATAATCACGGTATCGATATCGTTATGATCGGCAATGAACTGTGGTGCGCGTTTTGCGCGTTTACGAATGGCAGATAAAGACTTGCTTGCTTCGGTAGCCGAAACAACCTGGTCTTTTGTAAACACCGGTTTTTCCAGAACAAGTGGGGACATTTTGACCTCCAAAAAATAATCTGGATTATATTTCAAAGTATACTTCAAAATATAATCCAGACTTTTATTCGAAAGAAAAAGCCCTATCGATTCTCGATGCTACCGATATTCTTGAGCTCGATGGAGATGAGGCCGTTGGGCTCGTTGACGAACTCGATGTACTCGGAGTTCGAACCCATCTCGGCCGGGAAGCTGATCTCGATGCCCGTGTCGGTACGAATCTTGTGATTGCGCACCGCCGCGCGTTCGACCTGCTTGCGCTCCACGGGCACACGCTCAGGCACCTTCTCCTCGGTCAGTGCCGCGCGCACGCTTTCCTTGATGACCGGCTCGTCCTCAAAGACCTCATCGACGATATCCCAAGGCGGCAGCTCCTCGTCATCCTCAACCTTCTCGGCAACGGCGGCTTTGACCTTAGCGAGCGCTACAGCCGTGTTGGCGCCGTGCTCTTCAGCGACCTCCTCGACCACGCGCGTCACCGTGTCGATGACCTCCTTACCCGAAACGCCCGTGTCACATTGCAGCAGGCCATCGGGAATGAGCATGCGGTCCTCGCCGGCGATCTTGCGTTTCTTGTCCACATAGCCGATCTCCATGGTGCTCGCGCGCACGATGGCATAGCTCGGCACCTTTTGCGAGGGGTTCGGCAGAATGGCGTAGTGGCGCGCGATGTCGTTGCGCACCTCCCCCTCCTCGCGGCCCACTTCGTGCATAAAAGCCTGCTTGGAGCCCAGCAGCATCACGGCAAACCAGCGGGCATCCTCATCGTCGTCAAAATCAGCCACGAGCACGTCGGTGGACTCGGCTTTCTCAGCCTTGGTGAGCTCGGAGGAGATAAACTCCGCAATCTGCTGCGACAGGTCCACGAACTCGCGCTCGCCAAAGAAATAGCCCTTGAGCTCGCCGCCGAATGCTGAGTTCTCGGCAAACGTGGCACGCTTGTTGTCGGCCGAAGTACGAGCGCGCCGCAGGTGCGTGGTCACGAAGTTGCGCACGGTACGGCTCTCGATATCGAGCTCGCGCTGGCTCATAACGTTGACGGCAGAGTCAAAGTCCAGGATATGCAGGATCGCGTGATTGATTTTCATATACGGCATTCCGTTCTAGATCGATTTCGGCACGAACCAGTATAGCGGTCGAGCCCGCCCCAGGCGCATCGAAGATTGGTGCATCGGGGACAGGTTGCTTTGCACCAATGGTTAGCGCAGGAGCTCGGACTGCCAAGCCTCGAGCTGTTCTGCCAGGCTCTTACCACTAGAAGTCACGCTGAACTCTGGACGCTTGGGCAGCAGTGCACACTTAAGAATCGCAACGATGGTCTGCGAGACAAAGCGTCGCGTATCCTTGTCAAAGCCTTGCGCAGCCTGGAGCATCACGGGCAGGCTCTCGCGCAGATTCCCAGCGATATCCGCAAACCGCTCAGCACCCGTAGCCTCAAACACGGAGAACAACGCATCTACAAAACGCTCGCGCTCGCTAGGTGACACTGCAAGCAGCATCTCGCGAATGGAGCCATCAACGTATCGAGCACCGGCGGACAGGCGCTCACAGTACACGAAGTCGCGACCATCAACCACCCAGCTAAAGGGATTATGCTGAAGCAGGCTGAACTCGGTGCTCTCAACGATGGCATAGTCCTCCTGTGTCTCGAACATCATGCCAAAGATCGACGACCGAGGTAGCGTCTTGTCGATTCGACCGGATAGATCGGCGAAGGCGTTGCCGCTCAGAAACTCCTCGACGAAGCCCGGACCATCATGGGAATACGCCCGTTCGATTCGCTCACGGGCGACATCGGGGCACATCGCCGCACCGTACACCGCAAGGTTTCCACCCTTGGAATGACCTCCGCACAAAAGCGGCCCGTCAATCGCATCCGCCGCCTCGTCCACATAACGCGCCGCGGATTCCTGGGCCGGCACAGGACACCGGAACGCCATGTTAAAGTCCTCTTTCCAGCCCACAATCGTGCTGTCGGTCCCCCGGAAAGAAAGATAGCTAAACCCCGCCGGAAATCGGAACGTCATGGCCGCAAACTGCTCCGTTGTCTCGGCATCACTCACGCTACGATAGCCGCAAACACGAACGCCACGGTAGCGAGGGCTTGCTGTCACGGCCTCCAACAAGGCCCTGCTTCCCTCTGGGTCCCACAAGTCGTCAATCATGTCCCGGTAGCACTCGGCACGCAGCAGCTCGCGTACGTCTAGGCCCTGCCAGTTCGTCAGCTCCGCCATATCACCCGGCAAACGCAAATAGGACAACCACGCAAAGACCAGGCTATCCACCGCGCAGAACGGCCGTTCCTCAAACGGATCAAACGCTGTCTGGGCATAGGTCAAAAAATTAGGCGAATCCGACATGGCCCTCCCATCAACTATGGTGCATTGGGGGTGCATTGGGGTCAGGTTACTTTGCACCAAAAGGCGCCCGGGCCGTGTGGACCCGGACGCCTTCATTGTAGCTTTTCGCTCTAGCGAGCTTGATTTAGCAGGAGAAATCGACGCTGTCGATGATGTCCTTGAGGGCCTTGGCGGAGACGGTGAGCTCATGCTGCTCGTCATCGTTCAGCGGCACGGGGACGCGGCAGACAACGCCGTCGCGGCCAACGACGGTCGGCATGGAGATGGCAAGATCGGACAGGCCATACTCGCCCACCATGAGCGAGGAGACAGGCAGAACGGTCTGCTCATCGCGCATAACGGCGGTGCAGATGCGCTTGACGGCCATGGCGACGCCATAGTAGGTGGCGTGCTTCTTCTCGATGATGGTGTAGGCGGAGTTCTTGACGTCCTCAGCGATGCGCTTCTCGGCAGCCTCATGCTCCAGGTGGCCGTGAAGCTCACAGAAGGTGTTCAGCGGAACGCCGGCAACCTGAGCGCTGGACCAAGCGACAAACTCGGAGTCACCGTGCTCGCCCATGACATAGGCCTGGACATCGCGCGGGTCAACCTCGACGTGGGCACCAAGCATCTGCTGCAGGCGGCCGGTGTCGAGCACGGTGCCGGAGCCGATGACATGGCCCTCGGGCAGGCCGGACATCTTGATGGCAGCATAGGTCAGAACATCAACCGGGTTGGAGACGATTAGCAGAATGCCGTCGAAGCCGGACTTCTTAATCTCGGGAATAATGGACTTGAAGATGCTGACGTTCTTGTTGACCAGGTCCAGGCGGGTCTCACCGGGCTTCTGGGCAGCGCCAGCAGTGACGACGATCATGGCGGCGTCGGCGACATCGGAATAATCGCCGGCGTAGATCTTCATCGGCTCGGCAAACGTCATGCCGTGCGCGATATCCAGGGCCTCACCCTCGGCACGGTTCTTGTCCACGTCGATGAGGACCATCTCGGAGAACAGACCACTCTGCATCAGTGCGAACGCCGAAGACGAACCGACGAAACCGCAGCCGACAATAGCGACCTTCTTCTCGTTAACCATTAGAAACTCCCATCTCTCTCCACAAACAAGCCGCCCGGGAACGACCCGAGCGGCTTGCCGTAATCCCAATACATCCAATCGGGACTTTGATTATGCTCCTATTCGCAGCCAAAAATTGACCGTTTACCGAAATTGTTTGCAGAATTCGTAAAATAACTGCACGAAATCGGTTTCGAGCTATTGACGAGTCGAAATAGGTCTCTAATACAGGCCCGCCTCGCGAATGGCCTCGACAGCCAAAGCGATCTGGTCGGGCGGTAAGACCAGTGCCATACGCACGTGCCCCTCGCCCGAAGGGCCAAAGCTCGCGCCCGGCGTCACCACAACGCCGGCCTTCTCCATAAGCTCCTCGCAAAACGCCATAGAATCGGTGCGACCACCGGGAAGCTTGGCCCACACAAACATAGAGCCATGCGCATTGGGACGCTCCCAGCCCAGGCCCTCAAGACCGTCGCACAGGGCATCGCGGCGCTCCTGGTACTTCAGACGCTGCGCCTCGACCTCATCGCGCGGACCGTTCAGGCAGGCGATGGCAGCCTTCTGGATCGGGAAGAACATACCGAAGTCGATCTGGCCGCGCAGCTTGGCAAAGGCCGAGACCACATCCTCGCGACCGACCAAAAAGCCGATGCGGGCACCGGTGACGTTAAACGACTTAGAGAGCGAGAAGAACTCCACGCCCACCTCAAGCGCACCGGGATACTGCAAGAAGCTGCCGCCGGGCTCGCCGTCAAACACGATGTCGGAGTACGCGTTGTCATGAACGATCAACAGATCATGCTCGCGGGCAAAGGCGATAATCTCCTCGTAGACCTCGGGCGTGCCCACCGAGCCGACCGGGTTCGCGGGCAGCGACACGATCATATACTTGGCACGATCGGCCACCTCGGGATCGATACCCGCCACATAGGGCAGGTAATTATGCTCGGCAACCAGCGGATAGTATTCGAGCTTGGCATCGGCAATCTTGGCACCCGCCTCAAAGACCGGGTAGCACGGATCGGGAACCAGAATGGTGTCACCCGGATCGAGCAGGGCCAGGCCCAAATGGCCCACGCCCTCCTGCGTGCCGTTGCACGACTGCACCATAGACGGCGTAATGCCCGAAACGCCAAAGCGACGCTCATAGTAATCGCACACGGCTTGCTTGAGTTCGGGCAGGTCGCGCAGGGCATACTTCCACATCTCGGGATCTTGGGCTGCCTGCGTGAGCGCCTCGACCACGTGGTCGTACGGCTTAAAGTCGGGCGTGCCCACGCTCATGTTGTAAATGGTCTTGCCCTGAGCCTTCAGCGCGAGAAGCTTGTTGTTGAGCGAGGCGAAGACCTCCGCGCCAAAGCGGTCGAGACGCTGCGATGCCTGCATGGTGCCACCTTTCGATATAAAAAACGCGGCGCTCCGACAAGAGCGCCGCGCGATACGGGCCATCAGATTGCAAAAGTGTAACGCTTGCAACCCCCGTATTGGTTCAATTTAGCCAACCTTAGTCAACTGGATTGAGCGCGTCGATCTGCGCAAGCCACAGACGCGAGCTAGCGTCACTCGGCATACGCCAATCGCCGCGCGGGCTGAGCGTCACCGAGCCCACCTTGGGACCATCGGGCAGGCAGCTGCGCTTAAACTGCTGGGCAAAGAAGCGACGGTAGAACGTACGTAGCCACGTGTGGACGGTCTCAGCGTCGTAGACGCCCTCGAAGCTCTTGAGCGCCATGCGGTAGATCTTGCCCGGCTCAAAGCCAAAACGCAGCAGATAGTAGAGGAAGTAGTCGTGCAGCTCGTACGGGCCCACCAAATCCTCGGTCTTCTGTGCAATCTCGCCGTCGCCCGTGGGCGGCAGAAGCTCGGGGGACACCGGCGTATCGAGGATATCGAGCAAGACCTCGGCAATGCGCCCGCCAAAGACATCGGCGGCATAGCGCACCAGATGGCGCACAAGCGTCTTGGGCACGCTCGCGTTGACGGCGTACATGCTCATGTGGTCGCCGTTATAGGTAGCCCAGCCGAGCGCCAGCTCCGACAGGTCGCCCGTGCCAATGACAAAACCGCCAGCCTGGTTGGCCAAATCCATCAGAATCTGCGTGCGCTCGCGGGCCTGGCTGTTCTCGTAAGTCACGTCCTGCACGGCCGGATCGTGCTCAATGTCCTTGAAGTGCTGCTCAACGGCCGCGTGGATCGAAACCTCGCGGAAGCTCACACCCAGGTCGCGGGCAAGCGACTCGGCATTCGACTTGGTGCGATGCGTCGTGCCAAAGCCAGGCATGGACACGGCTGTGATACCGGTGCGCGGCAGCCCCAGTGCATCGAAGGCACGCACGGTTACAAGCAGTGCCAGCGTGGAGTCCAGGCCGCCTGAAAGGCCGATGACCGCAGCCTTGGTACCCGTATGGGCAAGGCGGGTCTTGAGGCCGGCGGTCTGCAGGTCGAGGATGGTCTCGCAACGCTCGGCCAGGTCACCATGGTCGGCCGGCACAAAGGGCGCGCGGGGGAAGACACGGTCAATGTCGAGCGCATCGCGCAGGACAGGTTCTTCGGCCAGTACGCCCTCAAACGAAAACTCAACGGTTGTGGCCTCCGGCGCATCGTCCGCGCGCGTCCACGTCGTCGAGCGACGGCGCTCGGCAACCAGACGGTCAAGGTCAACGTCGGCGACGGCCATATCACAGGTAAGCAGTTTGGTGGCGGCGAGCTTGGAGCCGTTTTCGTAGACGAGGTTCTCGCCCGCAAAGACCATGTCGGTCGTGGACTCGCCCTCGCTCGCGTCTGCATAGGCATAGGCACAGTACAGGCGCGCACTCTGATTAGAGATGAGGCTGCGGCGATAGTCTGCCTTACCGATAATCTCGTCCGAGGCCGACGGGTTGAGGATCACCGTCGCACCGGCAAGCGCCATCTCGGTCGAAGGGGGCGCCGGCACCCACAGATCCTCGCAGACTTCAACGCCCAGCACCATATCCTCGGCACCTTCATCACAGCAGCGGTAGACAAGCCCCGAACCCAGCGGAACCGGACCCTGACCGGCAAACTCGACCCACACGGGATCCGCAGGCGCCGGAGCAAACCAGCGGCGCTCATAGAACTCGCCATAGTTGGGCAGATACTTCTTGGCCGTGAGGCCCAAAAGCTCGCCCGCGCAGCACACGGCGGCGCAGTTGTAGATGTTTTCTGCCACCGCAACGGGCAAGCCAACGGTAAAGACAATCGGCAGCTCACGAGTCTCATCGAGGATATGCACCAGAGCAGCCTCGCAGGCATGCAGCAGCGTGCGGTTATGGAACAGGTCGGCCGCGGTATAGCCGGTCAGGTTAAGCTCGGGCAGCACCAGCGCGCGAACGCCGCGCTCGGTAGCCTCGCGAACAGCCGCCAGCGCAACCTCGGCATTGCCCTCGACATCGGCAACGCGAATCTTGGGCGAGGCCGCCGCCACACGCAAAAAGCCATCAGACTGAGAAAGGTGAAGATTCATAAGAATGCTCCCGTGCGTAAACGCCATTCACAACAATTAGCAAGCCCTATTGTAGTTCAACCGCCGGCTGTAACCGCATCCCACCAACTCGGTGAGCTATTGATGAGTTGATGGTATCTGTTAAATGTCACGTACGATTCACATCTGGTGGGTACCCTGATGGCTACACGAAACGAAGCAGATTTACACCGGGAGGACCCCGTATGACAACCAAGTACACCGACGCGCCGCGCACGCGCGTCATGACGCCGGCATCGCTCAACAACGGCGTGCACGAGAACCATTCCATCGGACAGACCATGGCCATCGCGCCCAAAAAGGGCCTGTTCGACGACATTTCCATTCCCCAGATCATCGCCGGCGCCGCAGCTGCCGCCACGAGCGTGGCGCTTGCTTCAAAGATCGGCATTGCCGGCTCGGTGATTGGTGCCGCTGTGAGCTCAGTCATCACTGTTGTGTCCTCGCAGGTCTATCGCCACTTTATCTCCGCCAGCGCCGAAGCAATCAAGGGCACGCATGCCGCTGTCGACTACCCTGCCGGCGCCTACGAGCCCGTTGAGCCCGATGTCGAGGAGCACCTAGGTGGCGCCGCGACCACGCAGGAGATGCGCCAGGTTGCGGGACGCGCGACCACGGCGCGCGTCGCCCCCAACAGCCTGCGCGCCAAGGCGGCGGCAGAGCGCAGCCAGACGCAAAAGAAGGTCATCGTCTTCTCGATCGCTATCGCCATCGTCGCGGTCATCGCCTGCGCCGGCGCCATCCTTATCACCACTGCCGGTGAGGGTCTGGGCGAGCGTCCCGAGCCAATCCTGTCGTCGCGCACGACCGAGAGCGATGCAAATGGCAACACCCAGTCGCAGGATCAGCAGGCACAGACGGACGATACGCAAGACAGTTCTACCTCTGCCGATTCGTCCTCGAACACCCAAAACCAATCGCAGGGCACCGATTCCTCTACGGCCAACAGCAGCACGCCGTCCGGCACGACCGACTCAAGCCAAACGACTGACGACTCTCAACCGAGCACGGGCGACCAGACGAGCGGCAATACATCGGGCACGGAATCTGCCGACAACAGCAACACCAACAGCTCGAGCGGAACCGCGTCCGGCACGACATCTGACAGTTCAAGCCAAGACACGACATCGGGCAACTAGGCGCTGCATCCCCAGATAGGCAACCTGTACAACGGGCGCGAATCGACAGCGGTTCGCGCCCGTTTGCCTTGGGCGCCGCCATGGCGAACGCTATGCGATGGTAAGATGCTTTACATGTGTAAAGAGGAGATTTGCCATGAGCAAGACAATAGTTAGGCCCACGCTTTCGCTGGGCAACCACATCTATCTGTATCGCCTGCTACGCGATGCGATTGGATGCGGCAAGCAAACGTTTATGACGCAGGTCGAGGAGGCGCTCGCCGCAGGCGACATGACTGCTTATGACCTGGGCTTTGAGTCCACGCGCGAGCTGCTCGAGGAACTTAACGACTGCATTAAGCTGACCGTCTTTAAGGGCGGTCGCCTGTATGCCACCGTCATCGCCAACGAGGCCTGGGATGCTGCGCTTGCCAAGGGCGAGGACAAGCCCAAGACCGCCAAGGGCGCCAAGCAGTCCTACAAAAAGAAAAAGCGCGGTGAGAAGGACCCCAAGGCCGTGCGCCCCAAGCACGTTAAACGTCCTGAGCCCGAACCCGAACCCGTGGCTGAAGCTGTGCCGGAGCCCGAGCCCGAGACAGAGATCGAAGTCGCTATCGAGGTGACGGCAGAAGCCAGAACCGAAATCGCCGCCACGACCGATCCCGAAGTTATGTCAGAGCAGGAAGCCACTGCGGGGCTCAACGAGGCTCCCAAGTCGACAACCGAAGAAGCCGCTAACCAACCCGAGACGTCTGCGTTCCAAAACAGCGATATCTTTGGCGACGAGGCCGAGGATGAACAGCCCGACGAGCCCGACGATCAAGACGCTACCGAGTCGACGCCGGAGCCCGAGACGCCGCGGCCTGCCATCTCGCTTACGGTCGTCTATGACCCCGAGAACGCCAACGCCGGCATCACCACCATGGCTTCCACGCCGGTCGAGACAAAGCCGAGCATCGAGAACGAGAACGCAACGCAGGTTGAGATTGAAGCTGCAGCTGCAGACGCGCCCGTCACCGTGAAGCCCGCAGATTCCACGATCAAGCCGGATTCGACGCCGGAGCCCGCACCCGTCATCGAATCCGTGCCCGCCTCTGCTTGCGGCCAAATTCCCGCACCGGCACCGGCTCCGGCACCCGCAGCGGCCCCAACCCCCGCACCTGCAGCGCCCGCCATCCCCGAGGACTCCCCCGTCGATTTCGCAACCGAGGTCTTCTGCCCCGGCCCGCTTCTGCACCAGTTGTCGACCTATCTCCCCTACGGCGCCGACACGCTCGGCATTGTCGGCGAGTACTACTGGATCGCCCGCGAGCGCGGTACCATCGAGGCCGCGCGAAACCGCGCAAGCTTCCCCCTGCACTACACGCAGGCCGGCGAGCGCCGCGAGGTTACCGTGCGCATCCGCCGCAATACCACCGGTGGCCTCGGATCCACCTGGGCCATCGATAAAGTCGAAGAACCCGAGCAGTAACGACAAACGACTCAAATCCAAATCAGGATTTGAGCCGTTTTTATTTGTTGATGTTGCGTAACCAACAGCGAGCGGGCCGCAAGTGCCCCAGGTTGCCGTGAAAGAGGAGCGACGCGTACTTCGGTACGCGAGCGAC
>OHWU01000955.1_pt1 | contig 10007 bp, 11 predicted proteins | sample 1579821 | NCBI WGS metagenome assembly OHWU01 (sample SAMEA3882548, study PRJEB24775) | human gut metagenome | biome: human-associated habitat; feature: intestine environment; material: feces | place: Netherlands | collected 2009/2010 | reverse complement strand
CATAATATCCACTCTGCGGTCTGGACACAATATAACCTTCTGCTGCCAGAAGCATATACGCATTCTCCATCGTCGTCCGGCTCATCTGCAGCTCGCTTGCACCTTTACGGATCGATGGAAGCTTTGTCTCTGACTTCATCTGCCCGGATAGAATCAGATTCCTGTAATAATGATACACTCTCAGATACCGGCAGTGTTCCTCATTCTGTAATTCCACTCTCATAACTGACCTCTAAAAAATATTTCTTTTTGTATATTTTACAAATGACACTTTTATTTTATTCTATATAAAACACATAAGAAATGCAAGAATTTTTCACTTTGTATTTCGGAAAGGATACTTCAATGATAAAACGAGTCGCTGTTATCAATGATCTGTCCGGTCTTGGTAAATGCTCTCTGACAGCTGCGATCCCGGTTCTTTCCGTCATGGGTGTGCAGGCCTGTCCTCTGCCAACGGCAGTTTTAACCAATCAGACCGGCTACGACAGCTATTACTGTACGGACTTTACCGACAAGATTGATCATTACACAGAAGAATGGCAAAAACGTGGTCTTACCCTGGATGCGATCAGTACCGGATATCTCGGCAGCGCAGATCAGGCGGAAAAAATCCTGAATTTCTGTGAGAAGTTCAGAACCCCTTCCACTCTGCTCTTTGTCGATCCGGTCATGGGAGATTCCGGTGTCAAATATGACATTTTCACTCCCAGACTCCAACAGCAGATGCAGAAGCTTGTATCCCATGCCGATGTGATCACGCCAAATCTTACCGAGCTGTGTCTTTTAACACACTCTGATTTTGCAGGGCTTACCAAGTATAAGGACGAACCGGATTATCTGGACCGGATTGCCCGGATTGCCGCTCCTTTGAAAGAAACGAAAGAAACGCAGATCCAGACGATCATCGTCACCGGTATTCTTTATCAGGCTCCTTCTGATGATACCGTAAAATATTACAATCTGGTTCTCGAGAACGACCAGATAAGCGTCATTTCCTCTGGAATTCACGGTGGAAGCTATTCTGGCACCGGTGACCTGCTCTCCGCTGTCGTATGTGCCTCGATGGTACAGGGAAAAAGTGCAGCTGCAGGCGTGGAAAAAGCATGCCGGTTTATCGAAAGATCTCTGATTGACACCGTTGCCGACCAGATTCCGCGCAACGATGGAATCAATTTTGAATCCCATCTTTCTATGCTGCTTGACTGACATTTACAAAATAAATAAAACCCAGGGAGGTAACTATCATGTCATCTACAACCATTAACAATCCGGAACCATCTGCAAATACACTTTCTCATCAGAAAGTCTCCAGACTGACTTCAACAGCTCTTTTTGCAGCACTGATCTGTGTGACAACTGCTTATATTTTCCATATTCCATTTGGTGTAAATGGCGGATATGTACACATCGGAGATTCTCTGATCTATCTTGCCGCTGCATTCCTCCCAACACCATATGCCATGTTTGCTGGTGCAATCGGTGGTGCCATGGCAGATATCCTGACTGCCCCGGTATATACACCTGCAACCTTCATCATCAAGATGCTGATCTCCCTTCCGATCACATGTAAAAAGGACAAGATCGTGAATGTACACAACTGTGTCGGCGTTATTGTTGCCGCTGTAATTTCCTTTATTGGATATTATATCACAGATGTAATCCTGTTCGGAACCTGGGGTGCACTGATTCCTTCGATTGTAGGAACCCTTGCCCAGTCAGGCGGAAGTGCTGTGATCTTTATCATTCTTGGTTCCACTCTTGACAAAGCCGGTTTCAAAAGTACAATGAAAAACAAATTTGGAATTTAGCCAAATATTTAATTATACGCAAATGACAGGTGGTTCTTGAATATCCGCCTGACTTTCAAAGAGGAGATTTTATTATAATGTCAGATATTATTTACACATTTAAAAACAATGCATATTTTAACATCACCAACCGCTGCACTTGCAAATGTATTTTCTGCATCCGTAACGAGCATGAAGCCATCGGAGAGGCAACAGAACTTTGGCACGACCACAATCCTTCTTTCGAAGAGATCAAGGTAGCTATTGATGCTTTTGATTTTACAAATTATCCGGAAGCCGTCTTCTGCGGCTACGGGGAACCGACCTGTGCCTACGATAATCTGATTGCTGCTGCAAAATACATGAAAGAAAAACATCCGGAAGTTCTCCTTCGCGTCAATACCAACGGACTTGGCGAACTCTTCAATAAAAAGCCGATCGCAGAAGAAATGGCAAAATATATCGATGCCGTATCGATCAGCCTGAATGCGCCAACTGCCGAACGTTACCAGGAAGTTACACAGCCTTGTTTTGAAAATGCATTCCCAGATATGCTTGCATTTGCCGAGAAAGCGAAGAAACTGTTCTCATCTGTGCAGTTCAGTGTGGTAAGCATCATTTCACAGGAAGAAATCGATGCGTCCCAGAAACTCGCAGACGAGATGGGGATTCCGTTGAAAGTTCGAATTTATTCGTAAGTTCATTCTCTTTTCTACTATAATTAACAAAGGGACGGCTGCCATACTTTGCGCTGTGCTGGCAGAAAGGCCAAAAGAAACCGGACTAATTCCATTATGCAAACCATTCCGATGAGCCTCTTAAGGCGAAAATCGTGTTCAGCAAAGGCTTCCACGATTTTTGAGTCTCATCTCCATTGCATAATAAGTGAATTAATCCGGTTTCTTTTGGTCCTTCTGCCCTTCTAGTGTATTCCCGTCAGCCTGATTTTTGAATGCTTGTAGCAAAGCGAATGAACAGGAACTTATTCATTCCGATTGTTATTCTCCCTTTCAACTCTGGTTCGATGTTTAACGAAAATAATACATGTTTTCCAATAAATGCCCGATAGTCAAATGTTTTCAATTAAACAACAGACTCCTCATCCCTTCTCAAAGTTTTCTCCTGCTTCGTTCTGAATTGCTGTTATCTTACCAATATCACCACATTTTATTCGATAAAGTTCAAAGAGCGCCAGCCACAAAAGGAATCGTTCGGATTCTATTTTGCGCTATGGAGATGAGACTCAGGAAGCATGGAAGCCTTTGCTGAACATGCTTCCCGTCCTAAGAGGCTCATCGGAATGGTTAGCGCAACTTGAATCCGAACGATTCCTTTTGTGGCTGGCGCTCACTCAACCTCTATCATTTGCCAAACAAAAATGACCATATACTTTCGTATACAGCCATTCTGTGTTCTCTCAAAGAGAAAGCTTTCACTTTTTATCCAAAGATTCCTCCGATCACAACGTAAGACAGGATATACATGATCACCGATGCCATGCATACGCCGACTACGATTGCTCCGAAAGCTTTTTTCCAGTCGATGCCAAGGAGGGATGCGACAAGAGCTCCGGTCCAGGCTCCGGTTCCCGGAAGCGGAATTCCTACGAAGAGTACCAGCCCCCAGAATTCATATCTGCTGATCCGATCACTTTTGCTCATCGCTTTTTTCTCCAGCTTTTCTACAAGCGGACGGAAAAGGCGCGTCTTGCGCAGCCATGCAAAAATCGGACGGATCAGAAGCAGGATAAACGGAATTGGGATCAGGTTCCCCACCAGACAGATCGGGATTGCACGCCAGGTCGGGATATTTAAAAACGCCGGACCTGCCGCAAGGATTCCTCCCCTGAGCTCCAGAATCGGAATCATTGAAATAATAAAGATAATCAGTTCTTTGGCAGCCTTGCCACCCAGATGAGTTACAAACCACTGTACTAAAGTTTCAGTCATACAAATCTCCTATTTTTTACTTATTAAATCGGTGCTTGACGTGTCAATACGCATAAATTGCTTATTTGTGTAAGCACAAACGCAATTTATGTTTTTAACACTTCATCATATATTCACGGAGGAAGGCAAAGAGTGCTTCCATCTATTCTCTCGTACCGATCGTCACACGCAGATATTGCTCAATCCGCTCACTTCCCCAGAAACGCACATAGATTCCTTTTGCTTTCATTGCTTCAAAGAGTTCTTTTGCATCGTATTCCGGATGTGATACAAAGATGAAGTTTGCGCTTGGTTTTGGAAATACAAAGCCGAGCTTTTTGAATTCTTCTTCTGCCCAGTCTCTTGTCTCCACAATTTTACGTGTTGTCTCAGCAAAATATTCTTTATCTTTTACCGCTTCTGCTCCGTATACCAGAGAAGTTTTGTTCATAGTATAAGAATTGAACGAATATTTTGCATCGTTTAAATACTTGATCAGGAGCGGACTTGCGATTGCATATCCAATACGCATTCCTGCCATCGATCTTGCCTTTGAAAATGTCTGCGTAATGATCAGGTTGTCATATTTGTCCAGAAGCGAAAGTGCTGACTCTCCTGCGAAATCAATATATGCCTCATCCACAATCACAATAACATCCTGGTTGTGTCTGATGATATCTTCCACAAATTCCAGATCTTCATAGATGGATGTCGGTGCATTTGGATTCGGGAAAATCACACCACCATTTTCCGGATAATAATCTTCTTTTATGATATGGAAGTTTTCATCTACCTTCTTGCATTCGTATGGAATCCGGTAAAGATCCGCCCATACTTTGTAGAAGGAATATGTAATATCCGGAAAGAAAACCGGTTTTTCCGAGTTAAAGAAGGTAAGGAAACACATAGAGAGAACATCGTCAGATCCCACTCCCACAAAAACCTGATCTTTTCCAACATGATAAAAGTCCGCCAGTGCACTGACCAGTGTATCAGATGTCGGATCCGGATACAGCCTTAAACTGTCCACATGACCCTCCAGCTTTTTCATTGCCGCAAGAACTCCCGGTGCAGGTGGGTACGGATTCTCATTGGTATTCAGTTTGATCACTTTTTTCTGTGGCTGTTCACCCGGAACATAAGGTTCTACTTTTCGGATATTTTTCTCAAATTCTCTCATCTTGCTTTCTCACCTTTCTGTCACATCTTTTGCTTTTGTCTTATCCTAGCTGATATTCTTTTGCAAGCTCTTTGAATTTCGGCAGTGCATTTACGATTGTCTCATAAGCTACACAATATGCAATTCTGACATATCCTGCACATCCAAAAGAACTTCCCGGTACTAGAAGCAGATTATATTTTTTTGCTTCCTGGCAAAATGTCTTTTCATCCTTGATCGGAGTCTTCATGAACAGGTAAAATGCACCCTGCGGTTTGACACATTCAAATCCACATTCTATGAGTCCCTGGTAAAGAGTCTCCCTGTTTCTATTATAGTATGAAATATCGGTTTTCTCATGCAGACATCTTGCAACTACCTTCTGCTGCAGGGTTGGCGCATTGACAAATCCAAGAATACGGTTTGCAACATTTGCTGCTGCAATGAGTGTCTCTGAATCTTTTACATCATCCGGAATCACCAGATATCCGATTCGCTCTCCCGGCAGGGAAAGAGATTTACTATAAGAATATCCTACGATCGTATTGGCATAATACCTGGTCAGATACGGTACATCCACACCATCATAAGCAAGTTCACGGTATGGCTCATCAGAGATAAGATAAATCTCTGTTCCGTATTCGTTCTGCTTCTTCTCCATGATCTCTGCCATCTTCCTGATCGTCTCTTCGGAATAGTCGGTGTATTAACGATCACTGCTTTTGTCTTCGGTGTGATCTTTGCCTCAAATTCATCCAGCTTTGGCTGAAAATCTACGGTATTCGGTGAGATTTCAACCAGAACACCGTCAAAATTATTGACATAACTTCTGTACTCTCCAAAGTACGGTGCAAATGTGATCACTTCATCTCCCGGATTTAACAGTGCTTTTAAAATAACATTCAGTCCGCCTGCTGCGCCAACTGTCATCGTAATATTTTTTGCTGCAAATGCAGTACCAAATCGCTCATTCAGAGATTCAGCTACAGCCTGGCGAACATCTTCATATCCCGCATTGCTGTTAGTATATCCATGAAGCACCAGTTCATCTTCTTCATCCAAAATATCAAGAATCGCCTGCTTTACGGCTTTCGGTGCCGGTACATTTGGATTACCGAGACTGAAATCAAATACATTTTCCGGTCCGTAAATTTTTGCAAGACGATTTCCCTCTTCAAACATGGCGCGGATTGCCGAACTGTTTGCCACCATATTTTCCATCTTCTTAGATATCATCTTTTGCACACTCCTTTTCGCTGTCTTCGTTTAATGTCACAACACCTTTTTCTACCATAAATACCGGTTTGTAGGAAAGCTTGGCCTTTCTTAATCCTTCTTCTCCAACATCATCTTCCCGGTTGGTATATTTGTATTTTCCGGCAATTTCATGCTCTACGAACTGCTGGTTGATCATGGTATACGCACCTTCAATATCCGCATAAGCTTTTTCGATATGAACCACAAAGGTATCGTCATTTACCGCTTCTCCAATCGTAAATGCAACAATCTCATCACCAACTCTGAGCAGACCTCCGATCAGGTTCAGTTCTTTGTAAAGGCGCAGTGAATTGAGTGTTACACACATCTCGGAATTCTTCTCTTCATCATCTTCACAGCCATTCAGATTCCGCCATTTCAGTGCCATCTGAAAACACTCTTCCAGATTATCCTCTGTAATCGTTTCATAACTCCAGTTATCTCCGTGAAGTGCTTTAAATTTATTGACGTGATTCCGCTTGCCGTGCAGCTTTTTGCCGGAAAGTGTTGCAAGTTTCTCACTTTCATAGACATAATCCGCCTCATCTCTGTGATAGGTGATGTCGAATTTGCCTGGAAACCATGTTTCAAGCTTGGCGAAATTCTCTTTTGTCACCCCATACAGACAGAATGGAACGCCTTTTTCTTTCTCCCACTTCATGATATTTTCAATCGCTGCTTTTACATCTTCATCTTCACCTGCCGGAAATGCATAGCCGTAACCTGCACTGTTGTCCCGGAACAGGAGAACGTTGTTATATTGTGCAAATTCTACTTCGTAAAACCTTGCCCACAGATATACATTTGCAAAAGTACGGTCGCAGCTTCTGCTTGGGTACTTTTTGAAATAAAAATCAATAAGATCCCGGTCTGTCAGTTCTGGTCTTTTAAATTTTGCTTCTGCCATAAAAAATCCTTCCATATTCCGCTTTTTTGCGGTACTGTCTGTTAGTATACCACATTTTGAGTGGATTTTTGCGGTTTTCTTGTATTTTTTTGTGTTACTTGTAAAGTTAGTGGGCCAGTTGCTCCACTACTGTTTTCTGAAATAAAAACTATTTCAGTCTATAGATGAATACAGGAAGTGGAGGATCATTTTTACGGTTAAAATAGGAATTTACGATTACGAGCCATTTTTTGGAATCTAATGTTTTGAGATAATTCAAAATGGCTTCTTTTTCTTCGTAGCCGGTGTCACCGCCGCTGTAGATGCAGAGGTTTATGATGCCGCCTTTTTTGAGCAGGTTAAGGGCTGACTCGATGGCGGTGAGGCTGGTGGCTGCGCGGGTTGCGATTTTGTGGTCACCGCCGGGGAGGTAGCCGAAATTGAAAATAATGACCTTGGCTTCTTCTTTTACATAGGTCTGCATTTTTTCGTGACCGTCCTGGATCAGCTTGGCTCTTGCCGACAGGTTCGCTTTTTCGAGGCGTTCTCTGGTGTGAGCAATCGCCATCTCTTGCACATCAAAAGCATAGACATTTCCGGTCTCTCCGACTTTCTGGCACAAAAACTCCGTGTCACCGCCGTTTCCGGCGGTGGCATCAATGCAGATATCCCCTTCTTCTATATACTCTTCTAAAATGTGATGGCAATATTCTGTGATCTGAAAATTCATGTCCTAAACCTCCTGCTTATGTTCGGAAAGTGCGCATTGCCTCGATGATCTGTGCGATCAGAGCTTTCTTCTTTTGTTATCATTTTCTGTCACTTATCTGTCTTTTATTTACCGGGCAATCCATTTGGAATTTTCTGTCGAATAAAAATTAAGCATTTCCCGTACTTCTTTTTCGTTATCGAATGGGTTCCTGATAATCTTATACTCTTTACCTTCCCATGGGATTGTGATCTTACCATTTTTTACCGTCATCTGCTCGATGGCTGTCCGTGGCAGCTGTACGAGTTCATTGCCATCCTTGTCATAGAATGCCATACCATTGTCCCAGTAAATGATCACACGCATCATTTTCATTCCATAGCTGCGCGTAACCAGGCACACCACTGCGATCACAAGGAACCAGATACTGTAGGTCAGCCCGCCGGCAATCCCGCTTCCTATTGCGCACAGAATGCAGAAAACTGCAAATGGAAGCATCAGATATTTAACGGTCATGCCGCTGTAATACCCGGATACCAGACAATGAAAACTGCCCTTCCATTCATTTCCAAATTTCGCAGCTTCCTGCTGTGTCTTATTCTGGATCACCTGATTCACCGCCTGCATGATGGCATTCCGAACCAGACGCTGTACAATATGTCCCATCTTTTGTACCTCCTCATGTTCTCTCATTTATGTCAATTTTAGCATATCCTGTTACTTTTTCAACCACGCAGCGTTATATATGATATAAGTTTTTCTTATATCACTATTCATAGAATGTATTTCCCATTTTCTCCCATTTCTCCTAAATTAAAAGTATCGACTTATGGAGGTACTGACCAATGAAACTTACTACAAAAAGAAAAGAACAGATTTCTTCTGTTCTCATCATCTGCCTGGGAAATATACTCAACGCTTTTTCAGCCAGAGTCTTTCTTCTTCCGGCTGACCTTGTTGCCGGTGGCACGACCGGAATCGGGCTGATTCTGCAGCGCATAACCGGGATCCCTCTTTCCTCTCTGGTGCTCGCTTTCAACATTATCATGCTGGTGCTTGCCTATATTTTCCTCGGGAAAAAATATACATTATCTGCAATTTTAAGCTCTTTTATGTATCCGATCGCACTGGAATTCTTCAATCAGATCCTTGGAGATTATGTTCTGACAGACAATCTGATCCTATGCACACTCTTTGCCGGCATCGGAATCGGGATCTCCCTTGGAATGATCATCCGTACCGGTGCTTCTACCGGTGGCGTAGACGTTCCGCCACTGATCTTAAATAAATATTTCCGTTTTCCTGTTTCAGCCGGATTGTACATCATTGACTTCTTTGTCATCCTGGGGCAGGCACTTTATCAGCCAGTTGACAAGGTACTATATGCGATTTTGTATGTGATCATTTACACCCTTGTCATGAACAAGCTGATCGTCAGCGGAACTTCAAGGATTGCTGTTCAGATCATCAGCAAACATTCAGATGAAATCCGTAATTTTGTACTTACCCAGATTGACCGCGGTGCAACCATCATTCCAGTTCAGGGTGGCTATCTGAACCAGCAGCTGAATATGGTACTCACCGTCATCTCCAACCGTGAACTCGTCCAACTTGAAAAAAATGTTCATCAGATCGATCCGGAAAGCTTTATCATCGTTTCCCAGGTACAGGAAGTTCAGGGACGCGGATTTAATCTGGATAAACACTGGAAACCAGAGTAGTCAGATACCTCTGAAATTCCCGGATTTCCGGCTCTTTTTTCTTTGATTTCAGGCAGGCAAAATAAAGACTGTCCTGCCTGGCTGGAGCCAGTGGCACCGCCGTAACCCCATAGTATTCTGCAAAGGACTTTGGTCCGATCGCGATTCCGCTTCCGCTTTTCACCATCTTCATCACCGTATCGATGCTGTCTGAGCGGATGACTCTTTTCCATGTGATATTCTGTTCACCATATGTCTTTCTGAGGAGACGGTCTTCCACCGAATGCTCCAGTCCTGTGAGCATAGTATATTCCCTGCAATCCATGATTGAAGCATTTTTCTTCTGCGCGAGCGGATGATCCGGTGCCATCAGTATACACTGCTTCTCACGGATCAGTTCTTTTGCAAAACAGACACATTTCTCCATGCCGATTTCATTTTCCGGCATCCGGTCCAGTGCCATATCAAGGGAACCGTCCTTGATCGCCGCATATGCATCCAGCCCAGCCTCCGTATAAAATGTCACCTCAAGCTCCGGATGCCTTTCAAAATATCTGGCAATCTTCGGAAACAGTCTG
>OHWU01000938.1_pt1 | contig 10126 bp, 7 predicted proteins | sample 1579821 | NCBI WGS metagenome assembly OHWU01 (sample SAMEA3882548, study PRJEB24775) | human gut metagenome | biome: human-associated habitat; feature: intestine environment; material: feces | place: Netherlands | collected 2009/2010 | reverse complement strand
CAGCGGACGGTCGAGCGTTTTGACGACTTGCAGCTGTTGCGGCATCAAAGTCGAAAGATCCATGGTCTACACGCCCCTCCTTACAAACGTTCCTTCGTGGTTATACGAGCAGCGCGCATGCGCGGCTTGCGCCGATGTCGGATCGACCGCCGTCACGACGCCCGCCTCGAGTTCGCGCAGCCGCTCGGCAATGCCGGTCTCCACGCGATCGAGCAGCACATCGAAGTCCATGTTGCCGCCCTCGCCCGGGAAGCCCTTCTTAAGGCCCGGAATGCGACCGTCGCCGCGCTCCTGCTCCAACAGCTCGGCGCTCGCGGCACCGCGCAGCGCGGGCTTGCCGCCCTTGGTCGAAAAATAGAGCGCAGCGCGGGTATCTAGGCCCAGCGCCCGACGCATGGCTTGGGCGTAGATGAGTGTCTGGGTATGGGGCGGCAGCCAGCGCGGGTCGTCGGCGGGCACCGCACCCGTCTTCTCGTCGAACACCGTGGGGTCGGCAAGCTTATACTCCTCGACGCCCGAGCGATGTTTGTAGTCGATCACCACGGCACGGTTCTCGGCATCCACGTCCACGCGGTCGATGCGCCCACCGAGCGGCCAACCGGCATACTCGACCTTAAGCTCATTAAAGGCGAACTCAAGGTAGCGTGGCGCAAAGGGGGCAAGTGCCTCGGACTCGTAGGCGAGCACGCCTTCCAGCTGCGGCAGAATCTCGGCCACCTGACGTTCCTCCACCGGGGAAAGCGGCACGAGCGGGCTCTCGGTACCGCGCTTGCCGGCGTGCTCGGCCAACGTCTCGTCAAAGACCTCGCGCAGCAACTCCTGAGCACGCGGCAGATTCTCGGGCGTCACGCGCTCCATGCCCTCCTGGGGCAGGCGGGCATGGAGGTGCTCCAGCACGTCGTGGACAAAGTTGCCCTTCTCCATGTTCCCAAAGCCCGCGTCGATGGACTGGGGCTTGACGCGATACGAGACAAACCAGCACAGCGGGCAGGTGGAATAGGCCTCGATCTGCGAGGCGGACGTCAGGCGCGGCACGAGCGGCGCGTCCTCGTCCTCGCCATCGCGACGGCGCAGGACCAAATACGGCACGGCCTCGGCACTCAGATGCTGAGGGGCTTCACAGGTCACGCGCTCGCGCTTGAGACCTTCGCCTGCCGCGGGATCGAAGTCCCTTACGATATCGCCCTCACCCACGCACGTCGCCTTGTCGGCGCCAGCGACCTTAGCGTTGCCAGTGGCCTTAGCGTCGTCAGCGACCTTGGTGTGCGCACGCAACTCGGTCCACACGGCCGCCGGATAGCACTCGCGCGCCTGGCGATCGTGGGTCACACGGGCGAGCGTAACCGGACCACGCGACGCTTGCATCGCGTGACCAAAGCGCACGCGCAGCAGGGCCGCGGGCTCAAGCGTCACGCCCTCGCGACCAAGGCTCGCCGTCAGCGTAGCCAGCGGTCCCTCCTCGTGCGAGAGCGGATAGCTGTCCAGATCGACATCGGCAAACAGCACGGCATCGTAGCTGCCGGGGCGCAGAGCCGCCGCGTCGGCAAGCGAAGCAAAACGAACCTGAGCACGTGGCGCACGGTCAACCTCGTGGGTCTCGTAATCGTAGGCGGTGCTACGCTTGTCCACCCTGGTGCGAACGCCATCGAGCACGGGCACGGTCGCGACCTGCGACACGTCGAGCGCGCGGGTGCCATTCATAAGGATGTCGATGGCGTGGCGCAGCAGGGCCACCTCCGCTTGGCGACGGGCTTGGCCATCCAAGCTGCCCAGCGAGCGATCGGGCAACGCCTCGGCAACGGCAAGCATGGCCTTAAGCGCCGTCACGGGCTTGTCACGCCACAGCGCCTGGAACACGTCCGAGACCACACACGGTACGTTCTTAAACCAGTTATCGTCGCTCGCCGCCTTGCGCGCGCCCCTCACCTGGCCCTGAACGCTCTGTAGCAGGCTCTTTACGCCCGCAGTAGTCTTGCTGCGCGAGAGACGCATATTCTTATCGAAGGTACGGGCATTGACGGCATCAGCGCCCGAAAGCGGACTGTAGATCCAGTCGGTAAGCTCCGGCGCGGGCCACCACTCGGTCTTTGGCGCCATGCCCTCATCGGCGGCCTTCATGTGCTCGATCAGGCCGGCAAGTGCCGCAAACTGCCTGCCCGCAATGGATTGGGAAAACGCCGTGAACTCAACTGTCTCGGAAGCAATATGACGAGCCGCCAGACGAGAGGCGAGCTCACCGAACAGCTGGGGTGCCCGGGCAGAAACAACGAGCACGCGCACGGGGTCGGCGGGCGTTGCCGTAACTTTATCGGCCCTGGACTCCTTGTGCGCTTTCACCAACTTATCGATGGCGTCCGCATAGACATGAGCACGGGCATGGGGGCCGGCGACCTCAATAAAGGTAGGCTGGGCGGCGGTCCCGCAAGCGGCATCAGACGCGACGGCGTCCTCCCCCAGCGACGTGACCTCAAACAGCACACCGCGGGCATCAAAGGCGGCAGCAAGTTCCTCGCGCATTGCCGCCTGCTCGCGGGCAAGCAGCACAACGACCTCTCCCCCGTTGTTCGCCACGGCGGACAGCAACTCGAGCAGGCCGTGCGTAAACGACGTGACGCCGCGCACACATACCGCGCGGGCGCACGCCGGTAGGCTGTCGGCCAAAGCGTCGGCCATAAGGTCAGCCGCCTCGCAGGGCTCGACCATGTCTCGACGGTCCAAGTCGCTCACATAGGCACTCAACAGCTCAAACACGCGAGCCTCGGCGTCGCTCTTGGGATTGGGCTGGCAAACGTCGCCGCAGCAGCGCCCGGCACCCGTTCCCGCTACGCCCGGCAGCACATCGCGGGCCATGCGCGCGAGCATGCGCACCGTGCCCTGACTGCGCGAAAGCGGCTGCAGGTCGGCATCGTCGCGACGGGCGATCATGTCCGAGAACAGCATCTGGCGCTGCAGGTTGTCGACGAAACCGCGCCCGTCGCCCAAAAGCTCCCAAAGCGAGCGAAGCCACGATGTAGGCGTCTTGTAGTCGATACCCAGCGAAACGCCGGCTTCCGCCGCATCATGACGGCACAGGTCGAGCTCGGCAAACGTAGGTGCCAGCAGCACGGCACGCCCGTGGCGGGCAATAAGGTCGGCAAGCAACGCCGACTCGGCATCGCTCAAATCCGTGCCGGCATTGGTGGTATAGATTCGAACAGGCATGGTCCTCCGCTCAAACTGTTCGCAATAATCAATGCATCCATCCTACCCGCCCACGCGGACAGATTTGCCCCACGCCAACAGATTTGATCCCTTGGGGACGGAGGAAAACGGATCACCGAGGGGGTCTGTCTAACCCGGCGATCCGTTTTCCTCCATCCCCAAGGGATCAAAAAACCGCCCCCGGAGGAGCGGTTTTGCACAATTCGTTTTTGGCGCGGTCTACTCGCCATCCTCCAGTTTAATGAGGATCTTGCGGTAGCCACCGTACTCGCCGTTGAGCGCCTTGGACACACGGCTCACCGTGGTGGACGAAGCGCCGGTGCGGGCCTGAACCTCAACATAGGGCTCGCCCTCATCCAGATAGCGCGCGACCTGCAGGCGCTGCGATAAATCGCAAATCTCGCGCGGCGTGCAGATATCGGTCAAAAACGCTTGGATATCCTTCTCGTCGTCCAAAAGGCTAAATGCGTGGACCAGCTGCTTGACATCAGGCTTGTCAAACATGTTCTCGATATTCATCGATCACCGCCAAACCCGCCAAAAGGCATCGAAGTTGATACTGACATCGGGCATCGTTCGCCCGTAAATATGCAATAAAACTATGCATGGGCCATTTGCCCGTAGCAGTGTAGCACACCACCAAACTAAAGCGACAAGACTCTCTGCCAGCGGCACATTTTCTAGGACGAACGCCGTTTTGAAACCGAATGCGCACGCAAGCTCCACGAATATCTGAGACAATGGGCGGCCGAACAGGGCCGAGCCCGCGCATCTATCCGAGTTGCAAAGGTATGTGCCCCTCACGCCCCCTCACCACGCCATGCGCAAGAAAGGATTCCCACCATGCGCTTTTTGCTCAACTGGCTTTTGACCTCAATCGCCATCGCGATCGCAACGTTTCTTGTCCCCGGCATTCAGCCCTTCGGCATGGCCGACGCCTGGGTCTGCTTTGCCTTCGTGGGACTGTTCCTCAACATCGTCGACTCGCTCGTCAAGCCGTTCCTGACGGTCATCTCGCTGCCGCTCACTATTATCACGCTTGGTATTTTTCAGCTCGTAGTCAACAGCTTTATGCTCGAGCTGGCCAGCTACCTGTCGGTCAATCTGCTGAGCGCGGGTATCTCCATTGCCAGCTTTGGATCGGCCTTTATGGGCAGCATCGTGGTATCCATTATGCGCAGCATTCTCGACAGCATCGCAAGGAGCTAAAGCGACCGGATACGGACCGCCACAACACGCCAAAACGAAGGCCGTCCATCGCAACGATGGGCGGCCTTGTCATTTGCCAAGCCTCAGAGGGCAAGAAAATCGACCATTTCTACCCCGTCCCCAAATGGCAGGTGCGGCTAGATGACGTAGTCGTAGCCCTCGTTGGGGGCGACGAGCGTATCGAGCGTCACGCCGTCGAGGTAGTCGTTAATGAGCTTGTCCAGGTTCTTCCACACGTCGAGCGTGGGGCACTCGTCCGAACGCGAGCAGCCCTTGCAGTCGCCGTCCAGGCATGCGACCGGTGCCAGGCTGCCTTCGGTCAGGCGCAAGATCTCGCCCACCGTGTACTGCTCGGGCGGGCGCGTGAGCACATAGCCGCCGCCTTTGCCGCGCATGCCCGAGAGCATATTGGCGCGGACGAGCGTGGCCAAAATGTTCTCCAGATATTTCTCCGAAATCCCCTGACGCGCGGCGATCTCTTTGAGGGGAATACGGCCCGCCGCCTGGTGCTCGGCCAGGTCGACCATAACGCGCAGGGCATATCTGCCCTTTGTGGAAACCAACATATATATAGCTGCCTTTCGGTCTTTTAATTCGTAGAAATTCTAGCCGAAAAATTGGTTTTGAAAATACCTATTCCCGTCAAGCTGGTTAATCGACTCGTAATAATCTTCTATTTCCTATTGTGTTACTAGGCTTTACTGTCTACTATGCTTGCCAACAGCTAAACGAACAACCTATAAGGTTTATGGGTTTAGCTGCTAGACATGCCGTAAAACCGCACGGCAACCAGCAACTTGAACACTTTGGAGGTTCACCATGAGCAAGGTTTACACGTCCATCGATCAGCTTATCGGCCACACTCCGCTTCTGGAGCTCGCTCACTTTGAGGCCGATGAGGACCTCAAGGCCCGCGTGCTCGTCAAGCTGGAATACTTCAACCCCGCCGGGTCCGTCAAAGACCGCGTCGCCAAGAACATGATTGACGAGGCCGAGAAGGCTGGCAAGCTCGTGCGCGGCGGCGACTACACCATCATCGAGCCCACGAGCGGCAACACCGGCGTCGGCATCGCCTCGGTGGCGGCGGCTCGCGGCTATAAGGTGATCATCACCATGCCCGAGACCATGTCCGTCGAGCGCCGCAAGCTTATGCAGGCATATGGCGCACAGCTCGTGCTCACCGACGGCTCCAAGGGCATGAAGGGCGCTATCGCCAAGGCCGAGGAGCTGCAGAAGGAGACTCCCAACAGCATCATCGCCGGCCAGTTTGTGAACCCCGCCAACCCCGCCATCCACAAGGCCACGACCGGCCCCGAAATCTGGGACGACACCGACGGCAAGGTCGACATCTTCGTCGCCGGCGTTGGCACCGGTGGTACCGTGACCGGCGTGGGCGAGTTCCTCAAGGAGCAGAACCCCGAGATTCAGGTTGTCGCCGTTGAGCCCGCTACCTCCCCGGTGCTCTCTAAGGGCCAGGCCGGCCCGCACAAGATCCAGGGTATCGGCGCCGGCTTTGTGCCCGACGTCCTCGATACCCAGGTCTATGACGAGATCATCCCCGTCGAGAACGACGACGCCTTTGCCACCGGCCGCGCCGTGGGCCACAAGGAGGGCGTGCTCGTGGGCATTTCGTCCGGTGCCGCCGTGTGGGCCGCACTGCAGCTGGCCAAGCGCCCCGAGAACGAGGGCAAGACCATCGTTGCGCTGCTCGCCGACACCGGTGAGCGCTACCTGTCCACGGCGCTCTTCCAGGACTAAGGTCTGTCGCCCATAGGTTGAGCTCAGGGACGAGCCGGGCTCCTCTCTCCCGGCAGTCTGAGCCCATCCAATCAGGGTGTCCCACGAGACGCCCGAACTTGCTACAATGTCTGCGGCGCGGAACCAGCCTCCCGCGCCGCTTTTCTTTTTTGGCCACATGCCACCAAGGAGAACCTCCCCATGCACAACAAGCGCGTGCTCGTCGCCATGAGCGGCGGCGTCGATTCCAGCGTGACCGCGTACCTGCTCAAAAGCCAGGGCTACGAATGCGTCGGCGCCACCATGCGCCTCACCTGCCCCGCGCCCGATCCCGCCACGGGCATGAGTAAGGTCGACCGCGACATCGCCGATGCAAAGGCCGTCGCCGAGCGCCTGGGGATACCCCACCATGTGCTCAACCTGCAGCAGGCCTTCGACCGCAATGTTATCGAGCGCTTCGTGACCGCCTATCAGGAGGGGCTGACGCCCAACCCGTGCATCATCTGCAACCGCCACATAAAGTTTGGCGCGTTGCTCGGTGCGGCGCTGGACATGGGCTGCGACTACATCGCAACGGGTCATTACGCCAAAACAAGCCAGACAGTAGACGGCACCTGGCAGCTGCATCGCGGCGAAGATCCCAAAAAGGACCAGAGCTACTTTTTATATTCGCTTACGCAGGAGCGCCTGGCGCACACGATCTTTCCGCTGGCTGGGCTGGACAAAGAGCGCGACGTGCGCCGCATTGCCGCCGAGCAGGGCTTCATCAACGCCAAGAAGGCCGAGAGCGAGGATATCTGCTTTATCGCGGACGGCGACTACGCGGGCTATATCGAGCGCCGCTGCGGACATGCCGCTGCACCGGGCGACATTGTGTGGCGCGACGGCAGCGTGGTCGGACGCCATAACGGCGCGCTGCGCTATACCATCGGCCAGCGCAAGGGCTTGGGCGTCGCGATGGCGCATCCCGTGTATGTAACGGGCGTCGATGCCGCCAACAACATTGTGCATCTGGGCGAGGCCGAGGACCTGACCGCCGCTGCCCTCACGGCCAACGACTGGATCTGGAGCGCCCCTGCCGACCGCATGGAAGCAGAACTCACGTCCGGCGGCATTCATGTGGGCGCCAAGTACCGCTACCGTCAAAAGGACCAGGCAGCAACCCTTACACGTGGCGCCGACGGGCAAATGCTGTTGACCTTTGACGAGCCGCAGCGAGCCATTGCCCCCGGCCAGGCAGTCGTCGTCTACCGCGGCGACGTCGTCCTCGGCGGCGGCACGGTGACCGGCGCACTTAAGTAGCCGCAGGTTTATCGCTGCACGTGTCGAAGTACCTCAACAGCGGCACCAACCTCGATTACGCGACGCTCCAGGCCGCGGCGAATGGACTCGAGCCGGCCCTCCGCCGTGGCCCATTTGCTCTGCGAAAGAATCTCGATCGCCTCATCAACAAATCCGTTGAGCCGCGATGAATCGAACCAATCGAGCGAGTCCGCAAGCGCCAGCTGGACGGAAGGGTCGGGCCCAAACGGCTTAGCGGCAAACCCGAACTCCCCAGCTGCGAGCACGGCAGTTGGTACGTTGTACCACAGGCAGTTGCCGCTATCGAACAGCTGAGCAGGCCTTATCTCCAGGGTGTCGACATTGCGGATGATGCCGAAGTTTCGCCAATGGCGGTCGCTGTTGGCCAAAAGGGCATCGCAGACAATCATCTGCGACATAGATCTTCTCACAGCGGCCTCATCGACACCATGCTTGCCGAGGTAGCAACAGTATCGATCGTATGTCGAGTTTCCCCACTGGCCACCAAGTGCGCCCTTAACGTAAACAGCCGGAACGTATTCCTCGCGGCCGTCAAGAAAATCCTCGCACAGGCACACGGGGCCATTGAACATCCGCTCAACCGTATAAGGAACAAACTCGCCCTCCGACAACAAGCGACGATGTAGAGCCGTTGCAACCGCCTCGTTAAAGGGACGCTGATCGTCCATCCCGCAGCCTTTAGCCAAAACGCGAATGCCGTTTCGGATCATCCACGATTTAGGGAGCTCGCCCTCGGACGTGTTATCCGGATTTTTAAGACCGATGCCTTCCAGCCAACCAGAACGCTCTTCGGGCGCCGATCGCTCAAATTCGTTCTCAAAGTAATTGATGTTTTGCCATTCGAGCTCATCGCATTCTGCCGGCCGCAGCCAATAGCAATCCGAAAGCGAGAGACCCAGGCACCGAACCGGAACCTCGATGCCACTGGCAATTCCCAGTTCACGATAGCGCGAGACGAGCCCGGGGCGGACGTCAGGCACCGACCGATGGCTCCACCACACGTTGAGCTCCCGTTTATTCACCGTAGGAGAAGAGCTCGAGCACGTGCCAAACGGCATTCGTTGCGTATCGAGGACCTTGGCGATTTCAAAGGGAAACTCGCGCGTCGGATCAAATGAGACATACGCGACCTCATGGTCGGCCGACATCAGCGTAAACTTGCGTCCCACATCGGCTGCAGGACGGCGCCCTCGTTTGCGGACCTTTTGATAGGCGATCGCAGAATTGTACTCGACCATCTTCCGGCCGCCCACAATATCGCACACAAGCGTTCCCGATGCGGCAAGTTGAGATATGCGGGCTTTCGTAACGCCCAACAGGTGGGCAGCATCACCCATAGACAAGTACTCAGATGTATCCATACGCTGCATCACCTCGTTAAGTATTCCAAACATAAAGTTAATTATTTACATACAGCATAATACTAAACAGACTGAAGCGAAAAAAGGCCCGAGCAATCGGGCCTTAGAGCAATTGGTCAGCCGAGTCGCAAGTTGCTCCCCTAACGCTGCACGTAGGCGCGGACGAGCTCGTAGGTATTGCGCACGCCGTCGATGTGGCTGCGCTCGTAGTTGTGGCTCGCGTACACACCGGGGCCGATCAGGCCGTGACGAATGTCGTAGCCGGCAGAAAGCGTGGCCTCAACGTCCGAGCCGTAATGCGGGTACACGTCGATGGCGTAATCAAGCTCGAGCTCGCGCGCGATATTGGACAGCGTGGTCACCAGATCGTAGTTATAGGGGCCACCCGAATCCTTGGCGCAGATCGACACCATGCGCTCGGTGCAGCCCAGATCATCGCCCACGCAACCCATGTCAACGCTGATCATCTCGCGCGTGTCGGCCGGCACGAAAGCACCGCCGTGGCCGACCTCCTCGTACACGGTAAAGAGCAGGGACACCTTGCGCGAAAGCGACACCTCGCCGTCAGCAACAGCGCGGGCCAGACCCAGCAGAATCGACGCGGACAGCTTGTCGTCAAGGAAGCGGCTCTTGATGTAGCCGCTCTCCGTCACCGTGGTACGCGGATCCATAGCGATGATGTCGCCGGTCTGAATGCCCAGCTCAAGCACATCGTCCTTGCTGTCGACATTCTCATCGAGCAGGATTTCCATGTTCTTCTCGATGGTCTTGACCGGCTCGTCGGCCACGTGCGCCGAAGGCTCGGTGTTAAGAACCACACCCGTGTACACATTGCCGTCACGCGTGTAGACGGTGCAGTTCTCGCCATCGGCCGTAGACCACTGATGCCCGCCGAGCGTCGTGGGACGCAGACGGCCATTGTCCTTAATGGAGCGCACCATGGCGCCCAGGGTGTCGACATGGCTCGCCAACACAAGCGGCTCGCCCTCGCCGCCAAGCTCGACCAGCACGTTGCCCTTATTGGAACGCTCGGGGTCAAAGCCCATATCGCGCAACGTTTCCATTAGATAATCAGTCGCCGCACGGGTATAGCCCGTAGGCGAGGCGATAGAAGTCAGCGCCTTCAACTGGTCAGTAATATAGGAGAGCGTAGAATCCATCTTGGACACCAAAGTCACCCTTTCATATCGAATTAAACCCACAGCAACAATACCACCGCGAACCATCTTTTTACCTAGCGAGATGACCCATCGACCTCTTCCGAACAGCGCCCGCCACGACAACGAGCCGGCGGG
>OHWU01000935.1_pt1 | contig 10144 bp, 9 predicted proteins | sample 1579821 | NCBI WGS metagenome assembly OHWU01 (sample SAMEA3882548, study PRJEB24775) | human gut metagenome | biome: human-associated habitat; feature: intestine environment; material: feces | place: Netherlands | collected 2009/2010 | reverse complement strand
CACCTGCGACACGATCCTGCCCACGCGGCGCCTGAGCTGCCAGGAGCCGGCCTCGCGCATGCAGTCGCGCATGAGGTGGACCGCGCAGCGCTGCCACGCGGCGCCCTGGAAGACCTCGCCGAGCGCCCGGACGAGCCCCGGGTGGGCGTCCGAGACGACGAGCCGCACGCCCGCCGCCCCGCGCGAGCGGATAGCCCGCAGGAAGGCGAGCCACGAGTCGTAGGACTCGGTGTCGACCACGTCGACGCCCAGGACGCGCCTCCAGCCGCCCGCATCGCAGCCGATGGCGGTGACCACGGCGGTGGAGGCGACGCGCCCCTCGCGGCGGCACTTGACGTAGGTCGCGTCGAGCCAGACGTAGGGCACCGGCGAGCCGCCGAGCGGCCTTGCGCACAGGTCCTCGATGTCTGCGTCCAGGCTCGAGGCGATGGCGCTCACCTGGTCCTTCGAGAGCCTGGAGACGCCCATCTTCTCGGCCACCCTCTGCACCTTGCGGGTGCTGGTGCCCGTGGCGTACATCTCGGCCACGGCGGCCACGAGGGCGCGGTCGACGCGCTGGTAGCGCTCGAGCACGTCCTCGGGGAAGAAGCTGCCGGAGCGCAGCTTGGGGATGCGCAGCGTCAGCGTGCCGACGCAGGTGGCGAGCGACCTCTCGCGGTAGCCGTTTCGGCTGTTCCCCCCGCCACCGCAGAGCTGGTCGGCCTCGGCGTCCATCACGGCGTTCACGACCTGCTCGGCGAGACGCCTGAGCAGCTCCTGCATGTCGATGGCGCCGTCGTCGAAACGGGGCATGGCGAGCATGTCCGGCGTCGGGTCTGATAAGATTTCCATAGCGGTCTTCGTCCTTTCCTAGAACCTGTTGTTGTGGTGATTTCAGATTCTAGGACGAAGGCCGTTCTTCGTTAAACGGGCGCTAGGGCGTCACCCTTACACCAACATTTTCGACGCGATCAGAGGGAATGGAAAGTTCAAGGCGCCAAGGCTGAGCTTACTGCGGCATCAAACGTCTCCAAGGAATCGAACAGCAAATGGAGCGCCAGGTACGACCTGGCAGCAAAATACCGAATCGCAACATTAGAGAAAGTTATAGACGACGGCTCCTACCGCCTCGCGGCCGCCCTCGACGCCCGGATGGCCGTGTCGGCCTCCGCATCGGGCTGCTCGCTGTCCTCGGGCGCGGGCGCCCTCTCCCTCGAGCGCGACGGGGCGACGGGCCTCTACAGGGTCTCCTCGGGCGGCCTGATGCTGACCGAGTCGGGCAACCGGGCGGTGCTGGCCGAGGCGGACGGCTCCGCCTCGCAGCTGTGGCGCGTCTCGGCCCTGGGCGGAGGCCGCTACTCATTCACGTCCGCCTCCGGGCTGGCGCTGGACGACCGGGGGCAGCGGACCTCGGAGGGCAACATGGTATGGCTCTACGAGCCCAACGGGGGGGGCCGCCCAGGCGTGGGTCCTTACCTAGTCTGCAAGATCTTTCAAATACTTTTTGACAATCTCCCGAAATGATTCAGGGAGAAGCCTTCGTGCTATTTTCTTAGTATAAAAAAATATTCCCCGCTCACGCCTTTTATACATACACTCAATGGCATGCCAACCACCTTCGACAAATGCGTCAATATAGAGCTGTCTGTCTTTTGGAAGGGTGCTCGGGCGACGGAGCTGATCGTTGCCTTTAGCGATATCGTCAAATTCGACAGGGTACAAGTCCAGAGCGTTGCTGGATTCAATAAACTCCCTGCCGCGGTCGTTATTCACCAGCAAGCAGGAGACACCTTTCATCTGATTAAACTTCTCAGCATCTTTCAAAACGTCGGGCCTATTAACGTCGACGCCCCAAAAATCACCGATGGTAAGATCGCCGGCGCGAAATCTCCCTGCATAGGGGCACCTATAGCAGCTATCGCGAAGAGTCTTGAGGTTCAGGAACATGTCGTAGTAGGGGGATTTCGCCGCAGGAATGGTGACCTCTCTTCCGTCCTCAAGAAGAAGAAATAGAAGAAGAGAGTTGTCCCACCCCTCGCGCTTGCACCTAAACCGGAAATCAACCACGGGAGACCCAAGCTGTCTGCCATAGCCCTCAACGCAATCCGCGAACATGCGGCCGGAAGGGACGCCGTGGCAGACCAGGTCAACGGTTGTCAGGTTCTCATAATCGCCTCCGAGAAAGCCCCTAAGGCCGGCGACTTGGCAAGGCGTACCGCAGAAAAGAACCCGCCTCCCCTCGCGAAGGTCCGCCTTCACGTCGGCAAAACAAGCTCCGGCATCACTCTGCACATATTTTGAGTTAAGCAGTGGACGAAGCCCGTCAACGCTCGCCGCGCGACGGTGCCGCACCCGAAGGATGCTCCCCTCGCGCTCATAGGCAGCGCCATATGCGACCCCACCAGAAGCAATAAGCTCACGCGCAAATGCACCAAAAACGCCACCGGAGGCGGACTCCGAGACATCGTCCCTACCGGCGGCGGCAAAGAACGGTCCGGCGGAATTAAAGCCTATCCCTCGGTTAAGACCGCACGCCTTAATGCACGCGCCGCAGCCAATGCAAAGATCACCATCAATTACAGGAAGAACGAACCCATCCTTACCCTCGGACATGGTAACGGCGCCTCTAGGGCAACTAGCGGCACACGCTCCACAACCGCAGCAATGCGATGGCGACTCAAACAGCGTGGGAATTTCTCCCCTTTTCACAGTAGACATGCAGTTACCCCCCCCCTATTTATGAACCGAAAGCAACTTGCGCAGAATGTCCGCATTCATATAACCGAAAAAAGCCAACGCAATTGCAAGACAGGCAATAGCGCTCAAAAAGCCAGCACCGTAGGCTGACAGATAATAAAAGGCGAACACTCCAAGAATTGAAACCAAAGTCAGAATCTGCTCAGCCCGGTCTTCGACAAGCTTCGCAAACTTAGCGACTTTAATCCTGCGGTACTCATTCACCACGATCATCGCCAAGAGGGTTGCAAAAGACGCTCCATATAGACCAAAGCGTGGAATCAACAAGACACACAGCAGGGCGCAAAGAGCAGCAGACACCGCAGTAGTGGTTCCCATAATTCCAGTCTCTTTATGTGCGGTGAAGATACCGCCATAAAAACCGGAAATATTGCTGAAGTACGTCGCCAAGAGCAATATCGGTACATACAACATGCCCTCGCCGAATGAACCCTTAATCAGGACGCCATACACAAGAGGCATAAGCGCGGACATAAGCAGAACGACGCTCATCATGAAACGCCTTAGCGCCCGATACACAGAGTTATAGAAAGCCGACTCATCCTCATCAGAGTTTAGGGCTCGAGCTGAACTCTCCTTCCAAGACTGATAGAAAAAGCCATACACCTGATCCATGATACCGGGGAACTTGTACGACACTGCATACACGCCGGCAGCAGAAGGCCCAAGCGTACTCATGATAATGAGCCTGTCCAGCAAGTTATTAATAGTCCAGGAAACCTTATTAGGGATGAGCGGAAATGAATACCGTAGAAGGTTTAAAGCATAGGAGATAGAGAGAGCCGACGGATCGATATAACGCCAGAGCCTCCGCATTACCATGAACACGAGAGCAACACCGCCCTGCGCAATGACCGTTGCAGATAGCATACCCACAACGCCCCAGCGAAGAACGGCGATAAAGAGAACATTGAGCAAAATGGTAAAAGCACTCGCGGCAAAGTTCATGACGGAATATCCCACGGTATCCCCGAAACCACGAAGGACAGCAGAAGCCATCTGCAGAAGCGCGCCAGCAACAACAAGTCCCACGACCCAGCCAAGATTTTCAGGCTCAAAAAGCAACCATACCAGAATCGCCATGACTGCAAAGCATACGCATCCGGCAAGAAGTACAGCGCATGACGCTGTCACGGCTGTAGACCGATCCTCATCGGTACGGCAGTCAATGAGAAACCGAAACAGCGCTTCATCCATAAGCAGCGAAACCGCAGGAACGCAAAATAAAGCAATAGTATTGATGTAGTCTACGGTGCCGTAATCAGCAGTGGAAAGAACCGATGTATAGAGCGGAAGCAGAAGAAACGACACGAGCTTTGTTGCCATGCCGCCAACTGCGATAATGCCGGTATTTTTGATAAGTCGGCTTGTCTCTCCCATTACGAAAGCGCCTTTCTAAGATAAGCCCACGAATGCTCACGCAGAGAATCAAGAAGAGAGTCCACATCACCCCAGTCACAAGGAGGAACATCGTCGGCACACATAACGTTGACGCAACGGTCAGACAGCCCGATATTGCCCAGCAAGTCGCGCATACGCGCACCAGACTTATCTGTTGCATATACGCGGAAGGGCTTATGGAAGAGAACAGAGAATACAGTTGCATGAAAGGAATTGGTAACGATGAGGTCTGCGTGTGCGATAAGAGAAACGAACTCTTCAGGGCCAACGCCAAACAGGTTAATTGAATTTGGGATATCTAGATTATTCTCAGATATATAAGCCACCTTCATGCCTGTTGCCTCCGTCATCGCGACGGTGCTCTCGATAAGCTCAGGACATTCACGCAAAAGATACATGAAAATATATTCACCTTGCAAGACATCTTTAGATGCCATGTCGGTATAGTCATCGGATTCCAACAAAAGTGTGGGATCTAAAACAACGTCGATAGGCGTATCGACAAGTGGCTGAAATAGCGGAACCGTCTCCTCCTCGCGAACAGACAAAAAATCAAATCTTGAAAGTAAATCGGATACAAGTTGCTCATCAACATTCTCCGGTCTAAAGAAAGTATGAGCAAGACTGGGAGCGTAAGCAACTCGTCGACTATCTCCGGCAAATGAAAGGAAATAGGGGCCAACAACACCTTGTGTGCAATCGAGATTCCAAATTTGATCGCTTCCGCAAATAAAACAATCAAACTGCTCAGCGAGTTCGTACATATCACTTTCTTTTTTCCAGAAATACGGTCTCTTTGTAAGCCTGAAATACTTTTTAGAAAATTCCGCGAATGCAGCCTTTCTAGACGACTGCTTACGCCAACAGCGCATTGCGCGCAGCGTCATCTTCGGGTGGCGAGGTTGGAAAAACCTATATTGCTCATAGTCACGAGAACGATAGTCGATTATTCGCACCTCATGCCCCATGCCTTTCAAGACTTCTTGAAGCGCATAAGACTGAAGTGCAGACCCGAAATTTAAAGCACCGTGGAAAGTAATCGTTCCAATCTTCATTATTTATCTGTTCCTGTTCACCCAAATATGAATAGCATCTGAAAGGCTGAGTCCAGTTACCCCATCAGCAGCTAGAGAAAGCGATGCGAGAAGATAGCGGCTGTAATCCGAAGTGCGCAGAGCCTTCTCAATATCCTTCCATCTACCATTCATCGAAGTACTCACCCTGCTGAACTCATCAATTGAATTGAACGTGTCACAACAACAAGCAAATAAAATCTTACGAGCGCAGTTGTCCAGAGCGACAGTTCTCCCAAGCAAGAGCGGTCCGAACAAAGGAAAAATGCGATTGAAGTCTTCCTGACTATAATTAATCCCCAGCTCTGCACGTAAAGAAATCAACTCATCAAGAACCCAATACGAATCAAGCCCTTTAACATTCGTAGGGGTAGACTGCATTATGGATCCAGGACGGATTCGGTAATAATAGCCACTCAAATCATAACAAGGTTCATCGTTAAAGCGACAATCTATCCATACCGGATGAATCAGATCTTCGTACCATGCACCAACGGGAAAACCTAGTCGATTCCAGACTTCACGACGATATAGTCTGCCCCACGGCACCATCCAACTAGCTCTATCGTTCTCTATCTTGCCAAGCAAACCATCATCAGACATATATCTAAAAGTCGATGTAACGAAATCCGCAGATGTTTCATCGAGTCTGCTCCGCATATCCTCAAGATACCCTGGCCCGATCATGTCATCAGAATCCACGAACATGATGTACTTACCGCGAGAAACTCTAAGACCCGCATTACGTGCTGCGGAAAGGCCGCCGTTTATTTGGTGAATTACAAGAACATTAGGCATTAGTCCATACGAATCGGCTATAACGCCAGAATCATCTTTAGACCCGTCATCTACAATAATAACCTCAAACTTGCCAGAAAACTCCTGTGTCACAATGGAATCAAGGCAAGGTTTGAGGTATTTTTCAACGTTGTATACAGGCACAATAATAGAAATGTCGTAAGATATGCCTTCCTTAAAAACAATAGGCATGAACATATTGGATGGTCTCTTGGAAACCATGCTAAGCTTCGCCTTAGACGCATAGGATATAGAATCGGAACGACGACATAACCTAAGTAAGCCATCATAAATAGGGCTAGAAAGTAGAAGTTTTATAGCCTTCTTAATTAAATTAAGAATATGCAACAATTGACTCCTCCCATCTTCAAAGTCGAATAAATATGCGCTTCCATCAATTCGGACATTTAAGTTATGATGCCCCAACATGCAATCAACAAGACCAATCGCAGACGGCACCCCATAGAGGAATAGACTACAAACAATAAATCACAAACGAAAGCGTCTATTGACTCATCCAGACCATGGGGGCGTTGGAGAACTTCTTTGAAAAAACGTGCAAAGACCAGCTTCTAAGCATCGACCGAAATAACTAAAGCCCAAGGAATGAATACACCGCACGACAAGACTGAACCTTTGATATCGGTTCAATCGTAAATTCTTGTCACTTAATTGAAAGCTAAGGACAAGCTCGGTCAGGACTAATAATGCTCCAACTAAATATATTAGAAAAAAGCAATAATGACCTGCATTATACAAATAGACGACGGAGACATTTAAAGCAGCTTAGTAAGTGCCGAGCAGAAAAAGAAACGATACTGCAATTTGACAAAACAAGACTATGAACTAAGTCCGGACAATTGCTGATTCGACTCTGATACTCGCTTTTAATTGTTTTATCAAATTGCCTTTTCACCTCTTTATCCACTTCACAATGCCAAAGAACTTCATCAAGATCACAATAGTGTCGACAGATACCCCTTTTGGCATTTTTTACTGAATCGCTCGACCATTCACTCGCATAACGAATCAACTCGTCGCTTACAAAGCTCCAATCAGTTATCTGATCCTCTTTAAACTGCTTCGTACTATTAGCGCCATGCTGACGATAGTAGTAAAGCGGCTCGTCAATGTGAAATAAACTCTTTGCAATATCGAAAACAGGAAGAAGTTGACAAAGATCCTCACCGTGCATAAGGCCAACTCGTTTCGAGTACCACTCATCACTGGCAAACAAATCTCTCCGAATGACCTTATTCCAAACGCTATTGAAATCGCATCCGCACAACAGGTTTTTAACAGCATCAAAAGATTCGCCCGTATGCATACCAGAACAGATATCAACTTTTAACGAGGGTTTAATAGGCATCAATCCCATGGTAAAGTCAAATGAAATGATATCAGCACCAGTCGAGGCAATTACATCGCATACCTTTTTGATGCAGCCTTCAAGAAGAGCGTCATCGGAGTCGAGCGAAAGAATATAACGCCCACTCGCCTTACGAAGACCGTCTCGACGTGCAGCGAGAAGACCTTCGTTGTCCTTATGAATAACGAAGGCTCTCTCACGCTTATCGCAATAAGCATCGCAAATCTCGGGAGATCCATCGGTGGAACCATCATCCACAAGAATCACCTCAAAAGAGCCGGTCCCTTGAATATCAATAGATTCCAGACAAGCGGGAAGAAAACGCTCGGTGTTATATACCGGTACAACAATACTGATGACAGGCGTTTCGTCATGCATAAATAACTCCTAATAGCGCCGACGAATACGGAAAAAGATCGCAGCTGCCGCCATATACAAACGTAATGACAAAATAAAACACGAAAAATAAAAAGCCCAGAGTTCCAGTTAGAAACCGCTCTCTACCAAGGTTTTCAGATAAAAAGGGGTAAACCAAACCTGAAATGAAAAGAAAAGGGAAACTGAGTCGAATTAGCTCAGGACTGATGCTCGCAAATTGAGCGAATAAGGAAGAAATTATGCCACAGCTCGTATAAAAATTAAGTGTCCATCGATCAATGCTCGTGGTCAAACCCTTACTACCCAACATCCATATAGCAAGGCAAAATAGAAAATAAATAAGCATTGTGATATTAAATGAGCCCATTCCAGCGTGTTTGATCTGAAAGCTATATGACGACGTAAATAGAGACACGAGTTCCATTACATCCGGTCCAATCATAATCACACAAATAGCAAAAATGATAACGCCAACGCATGCAAGAAGTGCAACGGTCTTGTATGAACGTTCTTGTCTGCGGTTGAAGCATGAAATATAAATAATCCAAATTAAAAGTCCTATGATAGACATTTTGTGAAAGCCAACTGCAAGAGCCAAATAAACAATAGCGGGGACGCGCTTCTCACGGAACAGCTCATAGAGCATCATGACGAGCATACTAGTAGCAAGACATTGCCTAATTATGTTTAACGTATAACCGAACACAACGAAACAAAGAAAGAAACCTACGACAGGATACCCGCGAGGATACAACTTTCTAACAACTAAAATATAGGGAAGGAGAACGATGGCTTCACAAAGAAAAAGAACAGCGTGGAAATCACCAGTCAGTCTCCCCAGGATCCAGAAGAGAATTACGAATAGCGGCTCTTGATCTGAGCAAGCACCCATAGCACCTGTGAGCGAATAATACTGCGAGGCGTAAAAACACCTGAGAGGATATGCCGAGGTATCGGTACCGACAGATGCATCGCGCAGCCCCGCCACCAAACAAAGGGGGAGAACCGCGATAACCGCTAGAAGAAAACTGACGCGCTTATTAGGTATCTTTACCGAAAAATATAGCAATGCAATATGGGACACAAAGGCAATGAAATAGATTGGCATCTCTACACCTGCTTTGCATATCGTTTGTAAACCGTCGATTTACCTCCGGTCGAAACCACGTCGAAAACACCAACACAGCAGTTAAACACATCTTGAAAATAGATGTTATACAAAAAGCTGCCATGGCATTCAGTAACGTTAAACAGATACGCGCTAATAGAAAAACTCACCTTATCAACCTTTTATCACAGGAGTTACCCGATAGCCTTACCAGAAATTGCAGCATATAACGCATAGAAAGCGTTATGAACCCTAGGAGAGATAGAAAAGAGAGCACAGCGTAACCTCCATTTTGAACAAGCATATGGGTTCCTCGACGCCCTCCAGGCAAGCCCTCGAGCATTCCTCAAATATTTCTGGGCGTCAGCCTTACTATCAAATCCGTCCGGATCAACCCTCATTGCAACGCGAAGCGTACAGAATGATTGAAAACACTCAAACTCGCCCTGAAATTCAGACCCGGCAAATCGTCGAACAGTCTCAATAGTCCTGTCCATGTCTTTAGCATGCTTGGAACCCTGCTTTCTGAGCGTTGTAATGGAACCAGGTCTCGTCACGTATGCATAAAAGCACGCATCAGAGAATGCAACCTTTTGAATTTTGGAACAAATTTTAGCAATTACGCCCATGTCTTCGAAGAGCTGCCCCTCAGGAAAGACAAGGTCGTTAATAAGAGATCGTTCAAAGAGCTTTCCGCACGCAGAGCCGCTCTCACCGCTTAATAAAAGTAATTTTCGTAAATGCTCAATTCCAGATTCAACATGGAATTCTACATTCTGCCCCATCTTATAGTTATCAAGAACAGGCGTCTTCGCAAAGGAGCCGATAACGAGCGAAACTTGATACTTGTCAGCCGCTTCGACCATCAACTCAACAGTTCGCGAATCAATCAAATCGTCCCCATCAACATACATGACATAATCGCCGTGGCACCTTTGAGTACCAAAGTTACGAGCAGAAGAAAGACCGCCGTTTTCCTTATGCAAAATCTTAAATCGCGTGTCTGATCCAACGGCATCTTCAATAAGATCAATAGTATTATCAGTACATCCATCATCCACAATAATATATTCGATATTCGAATAAGTCTGACCAAGCAATGAGTTTACGCAAGGAAGCGCGAACATACCCACGTTGTACATGGGGACAATGACACTAACCAGAGGCTTAGCAACATCAGAAGCCATATATCTAAGACCTCCTGAGAACAAAACGATATATCAACGCTCTAACGGAATTTGGCATCAGACAGACGACGGCATGCGGTAAATAAGAACAGAT
>OHWU01000930.1_pt1 | contig 10230 bp, 10 predicted proteins | sample 1579821 | NCBI WGS metagenome assembly OHWU01 (sample SAMEA3882548, study PRJEB24775) | human gut metagenome | biome: human-associated habitat; feature: intestine environment; material: feces | place: Netherlands | collected 2009/2010 | reverse complement strand
AGATTGCTTTTTTGATCATGTCATCAGGAATTCCTGTACCACCATGTAATACTAATGGCATATCTCCTGTTAACTGCTGAATTGCATCTAATGTTTCGAAGCTTAATCCTTCCCAGTTTTCTGGGTATTTTCCGTGGATGTTTCCGATTCCTGCTGCAAGCATTGTTACTCCAAGATCTGCAACTGCTTTACATTCTTCTGGATCTGCACATTCACCTCTACCGATAACTCCGTCTTCTTCTCCACCGATAGATCCTACTTCGGCTTCGATAGACATTCCTTTTTCTCTGCAGATAGCGATAAGTTCTCTTGTCTTCTCTACGTTCTCTTCAATTGGATATTTAGATCCGTCGAACATGATTGAAGAGAATCCTGCATCAATACATTTTTTACATCCTTCGTATGTTCCGTGGTCAAGGTGTAATGCTACAGGAACTGTGATGTTAAGTTCTTCCATCATAGCTTTAACCATAGCTGCTACAGTCTTGAATCCTGTCATGTATTTTCCAGCCCCCTCAGATACACCTAAGATAACTGGTGACTTTAACTCTTCTGCTGTAAGGAGAATAGATTTTGTCCACTCTAAGTTGTTGATGTTAAACTGTCCTACTGCGTAATGACCTTCTACTGCCTTATCGAGCATTTCTTTTGCTGATACTAACATATGTTATTCCTCCAATTCTTGATGCCATAAGTATTACTACTTTCACTATGACAAATTTGTTTCACTTGCATTATATATCATAACTTCTAAAAAAACAAGAAACTTATCCGGCCAATTATGAAAACGGCAAGATATATCAAGATAACAATGTATCCTGCCCTGTCTTCTTTTTTATATGTCAACGGATACATTCTTGAAGTTTCTGTGCTTCCGGTATATCCCCGCGCTTCCATCGCCATAGCCAGATCCGATGATCTCCTGACCGTCATCAGAAACAGCGGAAACAATAACGTCATAACCCCTTTACATTTTTCGACAACATTTCCCTCTTCAAACCTTGCACCTCTTGCCGCCTGTGCATCCATCAACACATTTAACTCTTCCAGCATAATCGGGATAAAACGGAATGCTATCATCACGATCACTGCCATTTCATGTACCGGGACTCCAATCTTCCCCAATCCCGAAAAAGCCTTCTCCAGACCATCTGCCAGTTCTTTCGGCGTTGAAGTGTAAGAAAGCAGAGACGCACCTGTGATCATCAAAGCTATCCTTGCTGTCATCTGCACTGCTTTCCATATTCCCTGTTTTGTTATGGTAAATATCCAGACAGATGCGACCGCATCTCCCGGTGTATACAGCATACGGAACAGAAAAGTAAAGCAAAGCAGAACAAGAATTCCTCTTAATCCTTTTAACAAATATCCCACTGGAACTCTTGCAAGCCTATAAAGAACCAGCATTACAATCAGACATCCGAGATACCACCAGACATTTTTTACAAGAAATAAAGAAATAATATAAACCAGAACTCCCATCAGTTTTGTTCTCGGATCCATCCGGTGAATCACAGATTCCGAATCATAATATCTTCCAATCGTAATATCCCGAATCATCTTTCCTTCTCTCCTTTAAATATTCTCACCAGCATCTCTTCAGCATCCGCTACATTGATTGCCGGCCTCGGCAAAGGCAGACCTTCCTGTATCAGCGAATATGTCAAATGCGTAATCTGCGGGATTCCTATATGCATTTCTTCTAACTCTTCCACTCTTCCATATACTTCTTCCGGAGTGCCATTCATTGCGATCTTTCCTTCATGCATCACCCATACCCGATTAGCAAATTGAGCTACATCTTCCATATGGTGCGAAACCAATACAATTGCATTATTTCGTTCTTTCCTTATCCTGCACAACAACTCGAATATTTCATTTTTTGTTTCAGGATCAAGTCCTGCTGCCGGTTCGTCTAACACCAATATCTCCGGCTGCATCGCCAGTACTCCCGCAATCGCAACGCATCGTTTCTGACCTCCCGAAAGTTCCATCGGACTCAAATGATAATACTCTTTTGAGATTCCGACAAGCTCCAGACTTTCTACTGCAGACTTTTCAGCCTCTTCTTCACTCATTCCAAGATTCAGCGGCCCATACATAACATCTTTCAGAATCGTCCTGCCAAATAATTGCTGCTCCGGATACTGAAATACAAGACCAACTTCTTTTCTTAATTTTGAAATCGGATATTTTTTACTATATATATTTTCCCCATTGAAAAAGATCTCTCCCGATTCCGCCTTCAGCAGACCATTCAGATGCTTGATCAATGTTGTCTTTCCCGACCCGGATGTACCAATCAGTCCTATAAAATCATGTTCTCTAATCTCAAATGAGACATCTTTCAAAACATCTATCTTCCCTTTTGCCGAATCTGAATAAGAAAATGTGATATGTTTACCTTGCAGCATCCTTTTTGCCTCCACATTTACTTCTGTATAATTTCACGATTTTTTCGATCATTTCCTGTTCCTGTAAAACCGGACCCTCTAATCCAATTTGTTGTTTTTCTAATCTCATTCCCAACTCTACAACCGGCGGAATATCCATTTTTGCCTTTTTTAACAATTCGTAATCCGCAAATATTTTCTTCGGAATGTCATCCCCGATGATTTTCCCATCCTTCATCAATACAATACGGTCTGCATCTACTACTTCATCCGTGCGATGCGTAATCAGAATAATCGTCATTCCTTCTTTTCGATTCAATTCTTTCACGATATTTATTACTTCTTTTCTTGAATCCGGATCAAGCATAGCTGTCGGTTCATCTAACACCAGACATGCCGGAAGTCCTGCCAGCGCATCGGCCGTTGCCAGTCTCTGTTTTTGTCCGCCGGATAATATGGAAGGTGACGCCTTTCTCCGATCCCACAGCTTCACTTTTCGCAAAACAGTTTCTACAATTTTTCTTATTTTTTCCGGTTCTATATTTTTGTTTTCCGGACCAAATGCAACATCTTCTTCTACACTCGTCCCAATGATCTGGTTATCCGGATTCTGAAATACCATGCCAACCTGACTTCTGATTTCCCAGAGCCTTTCTTTTGCATGTGTATCTTTCCCGTCAATCCATACCGTTCCTTCATTCGGAAGCAGCAGTACATTTAAATGTTTTGCCAATGTAGACTTTCCGGAACCATTCGGTCCTAAAATTGCCACAAACTGACCAGACGGAATATCTAATGATATTCCGTCCAATACTGTCTTCTCACTTTTTGTATTTTCATCTTTCCATATCGTATACTTATGTACCAGATTTTCAATCTTTATCATATGAGATTTATGCCTCTTTCTTAAAATTATCCATGAATCTCATCGGCATTGCCTTAATGAGCAGGCATCCAATAATACATGTTCCGATCTTATCGATTAAGTTTGATGCAACATTTCTAAGGAATGAAGCCTGGAAAATTGTTTTTCCGCCCTGTACCAGTGACATTACCAGCATATCAGATACAGATCCATTCAGTCCACCATATACATAGATTCCGATTGGTGTTCCAATTGCCGGGCAGATAAAGCTAAGCGCAATACCTGTAATCACTGCTGGTACGATTCCAAATTTCCATTTTTTTGCCACAAGACCTACGATCAGACCGACTGCCATATTTACCAGACAGAATGGGATATCTGACACACTGTAGATCAGCCCCGTAATAATATTACTCAATGCTCCTACAATGATTCCCGGTACCGGACCAAGAATTGCTGCGGAAAGCACAGTTCCCAGTGTATCCAGATATAACGGGATTCCCAGTGCCGATGTGATAATTCCAAGCACGATGTTCATTGCTACTGCAACACCGCAAAAAGTTGTTACATAGACTTTTCTGTTTTTCATTTTGTTCTCCTCTTTTCTCTCTAACCTTTAGTTGTTCAGCAGTTGCACTGCTTCTTTCATCGTCACAATAGGAATTTCCATATTTCTTTTTTGAAGTTCTTTTTCCAGTACTTCCATATACACACCCGGATTTTCTGTCATTTTCAGAGATTTCTGAATGTCCTGTATTCTTTTTTCATCCGTACCAATCTCACCTTTCCATTCTCCTTCACAAGTCAGATGATATCCACAGTTCGGACTGCCCTCTACAGAAACAATCCCCAGAACATGGAATTTTTCCACATGTTGTGCGTATTCCTGCAACTGAAGCAGAACCGGTTCAAGAATTTTACAGCATTGTTCCATGTAAAATGGATGTTGAAACTGGTTCTTCACATGTCCCCATCTCTGAGATCCATACATAATAAATTCCGGACAAGGCAATTGAAGCAGCTGTACATCTTTTTTCAAAATAAGCTGCATCAGTTCTTCACGGATTTTATATTCTTCAGCCAGCTCAGCTTCATCCTGTTCTACTTTTGCCGCATTATTCAAAATACAATGAGATACTATCAAAAGATTTTTCATAATTCCTATTCCTTTCTGACTGCTTCAATAGTAGCATTTATTGTCTGTTTGTTGAAATTGTTTTTCTTTATATAAAGGGTATATTATAGATTTCATCTATAATATTAATAAATAAATTTTATTAGATTTGCTTCGAGTATTTTAGTGATATACCGAGAACTTATCCTCAGCCTTTTCTCTTACATACTTAGATTAAAAAGAAAAAAAGATCCACAGAACATTCTGCAGATCTTCATCAGTGACTCCGAGGGGAATCGAACCCCTGATTCCAGCGTGAGAGGCTAGCGTCTTGACCGCTTGACCACGGAGCCATTTGTTTGGTACTTGCCTAGTATAGCAAGGATTTTGCAAAAAGGCAAGTACTTTTTTTAATTTTTTTAAATTTTTTGGATTTTTCTACAATTCATGGATTTTTAGTCTTCTTCATGCGTTCCCGGAACCATGATCTGAAGCTCTTTATTCAAGTTCTCAATCACAACCTCATCATGTTCACCGCCGAATTCCCCATCCAGTGTCCACGGAATCTCCTCAATCGATTCAAACATGATCCGTCCGCTCTTGAACGTATACATATATTTGGAATCCATCTGCTGAATCATCAGTGCAGCAATGATCTCCTGTAATTCGATCGGATTCTTTGGTGTCTTGATCAATGTTACTTCAAACACGCCATCATCAAACCCCACCTGTTTTCCGACCAGATTACGGAATCCGCCGACTGATCTGGAATTCGTAACCATACCATATACGAATTCATCTTCGATCACTTCATCATCATGTGTTACTTTCACTCTGTAAGAAGGAATGTTGAACAGACGCTTCGCCCCTTCCAGAACATACGCCAAATGTCCCAATACATTTTTCATTGACTGTTTGGTCTGGTACGATACATCCGTAAAAAGTCCAAATGCCGCGATATACACAAAAATATCATCATTAAATCTTCCTGCGTCGCAGGAAAATACCTCTCCATTCACAGCATTATCTGCAGCTTCCAGCAAACCTCTCGGGATGTGAAGACTGCTTGCGAAGTCATTCGTTGTTCCGGTCGGGATATAGCCGATCGGATCCCTCTTATCCATGTCTCGCTTCATCATACCGGTCACAACTTCATCAAGCGTTCCGTCTCCTCCGCTGCACACGACCAGATCATATTCGTTTGAGTCATATTTTTTAATCTTTTTATAGGCATCACGGTATGCCTGCGTCGGATATGCTACAACCTCATATCCCGCTTTCACAAAGATATCAATAACATCTGCAAGTTTCGGTTTTAAAAGTTCTTTTCCTGCATGTGGATTATAGATAAAAAGCAAACGCTTCATAAACATGCCTCCTCCTTATCTTTCTTAATAACGAAGAGGCTATTGCAACTTCCATCACAACGGCCCCTTTATTTTACATATCGTTTCTATATTATTCTCCCGTATTACTTCTGTGCTCCAAGAAATGTTGCCACACCACTTACGGCTGCATCTTCATCCTGGCCATCTGCTATGATCGTAACATCCTCACCTTTCTGAAGTTTCAGGCTCATCATCCCCATAATACTTTTTGCGTTAATCTTTTTGCTTCCCATCAGAATGTATACCTGGCTCGCGTACTGGCTTGCTTCCTGTACAAGATGAGCCACCGGACGGTCTTCCATGTCCATATTGTTTTGAATGGTAACAGGCTTTCTAATCATAACGACTTGCTCCTCCTTGCTGTTCCCTTAACCCTTGTGCTATTTCACTTAACTTCCTGAGTCGATGATTAACCCCTGATTTACCAAGCGGGCTTGCCATCAGTTGACCCAGTTCTTTCAAAGCTGCTTCCGGATACGCCAGACGCGTAAGGGCAACGTCTCTTAATCCCTCCGGCAGCTTATCAAAACCGATCTGATCTCTGATATATGTAATATCCTCCATCTGCCTTACTGCAGCAGATACGGTTTTATTAATATTAGCCGTCTCACAATTTACTTTACGGTTCACTGAATTGCGCATCTCTTTCACAATACGTACATTCTCCAGTTCCATCAGAGCCACATGTGCTTCCATCACATTCAGTATATCTACAATCTGTGACCCTTCTTTCAGATATACCACATATGTTCTTTTACGCTGAACGATCTTGGCATCCACGCCAAAACTGTTCATCATCTCTTTCAGATGTTCTGCCTGATTCTCATCATTGCAGACAATTTCAAAATGATAGGACTTACTTGGATCACTCATAGACCCCGATGCAATAAATGCCCCTCTTATATATGCCCTTTTACAGCAGACTGCCTGCACGATCGTGTCACGTATCGCCAGCAATTCTTCACCTTTTGCGTAAATATAATAGCTGTAGTTATCCTTTCCCGTATTTCTGCGGACTACGACATCAGTTTTTATATTAAACGTTTTTACCAATAATGTAAAGCATTTTCTCGCAACTCCAAGATTTTCCGTATGCACCTTAAGGCAGCATACACCTCCGTGTCCCACCTTAAATTCTCCCGCCATGTGAACAATTGCCGATAATTCCGCAATATCACAATGTCTCGCACGGGCATAATGCTCTAACAATTCTTCTTTAACTTTTCCAGAAAATGACATCTGATCTTCTACCTCGCTTTGGTAATAGCATCCTTTCCTATATCTCGGTGTTCTATCCGGATACCATAATTATCATTCTTCTGAAGCGCCTCGTACAGCTCATTCGCGAGCGTAACCGAGCGGTGTTTTCCTCCCGTACATCCGATGCCGATCACAAGCTGTGTCTTTCCTTCCTGTACATAATTAGGAATCAGAAATTCTATCATATCCGTCAATTTTGCAAGGAACTCCCTTGCTTTGTCATTATTCATAACATATTCTCTGACTTCTCTGTCATTACCACTCTTTGGACGAAGTTCATCTATGTAATAAGGATTAGGAAGAAATCTTACATCAAATACCAGATCTGCATCTGCCGGGATTCCATATTTGAACCCAAACGACAGCACAGATATATACAGATTCTTATATTCCTTATTTTCCACAAAAATCTTCGACAGCTCTGCACGCAGTTCTCTGGTCAGCATATGACTGCTGTCAATCAGATAATCTGCCCGTTCTCTTAAGAACTTCAGGCGTTTTCTCTCTTCCCTGATTCCTTCTTCCACCCTGCCGCCTTTTCCGGACAACGGATGAAAACGTCTCGTTTCTTTATATCTTTTGATCAGAACATCATCACTGGATTCCAGATAAAGGATCTCAAATCTGGTTCCTGACTGGTCCAGATCTTTTAAAATCTTTTCAAGTTCAGAAAAATTCTGTCCGCTTCGAATGTCAACTCCAAGTGCCGCTTTATTAATCTCTGTGCCCGGAACACTTAACAGCTCCGCCATCTTCGGTATCAACGGCACCGGCAGATTATCTACACAGAAATATCCCATATCTTCCAGCATCTTAAGTGCTGTACTTTTTCCAGCTCCGGACATTCCGGTAACAATCACACATCTCATCTTAGAATTCTCCCAGTCTCTTTACTTCCGGCTGAAGCCGTACTCCAAACTCTTCATATACCTTATCAGACACCTGGTTCATCAGATTCATCACATCTGATGCTGTAGCCTGATCTTTATTGATCACAAATCCACAATGCTTTTCAGACACCTGTGCTCCTCCTACCTGGAAACCACGAAGCCCTGCATCCTGGATCAGTTTTCCTGCAAAATACCCTTCCGGACGCTTGAATGTACTTCCTGCACTTGGATACTCCAGTGGCTGCTTTGTCACACGTCTTTCCTTCAGATCATCCATCACTGCCTGGATCTTTTCTTTCTCGCCTTTTTGAAGTTCGAGCACTGCCTCTAATACGATATATCCTTTTTTCGCGATCACACTGGTACGGTATCCCAGTTCCAGTTCTTCTTTGGCAAGCGTCTTCACTTCTCCTTTATCTGTCAGTACTGTTACAGACTTAAGGACGTCTTTCATCTCTCCACCGTATGCTCCTGCATTCATTACACAGGCTCCGCCGAGCGTTCCTGGAATTCCTGCCGCGAATTCAAATCCGGTAAGTTCTGCATCCAACGCTCTCTTTGCGATCATCGAAAGCAGCGCACCAGCCTGTGCATGGATCTGTGCACCTTCCACTTTTACCTGATTCATCTGCTTATAGATCTGGATAATCACGCCCTCATATCCTTTATCCGATACCAGAAGATTGCTTCCATTGCCCACTATATAATAAGGAACTTTTTCCTGTGTACATGCTTCTATCACCTTCGCAACTTCTTCTGCTGTCTGCGGTGTCACAAAATAATCTGCCGGACCTCCCACACGAAATGTCGTATGACTTTTCATCGGTTCGTCTTTTTTTACCTGTTCCTCTTTTAAAATACTTAATAATTTCTTTCCTAATTCCTGATTCATTCTCATCTCCACCCTTTTCATCAGCAGGTTGCTTTTTTCCAACCATTATTATATCATACAGAATTTTCAGTTCAGAAAATTTCCACCCTCAAACAATAACTACATCTTACACTAAACGTATCGCAAATTCAACGTACACTTGCAAATTTGGCGTAAATGCTGTATATTAATGCCAAGTATTTATTTTTTAAAGGAGTGGATTTTACAATTGGACACGAGTGTCGCGATACAGCTCATTATTCTATTGATTTTACTGATACTTTCAGGATTTTTTTCATCTGCGGAGACAGCTCTTACGACGGTCAACCGGATGCGTATCCGTGGTCTTGCCGATGAGGGAAATAAAAAAGCGAAGACCGTCATGCACATCACAGATGACACCAGTAAAATGTTAAGTGCGATCCTGATCGGTAATAATGTGGTGAATCTTTCCGCCGCTTCCCTTACCACAACCCTTGCTTACAACCTTGGCGGTTCTATGGTTGCAGTGGCAAGTGCTGTTTTATCTGTACTTATTATTATCTTTGGGGAGATCACACCAAAGACGATGGCTACACTGCATGCAGAGAAGATGTCTCTTCGTTATGCTCCGGTCATCAATCTGTACATCAAGGTCATGACACCATTTGTATTTATTATCAACAAGCTTTCTGATATCATTCTGCGTGTCCTCCACATTGATCCAAATGCGAAGAATAACCAGATGACAGAATCTGAGCTTCGTACGATCGTAGACGTCAGCCATGAAAGCGGTGTCATCGAATCCGATGAAAAAGAGATGATCTATAACGTGTTCGATCTCGGCGACGCAAAAGCGAAAGATGTCATGGTACCGAGAGTCCATGTTACATTCGCCGATGTAAATGCTACTTACGAAGAATTGATCGACATTTTCCGCGAGGACAAATTCACACGTCTTCCGATTTTTGAAGATACAACAGACAACGTTATCGGTACGATCAATATGAAAGACCTTCTCTTATATGATAAGGAAAAAGAGTTTCATATCCGCGACTTTATGCGTGAGGCCTATTTCACTTACGAATACAAGAACATTTCCGAATTACTTGTGGAGATGCGTCAGGCTTCTTTTAACATTGCCATCGTTCTGGATGAATACGGTGAGACTTCCGGTCTGATCACACTGGAGGATATTCTGGAAGAGATTGTCGGAGAAATTCATGATGAATATGATGAGAATGAAGAAGACTTCATAAAGCAGATCGGAGAGCGGGAATACATCGTAGAAGGCTCCACGAATCTGGATGACTTAAACGACAGGCTCGATCTTGACCTGACCTCAGAAGAGTATGATTCCGTCGGTGGATTCATTATCGAGCATCTGGACCGTCTTCCTGAGATCGGCGACGGCGTCACCACCGAAGACGGCATCCATCTGGTTGTAGAAAAATTAGATAAAAACAGAAT
>OHWU01000928.1_pt1 | contig 10241 bp, 8 predicted proteins | sample 1579821 | NCBI WGS metagenome assembly OHWU01 (sample SAMEA3882548, study PRJEB24775) | human gut metagenome | biome: human-associated habitat; feature: intestine environment; material: feces | place: Netherlands | collected 2009/2010 | reverse complement strand
CGCAGTATCGTAGGATAGAGCAGGGGATTTTTTATGTGTAACAGAACATCAAAACAACTGGCTGGATTTATCCTGTTTTGGATTGGTATCGGTATGATCGTGATGCTGTTTATGCCAAATGATTTTGTTGGGATATTGATTTCCGGCGGATTCCTGTTGCTGGGATACACGTTGTATCAGATGTAAGATACCTCTCACAGCAGGGACATTTTCTATCAAACAAGAAAGTGTGCTATCACACACTCTCGCGGACAAAAGCATCAACAGCACATCTTTCTTGTCCGCGCCGAGCACGCTTGCGAAGCAATCATTTCTTCTCGTGCGAGTGTGCATTGTTTGCACGAAGTGCTTTTATTTGATAGGAAATTCAACGTAATTTCCTATCAAATAAAAAGCGGGCAGTCCATATTGCCCGCCCGCCTGCTATTCATTTTTCTCACTTCTGCCAGATATCAGTCTTCTGTCACGGATCAGATTTTTAACCGGAACTGCTGAATCTCTTTCTCAGAACTTACCTTTTCCATCATGCCGCCAAGGCCTCTGAATTTCTCGTCAAACGCCTCATATCCACGTTCAATATAGTAGATATCGTCTACCACCGTGATGCCTTCCGCCGCAAGTCCCGCGATCACAAGAGCCGCTCCGGCACGCAGATCCGGTGCATTGACACGGGCTCCGGTATAATTCTCAATACCACCAATGATCGCTATATTGCTCTCTACTTTAAAGTTGGCACCCATGCGCGCCAGCTCACCGACATATTTAAAACGGTTTTCAAAAATACTCTCTGTAATGATACTTGTCCCCTTACATAAGGCCAGTGTCACGCCGATCTGCGGCTGCATATCTGTCGGGAATCCAGGATACGGAAGGGTCTTCACATGTGTACTTGTAAGATCTCCCTTTGATACGACACGTACAGCATCGTCGAATTCTTCCACTTCACAGCCGATTTCTACCAGTTTTGCGATCGTAGCTTCCAAATGCTTCGGAATAACATTTAGTACCGTTACATCTCCCCTGGTAGCTGCTGCTGCGAACATGAATGTTCCTGCTTCAATCTGATCCGGGATCACAGAATATTCTGTGCTGTGGAGACGCTGTACACCACGGATCTTGATCACGTCTGTACCTGCTCCTCTGATGTTGGCTCCCATACTGTTCAGGAAGTTTGCAACGTCTACAACGTGCGGCTCTTTCGCAACATTTTCCAGAATGGTAAGTCCTTCTGCCATAGCTGCTGCCATCATAACATTGATGGTTGCTCCAACACTTACAACGTCAAAATAAATATGTTTTCCAACAAGGCGGTCTGCTTCTGCAACAATCTTGCCATGTTCGATATCTACATCTGCACCAAGTGCACGGAATCCTTTGAGATGCTGGTCAATTGGTCTGCTTCCGATATTGCATCCTCCCGGAAGTGCAACTTCGGCACGTCTGTACTTTCCAAGTAATGCTCCGAGAAGATAGTACGAAGCACGGATTTTCTTAATGTAATCATACTCGATATCTACATTCTTAATGCTGGCTCCGTTAATCTTCACTGTATGACGGTCAACACGATGTACCTGTGCTCCAATCCCCTCGATTGCGTCAATCAGTACGTTAATGTCATTTACATCCGGTAAGTTATCGATCAATACAGTTTCATCTGTCATGATTGCTGCCGCAAGAATTGCAAGTGCTGCATTCTTCGCACCACCGATTTCCACTTCTCCCACAAGCGGATGACCGCCCTTAATAATATACTGTTCCATCAATTACACCTCATTAATATTTATATAAATCTCTATCTACAATAAATCCATTCTTAATCTGCTATTCTATCTTTCTGCAAATCTGTTTCAATTATCTAATTCTAAATATCTCTAAATCTAATTTTTCTAAAATTCGTGCATAAATTTCTGCATCACAATATAACCCCTAAAAAGGGTTCGCGCCTATTATAGCACAAATTTTCCAATTGTAAAATATTTTTTACAGTTATGTAATTTTATTGTAACATATTCCAATTGTTCTATCTATACTTGTGCACTTTTACTCCCCTAATGCATCTAATACCGATTCAATCGTATCTTCCAGCTTCTGATTATCTTCACACACTGTAATATCTGCATACTTTTCAAAAAGCTTTACTCTTTCATCATACAGATCTTTGAGCGTCTGTCCGTCACGCAATACCACTCCACGGCCTTTGGCATTTTTAAGTCTGCTGTTTATTGTCTCAAAGGATGCCTGTAAATATACGACTTTGCCGATTTCTTTATAATGTTTCATCGCATTTTCACAATATACTACGCTGCCTCCTGGCGAGATAACGGTACGTTCCGCTTTCACCTGTGCATTTACCCGGTCTTCTACTTTCAGGAAGCCATCCGGTCCAACGTCAGCAATAATATCTTTCAGAAGTTTCCCTTCTGATTCCTGAATCAGAATATCTGTGTCTACAAATTTGTATCCCAGTCTCTTTGCAATTACCACACCAACTGTACTTTTCCCGACTGCCGGCATTCCGATAAAAATAATGTTATTATCTGCCATGATGTGCCCCCCTGTATGTTATGTTCTGACTTTTTCATCTGAAAACATTCATTTATCACCGCACAGTATAACACACAAGAGGGCGAAGTGGAAGTTTTTTTCCAGATGCCCTCTTGTAGATCAATATATTTTTTTACGTATCTCTCTATGTTCCACACGTCTCCTGCAAAGTTCCTGATATGTCATAACCTCGATCAGATCCATAAGCCAGGCACCCGGGTTCTCTTCTTCCTTCTCCGCCTTATCATAGATCCTGCGGCACATCAGACGAAGCTGCAGGCGGTCCGGATATTCATCATACATCATGCTTCCGTCATATTCCATTCTGTCACATTCCTCTTCCATATAAGGAAGTACTCTCTTCGCCGTATCCGGGTAAATGCTTTTCATATAGTCATAGTCTCTTCTCGCATTCCGGTCATCATTATACAGCAACGGAACCGGATAAGCCATATAGAACGGTAATTTATTCTCCATAATCCTGATTGCTCCTTGGCGGTTCTATCTGTATTAAGATATGCACGGGGACATCAATCGGTGAATGAGAAACTATCTCTTCTAATTGAATGTTATCTCATATTTTTCAATATTAACGGTTGCCGCTTCATCACTAGTAAATATAATTTCATTTGCTTCCAATGGCGTAGGAATGACCACACTTGCCGTCTGCTCTCCATCATTAATAAATAATTCTACAGAATATCTGTCCATGATAAAATGTAGTTTCGGCGCATGATGTTTTTCCGCAATTTCTATCTTTCTCACACAGACAACATCTGCATTTACACCACTGTAGGTCCGGTCAATTTCAATCTGATGTTTTTCCGGATAATATGTAAATGTTGTTGTATATTCTTCATTATGTGCCACATCTACCTTGAACTCCCTACCTTCTACATTCGTAGGTTCTACCGTCATGTCAATCACCCGGCCATTGATACCATCCAAAGACATCTGTCCGCTAATTTTCTGTTCTGTATAGATGGTTGGATTTTTCTTATACTTTTCCAGTTCTCTCACCGGACTTTGCCAGATTTTCCCATCTTTGATTTTTAATTCTCTTGGGAGTGTCATCATTCCCTGCCATTTCTGTCCTTTTGTCATGACACGTGCATCCCACGACTTCATCCATGCGACCATGATCCGCCTGCCATCCGGAAGCTCTGTTGTCTGTGGTGCATAAAAGTCCAGTCCATAATCTAGGTTTCTCTTTTTCTCCCATGCAAAATCCGATATTTCTTTTTCTGCATCTCCAATAATATAAATGGAATTATGACCGTTATGAAATTCGTACTTTTGCGCATGCATATTCTGCGGAGAACAAATGATTACAGGATACCCGTCTACTTCCAGATAATCCGGACACTCTAACATATCTCCATTCTTTCCGTCATTTCTCAAAAGGACTTTTTCATACCGCCAGTTTTTATAGTCCGCACTGCTAAATAAGACTATTTGCCCACAATTTTCCTCATAGCGATTGCCTACAACGCAATAATATCTGCCATTCTTTTTCCATATTTTCGGATCACGGAAGTCTTTTCTGTCAAATTTCTCCGGCATGATATCTCCTTTTATAACTGGATTATCCTGCCATTTTTCATAAGTCTTCCCATCTCCAATGGCAATACACTGATTCTGGATTTCTTTTCCGTCTTTCTGGCTTACTCCTGTATAAAGCAGCACATGCTTTCCATCAGCTTCTACTGCACTTCCCGAGAAACATCCTATGTGATCATAATCCTGATCAGGTGCCATAGCTACCGGATATGCTTCCCATTTTAGCAGATCTTCGGTCACCTGATGCCCCCAGTGCATCGGTCCCCATTCTGTTTTATATGGATAGAACTGATAGAACAAATGTACTTTTCCCTGGTATACAGAGAAACCATTCGGGTCATTCATCCATCCTGTTTCCGGTGTCACATGGAATAATGGTTTTTCTTTTTCATCTATGTAATTCTGTCTGATATATTCATTGGCTTTTTCAAGCATACGTTCTTCCTCTTCTATTCTAAATCATTCTGCTCCGATTACCTGCTCTGTTTCCTTATCAAAGAAATGCATCTTATGTGGCATAAAGGTAAATTCCACCTCATCTCCCACCTGGCTTACTTCATATTTTGATACTCTTGCAATCGTTACGCTTCCTCCGAAGTCAAAATACAGATTATTCTCATTTCCCATAATCTCCGTATTGTCAATAACTGCTTTCTGATGACTTCCATAAACGTCCAGATTAGTTATATCGAACTTGATATCTTCTCCTCTGATTCCCATGATAACTTCTGAATATCCTGCAATACGTTTTGCAATTGCTTCCGGAAGTTCCACTGTATTGCCATCTGCAAATATCAATTTCTTTCCGTCTACTTTCACATCATAAAAATTCATCTGCGGAGATCCTATAAATCCCGCAACAAATTTATTCACCGGATGCTCATACAGATCCATTGGTTTACCAACCTGCTGGATCACTCCATCTTTCATGATTACTATGCGGTCTGCCATTGTCATGGCTTCTACCTGGTCATGCGTGACATAGATGGTTGTACTTCCAAGATTTCTGTGTAACTTACTGATCTCATTTCTCATGCTGACACGCAGTTTTGCATCCAGGTTAGAAAGTGGCTCATCCATCAGAAAGACTTTCTGGTCTTTTACAATCGCTCTTCCAAGTGCCACTCTCTGTCTTTGTCCACCTGATAAATTCTTAGGCTTACGGTAACGATATTCTTCGAGTCCCAGGATATCAATTGCCCAGTCTACTTTTTTCTTGATCTCATCTGCAGGAACCTTCATGTTCTTCAATCCATAAGAAATATTTTTTTCTACCGTCATATGTGGATACAGTGCATAGTTCTGGAACACCATAGAGATTCCTCGATCCGCCGGTGCAACCTCATTCACACGTTTTCCATCAATAAAAAGGTCTCCACTTGTAATCTCTTCAAATCCTGCGATCATTCGGAGTGTTGTGGATTTACCGCATCCGGATGGTCCTACAAATGCGATAAATTCTTTTTCTTCTATATCTAAGTTAAAGTCTGTCACGGAATTCTTATCGTTTCCTGCATATTTTTTACATATATTTTTAAATTCGATAAAGCTCATCTTTTAGCCCTCCTTGGAACCTGTTGATATTACACCCTCTACGATCTGTTTTGAGAAGAGTGAATAGATAATAATGACCGGAATTGTTACCATTGTGATAACTGCAAGGGTCTGTCCTGTTGTTGTGTTATCATTTGATGTAATCGCATTCAGACCAATCTGTGCTGTCAGAAGATCACTGGATGTAAATACAAGTGACGGCCACAGATAATCATTCCATACATTCAGGAATGTAAATACACTAACCGTTGCCACTACACTCTTTGACATTGGAAGAACCATAGTAAAAAAGTATTTTACCGGTCCACAGTGATCTAACTGTGCTGCCTCATATACATCATCCGGAAGTCCCAGGAATACCTGACGGAACAGGAAAATGTTAAACGGATTCACGATCATTGGAAGTACATATCCAAGCACCGTATTCAGAAGTCCAAGTTTTGCAATGATCAGGAAATGTATCGTAATGATCGTCTCCATCGGTACGATCATCAGAAGCATAATGATCAGAAGCCAGCGTTCTCTGAATGGAAAATTAATCTTAGCCAATGCATATCCTGCCAGTCCATTTACAATTACACCAAGTACGATCAATATTGCTGCATAGAACAAAGTATTACACATATATCGTACAAATCCTGTATTTGTTAATACAGATACATAATTTTCAAAGAAATTGCCGTTCAATGCCGGTGGAATGAATGCCGCCATACTGTTCATATCAGCAGTGATTGCCGCGTCTGGTTTGAATGAGTTTGCCAGCATCCAGATAACCGGAAACAGGAACAACAATGATACGATCAGAAGTACGACCGTCAGTATCCAATTATTTCTTTTTTGCTTTTTTGTTAACATTCTGATCCTCCTTATCTCTTGTTGCGATTGTCTGGATCACGGTCAGTATCATTACAAAGAATGCGAATACAATAGCCATTGTAGATGCCAGTCCAATTTCCCAGTTAACAGTACCTGTTTCATATATATCATACACAACCGTATACGTTGAATTCGATGGTCCTCCTCCGGTCATAACCATTGGCTGTACCAACATACGGAATGCTCCGATCGTAATCGTAATTAAAACGAACACACACAATGGTTTCAATTCCGGCAGGGTAATGTCCTTGAATTTCTGCCACGGTGTTGCATGGTCCATCTCGGCCGCTTCATAAAGTGCCGGATTGATTGCCTGGATTCCTCCCAGGAAGATGATCATCTGATATCCCATTCCCTGCCATGCACTCATGATCGCGATGGATGGAAGTGCCTGACTGGCACTGTTGATGAATGGCTGTGCATCAATTCCAAAGAAAGAAAGGATTGCATTCATAATTCCTTCCGGGCTGTAGATCTGGATCCACAGTGTTGACACAACAGCAAGTGACATGACCACCGGAACAAAGAATGCTACTTTGAAATACTTCTTACAATGCGTCACTTTATTAATCAGAAGTGCCAGCACAAGCGCTCCAATTCCCTGCAGCGGAACAATAATGATCACAAACTTTACGGTATTAAAAAATGCCTGTGAAAACACATCATCTTTAAAAATCTGAATATAGTTGTCCAGTCCGACAAAATGCGTCAGTCCCGGATTTAAAGCAAAGAAATCAGTAAAACTGAAAATCAATGTCAGGATCATCGGCAGGAATAAAAATATCGTAAGTAACACAAGTGCCGGTCCAAAAAACGCCATTCCCATAATGGATTCTGTTCTTTTCTTCATTATTTCATCACATAACGCTTTAATTTTGCGTTAATCCTTTCTACAGATTTATCCAGTTCTGTCTTCGCATCATTATCGGTAAGTACCGAATTTTCCAATACTTCCTGTACCGATGCACTAACCTGTGGATATACAGGTGTTTTTGATCTTGGATGTCCATATTTACTCAGCTGATGATATAAGGCTTTATAATTCTCATCTTCTTCAAAAATCGGACTGCTCTCAAACGCTTCATATGTAGATGGGAAACTCTTACTTTCATCCCACAGACGCTTTCCACTTTCTACACCACTCATCCACTGTACCAGCTTTGTCGCACCTTTTAGTTTCTTCGTCTTTGATGATGCCGCAAATGCCCAGGAACCGGTTGGTGTATATCTTCCGCCATCCCAGTTATCGGATACTACATATGGTGCAACTCCAAGGTTTACATCCGGATAGTTATTATAGATTGTATTTACTTCCCATGCCCCGTCGAACTTAAATGCTGCTCTTCCGCTTTCGAACAGGTCTGTGATCTGTACTTTAGACATATATCCATTATCCAAAAACGATTTAAAATAATTCACTGTTTCCAGATTCTCTTTTGAATTGAATACACCGTTCACCTTCAGTCCATCTTTATTTACAAAGTCACCGCCATTTGACCAGAAAAACGGTGCATAATAATAAATCGTAGCTTCTCCTGTCGGGAAAGTCATATCCAGCGCATAACCTTTTTTCTTCTCTACTACCGGCTGTACTTTCTTTAACACCTCTGTGAATTCACTCCATGTCCATGGGTGATCTGCATCTGGAACTTCTACACCTGCTTCTGCGAGAATATCTTTGTTATAATAAAGTCCCACGCTGGATTCCATTGCTCCAAGCGCATAGAGCTTGTTATTATACGTTCCCTGCTGAATAATGGAATCCAGATACACGCTCTTTTCTTCGTCTGTTAATTTTGCAAGCGGCTGGATAATTCCGTTCTCTGCATATGCCGCTATATTAGGGCCATCAACAGTAAGCACATCCGGCAGATCTCCTGACATCACGGATGCATTGATCTTATCCGAATAGCCTCCACCACTGTCATTTCGTGGAATAAATTCAATATCTGCAAAATATTTTCCATCATATTTCTTATTAAATGCATCTACAGATTTCCTGTAGCACTGTCCTTCTTCTGTGTCTTCGATTGAATGTACCCAGATAGAAAGATATTCTTCGCCTTTGTCATATCCCTTTACTTCTCCTGGTTGCGGCTGTTTATCTCCACACCCCGTCAATGCCATTGCAAAGAATGCTGCCAGCAGTACCCCTACTGTTCGTTTCTTCATAGCTTTCTCCTTTCAGATTCACGATTGCGTAACCAGTTAAGTAACCGGTTACTTTATATATTCATAATACTATCCAGGATCTTACTTGTCAATAGATTTCAAAGAAAAAGTTACCGGTTACTTAACTAGTTATTTTTTGTTTGATTTTTTTCAATGCACTTGCTATACTGATAATATACATTATAAGGAAGAGGATTTACATGAAACAGAAAAAAGTAACTTTTGCAGATATAGCCGCTTATACAGGCTTTTCAAAAACTACCATTTCCAGATATTTTAATAATCCGGATTCTCTGACTCTTGAAAATCAGGAAAAAATCGCTCATGCACTGGATGTCCTTGGATACCAGGAAAATAAGCTCGCCAAAGTACTGGCTAATGGAAAAAGTGAATTTGTTGGAATTATCATCCCCAACCTGTATCTTCACTATTACTCTGAGATGTTAAACCAGTTACTTTCTACTTACGAAAAGTATAATTATAAATTTCTTGTATTCATTGGAAATAATAAAAAAGAGATTGAAGAAAAATATATTCATGAACTGATGGCTTATAAGATTGAGGGACTTATTGTCTTAAGCAATACCATTTCGTCTGAAGAACTTGCTTCTTATAAACTCCCGGTTGTCACGATTGAGCGGGAATGTGACCATGTCTGTAGCGTGTCTACAGACAACTATCTGGGTGGTGTTCAGGCAACCAGCTTATTGATACGCAATAAATGTGATGTTATTTTACACATCAATTCCATATTCCCAGATACACTTCCAACCTATGGACGTATCCGGGGATTCGAAGATATCTGTAACGAACACCATGTCGTTCACGAATTAATCCAAAGAAATCTTGGAAACACTTATCAGGAAACCCTGACTCAACTAAAAAACATATTTAACGAAATTGAAGAAAAATATCCCTCACAAAAAAAGGGGGTCTTTCTTGCAAATGACACTTATGCCAGTATGTTCCTGAATCTGATATTTCAAAAATACGGGAAACTCCCGAAAGACTATCAGATTGTCGGATTCGATGATTCTCCTATTGCAAGCGAAGCTATCCTTCCAATCACAACCGTTGGACAGCAGATTGAGAAAATTGCACAGACTGCCATGGAGCTTCTGGTTCTCCAGATGAATGAAATGAAAAAAAGAAAACCAACTCCTTTAAAAGAGCCGGTTCATAAGCAGATTACGCCTGTATTGATCCGACGTGATACTACGGAATAATACCGGTAGTGAGCAAATGATAAATTCCCTGAAGTTTTATTATTCACTTCAGGGAATTCTTTTGACAAATTCTATATTTGGCTTTTTAATTTCTCAACCACTTTTTGAATTATGTTTATATCTTCTTCTAATTCATCTGCTATCTGTTCTGTTGATTTTCCTTTTTTCAATTTCTTCTTTATTATTTTTTCTAAGAGTATCCGCTTTCCAATTTCGATTCCATCCTGTCTTCCAATCTCGATTCCGTCCTGTCTTCCAATCTCGATTCCATCCTGTCTTCCAATCTCGATTCCATCCTGTCTTCCAGCC
>OHWU01000920.1_pt1 | contig 10287 bp, 9 predicted proteins | sample 1579821 | NCBI WGS metagenome assembly OHWU01 (sample SAMEA3882548, study PRJEB24775) | human gut metagenome | biome: human-associated habitat; feature: intestine environment; material: feces | place: Netherlands | collected 2009/2010 | reverse complement strand
ACCTTGTAGTTTTATTCCGGTCGGTGACAGCCGCCATGATGCATTAAATAGAAAATTACTTCTTCGCTGTCTGTCTCTCCACCCAAAGCTTATCAGCCATCTTCGTCCAGGCCTCAGCGTAAGGCTTACATTTATCGCAAAGATGCTGTACATCTTCCGGTGACTGTGGATCGGTAGAGTGAGCACCGGTCTCTTTTACCATCTTTGGTAAGCATTCCGGATTCTCAAGCATTGGACATGGGCGCAGCATGTTGTCATTGAATGGCTGTCCTTTTCGGTATGCCTGGAAGATTGGACTCTTTAATGCATCCAGAAGACTGACTTCATGGATATTGGCATTCGAATAATGGATGAATACACAAGGATCCACATCTCCGGCTGCATTGATGTGCAGGTAGTAACGTCCGCCCGCGATACATCCGCCGATGTATTCCGCATCATTCTGGAAGTCCAGACTGAAGATTGGTTTGGAGCTTCTGAAAGCACGGATACGTTCGTATACAGCTTTTCTCTGCTCTGGATTTGGCATAAGTTCCGGAGCGGCGTCATTTCCAACTGGCATATAGTGGAAGAACCAGATGAATAAAGCACCGGCTTCGATGATCATATCGTAGAATTCTTCACTTGTGATATCTTTGTAGTTCATACTTGTATAACAGGTTGAGATACCAAATGGAAGGTTGTGTTCTTTTAATAACTGCATAGCATGTTTTACTTTATCAAATACACCAGGACCACGGCGTCCGTCATTGGCAGTTTCAAATCCTTCCAGACTGATTGCAGGAACGAAGTTCTTAACTCTTAACATTTCCTGACAGAATTCTTCATCGATCAGTGTACCATTTGTGAAAGATAAGAATTCACAGTCAGGATGACGTTCGCAGATTGTGATGATATCTTTTTTACGTACCATTGGTTCCCCACCGGTATAGATATACATGTATGTACCAAGTTTCTTTCCCTGTGTTACGATGTCATCGATCGTTTCGAGAGAAAGATTCAGTTTATGTCCGTATTCTGCAGCCCAGCATCCGGTACAGTGCAGGTTACAGGCTGAAGTCGGATCTAATAAAATCGCCCAAGGAACATTACAGTCTTCTTTTTCCTCGGTTTCCTTCTGAAGAGCAGAACCCTTCAAAGAAGCGTTAACAATAAAGTTTGTAAAGAAAGTTTTTCGTACACCTGGATCCAGCTCCCATACTTTCTGTGCAAGCTGATACCAATTACCTTTTTCGGCGATACCCTGACGGATCGCATTACGCTGACTTTCATACCAGCCTTCTGGTGCAGCCTTGTCAACGATACTCATAACCTTTGGAATATTAGTTTCAGGATCCTTATCCATGTAGTTAAGTGCTGCCTGAATAGCGGAAGCAAAGGCGGCGTTTTTTACTGTGTCTACAACATTCATAGTGTTACCTCCTCATTTTACTGCATTATATTCTCTTTGCAGTTACCTTATCTTAAAACTTTTGATTTTCAGATTCAAGCAAATGCGACATTAATCGTATATTGTCGTATTTTGGCAATTGCCATGCAAAAAGAATCAGCGTTTATTCAGGCATTGGGCAAATGATAGTTCCTAATTTTTGCAGTTCGGAATCTTCATTACCGGAATCTGATAGCGTATGTCCGTTTAAGGAAATATCTGTTGTTGTCTCGTCTCCATAGACCGGGGAAGCTGCGTAATGTTCAAGCTTTTCTACCAGTGCACGGGAGGCTTCATCAATGGAGTAATAAGTGCCGGATTCAAATCTGGCTGCAGCCGGAAAGCAGAAGAGCGGCCATAAGACAAGGCAGTGCGAGTACATGTAGATGTTTCATGAGAAATCCCCCTTTTCATAAAATAAATCTTGTTCTCCGAATTATAACATAGGTCGCTTTTGTGCTTCAAATTGTAAATTGTACTTATAAAAAAACGAACTTTTTTAATTATACTTATAAAAAGGGGTGGAAAAATAAGAAGGTTTTATATATAATAGGGATAGAAACGTTCAAAACCACATAGGAAAAGGAGATGTATTCATGGAAATGTTATCAATCGAGAAGGAACTGCAGGGCAATTCTTACCCGGGACGTGGCATTATTATAGGAAAGAGTGCAGATGGGACCAAAGCTGTAACTGCTTACTTTATTATGGGAAGAAGTGAGAACAGCCGTAACCGTGTGTTTGTAGAAGAAGGGGAAGGCATCCGCACACAGGCATTTGATCCATCCAAACTGACTGATCCAAGCCTGATCATTTATGCACTGGTACGAGTACTTGGCAACAAGACGATCGTAACCAACGGAGATCAGACAGATACCATCTACGAGGGCATGGACAAGCAGCTTACATTTGAACAGTCACTCAGAAGCCGTGAATTCGAACCAGACGGACCGAACTACACACCTAGAATTTCTGGTGTTATGCATATTGAAAATGGAACATTTAACTACGCAATGTCAATCCTAAAGAGCAACAACGGCAATCCGGAAAGCTGCAACCGTTATACATTTGCATATGAGAATCCTGCAGCAGGAGAAGGACATTTCATCCATACATACAAATGTGACGGCAATCCGCTTCCGAGCTTTGAAGGAGAACCAAAACTGATCGCAATTCCGGATGATATGGATGCATTTGCCGACAGCTTATGGAACAGCCTGAATGCGGACAACAAAGTATCATTATTCGTACGCTATATTGATATCGCGACAGGTACATATGAGACAAAGATCATCAATAAGAACCAGTAAGAGGAATCGATAAGGAGAATAGATATGAACGAATTAGAACTGAAATATGGATGTAATCCGAACCAGAAACCTTCCAGAATCTATATGGAAGACGGAAGTGAACTGCCGATCAAGGTTCTGAATGGAAGACCGGGATATATCAATTTCCTGGATGCATTTAACGGATGGCAGCTTGTAAGTGAGTTAAAGAAAGCAACCGGACTTCCGGCAGCTACATCATTCAAGCATGTATCTCCTGCAGGTGCCGCAGTCGGACTTCCACTGAGTGATACGCTTGCAAAGATCTACTGGGTAGATGATCTCGGAGAATTATCTCCGCTTGCATCTGCATACGCAAGAGCAAGAGGCGCAGACCGTATGTCTTCTTTCGGAGATTTTATTTCTCTGTCTGATGTATGTGACGTGGATACTGCTAAACTGATCAAACGTGAAGTATCCGATGGTGTGATCGCTCCTGGATATGAACCGGAAGCGCTGGAAATCTTAAAAGCAAAGAAAAAAGGAAACTACAATGTAATCCAGATCGATCCGGATTATGTACCGGCTCCGATCGAACACAAGCAGGTATTCGGTGTTACATTTGAGCAGGGAAGAAATGAATTAAAGATTGACGATGATTTCTTCTCAAATATCGTGACAGAGAACAAAGAACTGACAGAGCAGGCTAAGATTGATCTGGCAATCTCTATGATTACATTAAAATATACACAGTCCAACTCTGTATGTTTCGTAAAAGACGGACAGGCAATCGGTATCGGTGCAGGACAGCAGTCCAGAATCCATTGTACACGTCTTGCAGGAGGCAAAGCAGATAACTGGTGGCTCAGACAGTCACCGCAGGTTATGAATCTTCCATTCGTGGATGGAATCAGACGTGCAGACAGAGACAATGCGATCGATCTCTATATGGGAGACGATTACATGGACGTGCTTGCAGACGATGCATGGCCGGCAATCTTCAAAGAGAAACCGGAAGTATTCACAAGAGAAGCCAAGAGAGAATGGCTGGACAAACTGACCGATGTTGCACTTGGATCAGATGCATTCTTCCCATTTGGGGACAATATCGAGCGTGCGCATAAGAGTGGTGTAAAATACATTGCACAGCCGGGTGGATCCGTACGTGATGACAATGTAATTGCAACATGTAATAAATATGATATGGTGATGTCATTTACCGGAATCCGTTTATTCCATCACTAATCGGGATATAATATAAGAGACACATCCTAAAGTTGATACTATATATGTCGCAGAAAGCGGGAAGGTTACGTAAGAGCGTAGCTTTCTCGTTTTTTAGATACCAAAGTATTCAGGAATAAAAGAGTTACGGGAGTTACTATATATCATATTTATATATCGAGTATATTTGGTTTTTATACAAATAGAGGAAAATGTAGTACGATTTCGGTATCTATATAGCATTTGTTTCTTCAAAAACGATTCTAAATAGGCTAAAATAGGAGAAAAGAAAGAAGGCGATGCAATTGTCAACGATGGAACTGTTGATTGTATCCGTTGGATTATCGATCGATGTATTTGTGGCGGCGGCCTATATGGGAGCCGGATTTTCAAAGATCAGATGGAAGAATCTGGTCCTCTTAAGCGTTCTGTTTGGCGGTATCCAGCTTGGGGTACTGGTACTTGGAAACCTGATCACATTGCTGCCATTACTGTCTATTACCAGAACGAAGACGGCGGCTGACAGATGGGAAGGTCTGACAGTGCTGATCTTTGCAGCACTTGGCATCTATATGATCCTCAAAGGAATCCGTAAAAAGAAGGTGTTGGAACGCAGAAAAGATGAGATCGAATGGAAGAAAACAACGCTTCTTGCACTGGTAACGAGTGTCGATGCGTTCTTTGTCGGAATGGGACTTGGATTCCTGGATACAGCCATGATCGAAGAGTCATTGGTGTTATTCCCGGTAACGGTTCTGGAAGCGGTAATCGGTATATTTGCAGGATACAGACTGGGACTGAAAGAAAACAGACGTGCATACTGGGTCGGGGGAGCACTCCTTTTACTTGCCAGTTTCGACGTAATTCTCCATTATTATACGTAAAAAATGGAGCAATTTGACGGTAGATTTTGCCGGATGGCAGGGGTATAATAATTTACTACAAGTTATCTGAGAAAAATTAAGGTGATGAGATGGAGCGCAAAAGTGAATTAACAAAAGCACTATTGGGAGAAAAATTTAAAGAACTGGTGGCGAAAAAAGGATTTGAAAAACTGACGATCAAGATAATCACAGATGCAGCAGGGGTGATACGTCCGACGTTCTATAATTATTTTCAGGACAAATATGAAGTGATGGAATGGCTTCTGTGGGAAGACGTATTTAAAGAAGTCTCAGAACTTATGGAGCAAGAACATGTAATGGAGTCTCTGCAGCTTTTGTTCCAGAGATTTGGAGAAGACAAGACTTATTACGAAAAGGTATTTGAAGTAACAGGGCAGAATTCCTTTGAGGAGATGCTGTATGGACAGGTTTTCCATATGGAAGAAATTCTGGTAAAGCATCATCCGTTAAAACACTTAAGAAATATGCCACACGTCGACGAAAAGGTATTTCTGGAATTTCATGCAATATCATTGGTGAATGGACTGAAATACTGGCTTATCCGGGAAAGCAAAAATATTTCGGCGGGAGATGCAATGGAATTTTATCAGTATATGATGTCACATTCAATCCTGGATCTGTTGGACATTGAGAATACGGAGAAAAAATAAAGGGTTTCACTACACAGAGTGGAACCCTTTTCCTATAATCTCGCTGGTATTGGATATCAGTAAGAATGCACCAGTTGTATGAGCTTTTATGAAATTACGAAGCTTGATTGCTTCATTTGGACTAAGTACAGTCAGGATGATATATTTGTCATCGCCTGTGAAGGCACCTTGGGCGAGTACGATTGTTGCACCTCGTTTCAGGTCATTTTTGATAAATTCACAGATTGGTTCCGGCTCGCTGCATACCACGTGGAAATACTTCGAGCGGTTCAGACTTTCAATCAGACTGTCGATCAGTGTCGAACGCATCGTAAGACCGAGCAGTGAATAAAGACCCGTCTTAATATCAAATACGAAGAAACCGGCGATTGTGAATAAGATATCGGAAGCAAGCAAGCCTTTTCCGATGTCAACGCTGGTGTATTTCTTCAATATCATGGCAATAACATCCGTGCCCCCGCTGGATGCTCCGATATTGAACAGAATGGCCGAACCGATGGCAGGAAGTACAATCGCGAAGATCAGTTCCAGCAATGGTTCGTTGGTAAGCGGGTGGCTCATTGGATAGATACGTTCCAGTCCGGACAGCGTGACAGAAAGTAGGATACTACTGTATGCAGTCTGTGCAGCAAATTTTTTCCCGAGAACGAAAAGCCCTATGATCAGAAGGAGCATATTCGCAATGAAGGAAAAATCACTGGCCGAAAGAGGAGTGAACTTGGCAACGAGTACCGCAAAACCGGTGATACCGCCAAACGTGAAGTTGTTGGCGAACTTGAAAAAGTAGATACCCACTGCCATGATCAGTGTACTGCCAGTGAGTAGTGCAAAGTTTTTTAAATGTTCTTTCATTTGAAAAATTCCCCAGTTTTCCTTTTGCAATTATTTGGATATGAAAGAAATCTTTCATATCCTCAATGATTGTAACGCTCGTGTCTGGAAAAGTCAACGGATTGGTGGTATATTATTAAGAGACAAAATATTCAGAAAAATGACCGGGAGGATAAGAAAAAATGAAACTTTTTTGGCAGAAGGCAGAAGTACAGAAATTTGAACACGCAAAAGATTTCGCAGAAGAATATAATATAGGTAAGAATGATTTTATTCTTGCAAGTAAAAGTACATATGAGACATATTTTGCACCACTTGGGCTGGAAGCACATGTGGAATTTAAAAGTAAATATGGAAAAGGTGAGCCTACAGATGTGATGATCGATGCATTGCTGGCAGATTTCCGTAAGACGGATTGTGACAGAATTATTGCAATCGGAGGAGGAGCTGTTATCGATATGGCGAAGATCCTGGTGCTTGAAGGAAATTACACCGCCGAAGAGATCTTTGGCAGGAAGGTACCGCTTAAAAGAGAGAAGACTCTGATCGCAGTGCCGACGACTTGTGGTGCCGGTTCGGAAGTTTCCAATGTATCAATTGCAGAGTTTACGAAGTTACATACAAAGATGGGACTTGCTGTCGATGAGATCTATGCAGATCGTGCAGTGCTGATTCCGGAGCTTCTGACCGGTCTTCCGTATTCATTTTTTGCGACAAGTGCGATTGATGCGTTCATTCATGCGATTGAATCCTATGTATCGCCGAAAGCAACTTTATATACACAGATGTTCAGTATGAAGGCAATGGAGATGATCATTGAAGGATTCCAGAAGATTGCTGAACATGGGGAAGAATACAGAATGAATCTGCTGGATGATTTCCTGACAGCAAGCAATCTTGCCGGTATTGCATTCGGCAATGCAGGAACAGGAGCGGTGCACGCCATGTCTTATCCTCTGAGTGGCGTGTATCATGTCACACATGGAGAAGCGAACTATCAGTTCCTGACAGCTGTATTCGCAAAATATCAGGAATTAGATCCAAATGGCAGAATAAAGAAACTAAATAATTTCTTAAGCAATATATTAAAGTGCAAATCAGATGAAGTATATACCAAGATTGAGAAACTTCTGGATCAGATCATTGCAAGAAAACCGTTACATGAATATGGAATGAAGGAAGAAGAAATCGAGAGCTTTGCGAAGACAGTTGAAGAGACACAGCAGAGACTTCTGAATCAAAGCTATGTGAAACTGACCTGGCAGCAGATGGCAGAGATTTATAAAGAATTGTATTAATTTTTATATTAATAATACAAAAGAGCGTGATTCAGATTAAAAACTGAATGTTTTGCTTCGGATCGGAACATACTATCTTCTATAAAGAGGAGGATAGAAATAATGTATAAGTATTTACCCATTACGGATGTATACGCAAGAGAAATACTTGATTCGAGAGGAAATCCGACGATAGAAGTGGAAGTACTTGCCGGAGATGAATTCTGCGGAAGAGCAAGTGTTCCGTCCGGTGCATCGACCGGAAAATATGAAGCAGTTGAATTACGGGATAAAGAAGAACGATATGGAGGACTGGGCGTGCAGCAGGCGGCAGATCATGTCAATGCAAGGATTGCGCCGGAAGTGATCGGCATGAATGTACTGGATCAGGCAGCGATCGATCAGGCGATGATCAGGCTTGACGGAACAAAGAACAAATCCAATCTTGGTGCCAATGCCATGCTTGGAGTCTCGCTGGCGGCTGCAAGAGCGGCGGCCGGGGCGTTGGGACTTCCGCTGTATTCGTATCTTGGCGGCACAAATGTGAAAAAACTTCCGGTTCCGATGATGAATATCATGAATGGCGGAAGACATGCGGATAATACGATTGATATTCAGGAATTTATGATCATGCCGGTAGGGGCAAAAGATTTTAAGACCGGACTTCAGATGTGTGCGGAAGTATATCATGAACTGAAGAGAGTTTTGAAAACGTTGGAATACAGTACTGCAGTAGGAGACGAAGGAGGATTTGCACCGGATCTTCACAATGCAGATGAGGTCCTGCGTCTGATGGTAAAAGCGGTGGAAAAGGCCGGATACCGGCCGGGCGAAGAGGTAGCTATCGCATTGGACGTAGCAGCATCCGAGTTATATGATAAGAATTTTAAAAAATACGTATTCGACGGTGAGGCAAAGAAAAAAGGATATAAGATCGTCCGTTCTGCAGAGGAACTGATCGATTATTACGAAGATATTATAGAAAAATATCCGATTGTATCCATTGAAGATCCATTGGATGAAGATGACTGGGAAGGATGGAAGACGCTGACGGACAGGCTCGGAGAGCGGGTGCAGCTGGTAGGAGACGATTTGTTTGTGACGAATACCAGAAGACTTGCCAAAGGGATCAGAAGAAAAGCGGCGAATGCGATACTGATCAAAGTGAATCAGATCGGGACACTGACGGAGAGCTTTGAAGCAGTAAAGATGGCGCAGAATGCCGGATATAAGACGGTAATCTCACACCGTTCGGGAGAGACTGCCGATTCTTTCATTGCAGATATTGCAGTGGCGGCAGATGCAGGGCAGATAAAAACAGGAGCCCCATGCCGGTCGGAACGGGTGGAAAAGTATAATCAATTATTACGGATAGAGGAAAGATTGGGGGATGTGGCTGTATATCAGAACCCATTTGAAGAAAAAATAGAAAATGTACAGATTTAATCCTGCCTGAGATAAGATTTTGAATGAGATTAGCTTGCCTTATCGGCCATCCTGTGATAGAATATATGTGGTTTATCCGCAGGAGGTGTGAATAGTGGACATTTTGAAGATTGTATTAATGATAATATTTGCAATAGACTGTATCGCTTTAACAGTTATCGTACTGATGCAGGAAGGTAAGTCAGCAGGGCTTGGTGCCATTAGTGGTATCGCTGATACTTACTGGGGACAGAACAAGGGCCGTTCTATGGAAGGTGCACTGGTGAAGTCGACAAAATTCCTTGCGATTCTGTTTATTGTACTGGCAGCAGTGTTGAATTTAAAAGTATTTGCATAGGATAGAGCATATTTTTAGAAGATGAAAGGGACACTCCTGTATGGGAGTGTCCCTTTTTGGAACACAGAATATGCAGGGGAGCATAGAGATATGAGTAAGAAATTTGATAAAAGAAAAAAAGTTGTCTATGATCTGATCTGTGATGATTTATATACACCGATGAAATTCAAGGAACTGGCAATGCTTCTTCGCGTGGCAAAAGAAGACAGAGATGAGTTAAGACAGATCCTGGAAGCGTTGGAGCAGGAAGGAAAGATATATCTTTCCAAGAGAGGAAAATACTGCAAGGGACATGCAAAGCGTCTGACCGGTGTGTTCCGGGCAAGTCTTAAGGGATTTGGCTTTGTGGTGCTGGACGAAGGAGATTCAGAGGATGTATTCATCGGTGCGGATGATACCTGTGGTGCATTTGATGGAGATCATGTTGAGATCGTACTTACAAAAGAACCGGAAGGAAGAAGCCGTGAAGGAAAGATCGTGAAGATTCTGGAGCGGGGGCTTTCAAAAGTAGTCGGACTTTACCGCATGAAGCCGGGAAAGAAGTTTGGATTCGTGATTCCGGATAACCAGAGACTGGATCAGGACATATTTGTACCGATTGAAAAATCAAGAGGGGCAGTGGATGGACACAAAGTTGTAGTGGAGCTGACCTCTTATGGAGAGAATGGAAAGAAACCAGAAGGAAAAATCGTGGAGATCATCGGTCATCTGAATGATCCGGGAACAGATATCATGTCGATCGTAAAAGGGTATGACCTCCCGGTAGAATTTCCGGATAAAGTATTAAGACAGGCAGAGCGTGTTGCAAAACCGGTCAGCGAAGCTGACATGAATGGAAGAAAGGATCTGCGTGACTGGCAGATGGTCACGATTGACGGAGAAGATGCAAAGGATCTGGATGATGCGGTATCCCTTGTAAA
>OHWU01000916.1_pt1 | contig 10302 bp, 10 predicted proteins | sample 1579821 | NCBI WGS metagenome assembly OHWU01 (sample SAMEA3882548, study PRJEB24775) | human gut metagenome | biome: human-associated habitat; feature: intestine environment; material: feces | place: Netherlands | collected 2009/2010 | reverse complement strand
TATGTCTCGGGATTTTGGCATATTCATGCCAAAACACCTCGCAGGATAGTGGTGTACGAACAGTAACAAATGTATATCTATAACACTCCCTCGTCAAGCGGATTGTTATAAGCATGTTTCACGTGAAACATATTCTTGTAAATCACAAGATGGCATAGGCGAAATATTCGTCCATGCCATCATAAATCATTTTAATTAATAGTGCAACTGTCCCTGGAGCCATATGATTCCTTTGAATCTACGTCCGATCTTTGGCTCCCCCAGCAAATCATTCTTATTGATACAAACATCAAACTGCATATCATTACAGTCTAATGTAAGCTGGCAGATTTCTTCTCCTGTTATAATGTTCTTGAATGTCATAAAATCCAGAATCTCACCCATGATACTATATTGATCACATTCAATTCCATATGGCATGAAATAGGAATCCACTATAGAAAAAATATCGTCTGTAACTATACGCTGAGAAATCATGGAATATGTATCCATATCCTCCATCGTGAGGCTCTCCATAGCCTCTTCATCACCGTTTCTGGCGGCTGCAATGAGATGATTTCTGTTCTTTGTCAGTTCACGTTCTGCTTTTACTGCTTCTTTATCTTTCTCTACAGGAAAAAGGATTTTTCCTTCCCTGGCCAGCCCGGAAAGGGTTAAAGGCTGGCCACCCGGAAGTATGTTGCCTTTTTCACGCTGTTGCAGATACTCAGCCGCATTCTGAAGATAGAAAATTAAAGTAACCCCAATTCTCAAATCGTCACAGGCACCTGCAAAAGATTCTTTGTCTGCATGTCTTTCTATCACAACACTCTCCTGTGTTGTAATGCCTGTTCCGCGAAAAAAAGGAAAATAATAATCCGGATAAAATACGTTGTTTTCATCATACTGCCCGCAGACAGTAATTCCACAATCGCATCCATAATTCTTGGAAAACTCTGCAAACATACCATCAGGGTAGTTCTCTATGACTGTTTTCTCATCATAAGTTTCAACCACATCCGTAATGATCTGTCTGATACTGCTTCTTTTGGTGATCCTGGAAAAACCAACTGCCCTCAGATAACTGTGCATAAGAACACCTCCCTGAAAAAGCTCACCCTCCATTAAGCGTGCTTTTTCTCAATCTTTGTCATACCACCCATGTATGGCTGCAGAGCTTTAGGAATACTTACAGAACCGTCTGCATTCAGGTTATTCTCCAGGAATGCGATCAACATTCTAGGCGGTGCTACAACAGTATTATTTAATGTATGTGCAAGATATTTCTTACCATCTTTTCCGTTTACACGGATCTTAAGACGACGTGCCTGTGCATCACCAAGGTTTGAACAGCTTCCTACCTCGAAATATTTTTTCTGACGTGGAGACCATGCTTCTACGTCAAGAGATTTTACTTTCAGGTCTGCCAGGTCACCGGAGCAGCACTCAAGTGTACGAACCGGAATGTCCAGAGAACGGAACAGATCTACTGTATTCTGCCATAATTTATCAAACCACATCGGACTCTCTTCCGGTCTGCAGACAACGATCATTTCCTGTTTTTCAAACTGATGAATACGGTAAACGCCTCTCTCCTCAAGTCCATGAGCACCTTTTTCCTTACGGAAACATGGAGAATAGCTTGTAAGAGTTTTCGGAAGTTCTTCCTCAGGAATGATCTGATCGATAAATTTACCGATCATGGAATGTTCACTTGTTCCGATCAGGTATAAATCTTCACCCTCAATCTTATACATCATGGCATCCATTTCAGCAAAACTCATTACACCTGTTACAACATTGCTTCTGATCATAAAAGGAGGTACACAGTAAGTAAAACCTCTGTTTATCATGAAGTCACGTGCATAGGAAATTACTGCTGAGTGAAGTCTTGCGATATCTCCCATTAAATAGTAGAAACCATTTCCCGCAACACGTCTTGCACTGTCAAGATCAATTCCATCAAAATTTTCCATAATTTCTGTATGATATGGCACTTCAAAATCCGGAACAACCGGTTCACCAAACTTCTCGATTTCTACGTTCTCGCTGTCATCTTTACCGATCGGTACAGATGGATCAATGATATTCGGAATTACCATCATATCTTTGAGAAGTTCTTCCTCTACCTCTTTCTCTCTTGTGGAAAGTTCTTCAATACGGGTTCCGGAAGCAGCTACCTGTTTCTTTACTTCTTCAGCTTCTTCTTTCTTTCCCTGTGCCATCAGTGCACCGATCTGTTTGGAAATTTTATTTCTCTCTGCACGAAGAGCTTCTACTTCCTGTTTGATTTCGCGATTCTCTTTGTCCAGTTCCAGAACTTTATCCACTAATTCCAGTTTATTATCCTGAAATTTGTTGCGGATATTCTGTTTTACAACTTCCGGATTTTCTCTCACAAATTTAATATCTAACATCTTGTTCCTCCTGAAATATTCTATTACATTATGTAATGATGTCAGGGTAAAATCTGGCAACAACTTTCCCCCTGATATCAATTTATCATATCATGTGCATTCCTGCACAAAACAGATTCTCTTTTAGTATGCTCTTGTTTTCAGCTTTTAAACATTACTGTTCACTCCGTTCACAGTAACTTTTAAAAAACTTTATTCTTCAATATTATCCAGTCCAAAATTCACTGCCTTACGAAGTGCCTCTACTTCTTCCTGGCTGAGCATAACGTAGGATTCGCCTTTTACAATTTCTTTCATATACAAAAAACAATTGTCCCGGCTGTGTACTGCATTTAAGATAAGGCCTGTATTCTCTTTGTCCAGCAAAGCCAGCGCAAAACTTAACTTTCCACCTACATCATCAAATGCGTCATACTTTTCTACACCATATTTATTAAACATTTTATCAAGATTCTTTTTGATAAAAAGAAGATCATGATCATGTTCTTCCTTCGCATCATAGAGCTTATCTATCTGAGCGAATTTTCTAACGAATACTTTTTCCAGAGACTGTGCATCTGAACCTTTCATGAACGTCTTATATTTACGTTCCAGACGGCTCAGGCGCATATTCATACTGATATTCCTTACCAGCAGGAAGATAGTAAGAATCAGCAGTATAATAATGATGATCCCGGAATCAATTCCAAGATTTTCAAAAATGCCACTCATATTACTGTCACTCCTAACCAATGGATTCGAAAAGATCTATGATTCTTTCCAGTTCATCCTTGGAATAATATTCAATTTCAATTTTACCTTTGTCATTTTTCTTTCTGTGAATCTGGACTCTGGTACCCATGATACTTTTCATTTTTTCTTCCAGACTCTCATATATTGCATCCTCAGCAGAACTGAATTTGCTCTTCTTTGCTGTTTTTGGCGGCTCCAGCATACGTTTTACAAGCGCTTCTGTTTCACGAACACTTAATTTCTCGTCAAAAACCTTCATTGCAATTGATTCCTGCTTTTCCTTATCTGCTATCGAAAGGATTGCCCTGGCATGACCGGCAGTGATCATCTCATCAATCAGCATCTGCTGCACTTTTTCGCTGAGTTTGAGAAGTCTCATTGCATTTGTTACTGCTGTTCTGCTCTTCCCTACACGCTCTGCGATTTCATCCTGTTTCAGATGAAATTCATCAATCAGTCGTTTATATGCCATCGCTTCTTCCACAGGGTTTAAATCTTCCCGCTGAATATTCTCAATCAGGGAAATTTCTACTAATTCCTGCTCAGAAAACTCTTTAACAATTACAGGAATCTCTGTCAGTCCGGCAAGCTTTGCCGCTCTCCAGCGTCTTTCACCTGCAATTATTTCATAGTAGTCCTTTTTATCAGACACAAGAAGTGGATGGAGTACGCCGTACTGTTTAATAGACTCAGACAGTTCCATGAGTGCATCTTCATCGAACTGTTTACGTGGCTGATCCATATTCGGCTCTACACTTGAGATCTTTACGATCATTGCCCCTGTTTTCGAATCTGCTGTTTGCTTCTTTGCAACAGTAGGGTTTGTCTGTTTTTCAGCTACGTCAGATTTCTTCTCTGTTTTAACTGTTTTGGTTATTGTCTTTCTGGCAGGTTCTTTGACAACAGATGTTCTGTCTGGAAAAAATGCATCTAAGCCTCTGCCAAGACCGTTTTTTCTTCCTGCCATTAATTATCCTCCCTGTTGAGCACTTCCTCTGCCAGAAGCCTGTAGCTTTCTGCTCCTGCTGATCTCGGATCATAGATATTAATCGGCTGTCCATAGCTTGGAGCCTCCGCCAGTCTTACATTACGTGGAATAATTGTTTTATAAATATTCTGATTTAAATTCTCTTTTACGTTTTCCACTACCTGCAGAGACAGGTTTGTTCTTGCGTCATACATTGTGAATACTACGCCTTCCATTTTCAGACGTTTATTCAGTCTTTCTTTTACCAGATCAATGGTATGAATCAGCTGTGAAAGTCCCTCCAGCGCATAATATTCACACTGGATCGGCACTAATACAGATGTAGCTGCGGTTAATGCATTGATCGTCAGCATATTTAATGACGGCGGACAATCCAGTATTATGTAATCATATTTACGTCGAAGCTTATCTGTGATTCCCTTTAAGATAAATTCTTTATCATCGATTCCTACCAGCTCGATTTCTGCACCGGAAAGATTAATATTAGATGGAATCAGATCAAGATTCTCAACAACATCTTTTACAATCGTGTCTTTCGTTTCTGCCTCTCCAAGCAAAAGTTCATACAATGTATTTTCTATGCCGTTCTTATCAACGCCGAAACCACTGGTAGTATTTCCCTGTGGATCCATATCAATTGCGAGAACCTTTTTCCCTTTTTCTGCAAGACATGCTGAAAGATTAATTGCAGTTGTTGACTTTCCAACTCCGCCTTTCTGATTAGCAACTGCTATAATTCTTCCCAACTTCATTCCTCCTTTATGAGGTTTTAATTGTAGTTATTCCTATTTTGCCTGTTACATTATTTTTTATAATGCCAACAGGCATACGCAGGTTTATTATAACACTTTTATTTTAATCATGCCACATAATGTTTCACGTGAAACATAAAAAAACACATTATTTTTAGCATAAATATTGTATATTTTGTGGTGATTGACATTTTCTTTTTCCATCAATCGTTACTATTCACTCCATTCTCAGTAACGTAGCCAAAATTCCAGATTGCCTGCGGCAATAGAATTTTGGCTTGTATGTCTCGGGATTTTGGCATATTCATGCCAAAACACCTCGCAGGATAGTGGTGTGTTAACTGTAACCAATAATCCCGTTACTGAGAATGGAGTAAACAGTAACGGGAGCACATAAGTAAGAACACATTTTCAGAATATAAGTTTGCTTTTTGTCAGGAATTATGATATGATAAAAAAATCAGAAACTGTTCAGTATCTCATAGAATAGCAGACTGCTGAATGGTTATGAAGAGTGTACGAACAAAAAATAACTTAAAAAGGAGGGTATAATTATGCCATATGGAAGAATCACGCCAAAGCAGCAGGAGATTCTTGATTACATAAAGAATGAGATTTTGAACCGGGGATTTCCGCCGGCAGTTCGTGAAATCTGCGAGGCAGTCAACCTGAAATCTACTTCTTCCGTTCATTCACATCTGGAAGCACTGGAGAAAAATGGATATATCCGCAGAGATGCAACGAAACCACGTGCGATTGAGATTATTGATGACAATTTTAATCTGGTCCGCAGAGAGGTTGTGAATGTTCCCATCATAGGAACTGTGGCAGCCGGACAGCCACTTCTGGCAGTTGAGAATATTGAAGGCTATTTCCCTATCCCTGCAGAGTTTATGCCTAATTCACAGAGCTTTCTGTTGAAAGTAAAAGGGGAAAGTATGATAAACGCCGGAATTTTTGACGGAGATCAGGTTCTGGTAAAACAGCAGTCCACAGCAGAGGATGGAGATATTGTTGTTGCGCTGATCGATGACGGTGCTACAGTTAAGACTTTCCATAAAGAAAAAGGATACTATCGTCTCCAGCCGGAAAATGATACAATGGAGCCAATCCTTGTACATGAAGGTCTTCAGATTCTTGGCAAAGTATTTGGTGTGTTCCGTTTGTATGAGTAATATAACTGATACGTGAATAGTCAGGCAGATATTCGCAATCCGCTTCGCAACTTGCTCATAATCGAATCAAGCAAGTCCCCATACACTGCAAATTATACTATATCAATTCAAAAAAACAACAGAGGAAATCAGGTATCTCTTGATGATGATATCTGATTTCCTCTGTATTTTATTTTGCAAATTTCACAAAGTCAGGCGGATAAAATCATCCGCCTCGCTACGCAGTTCTACACCGAATAACTGTAAATTTTTCATTACTATTCACTGGTAATATCCCGCGAAGTGTTTTTTGTGAACGAAGGTCACAGAAAACCCGAGACATACCGCGCGACTTTATGCGATTAGCATAAAGTCTGTGCATCGCAAGCGTGTTGCTGTGAACAGAGTGAACAGTAACAATTTTTTCTACTTATTTCTCAAGAAATTCATTAACGTCAAGAACCTTACCATCTCTCCAGATTCTTTCGAGGTCATAGAAAAGACGATTCTCTTCGTCAAATACGTGAACGATCATATCGCCGTAATCCATAAGAACCCAGCTGGAGTTTCTGGTTCCCTCAATCTGTTTTGCTTCAAATCCGGCTCTGCCAAGTGTTTCATCTACATTGTCAACCATAGCCTGAACCTGATTCTGGTTGGAAGCACTTGCAATTACAAAATAATCGGCAATTACAGATACTTCATGGATATCTATTACCTTAATATCTTTTCCTTTTTTCTCATCAAGTGCGCGGCAGGCAAGTTTTGCCATTTCAAGTTCTCTGTTCATGGAAACAACCTCTCTTTCTATCTGCTTTTGTAACTGTTCAATATCTTCATGATTAACAGACTATTGAATAGCTACATATATCTTCTCTAAATAAATATTTATATCCGTAATCTGTTCTCCCTGTTGTGCTGTCCCCTATATGTAAAACTCTGCCAGTCGAGACAATTTATACTCAGGACTGTCTTTTCATGTGTAAATCCCTGTAATACAAGAAAGCATCTTTCGTAGCATTATCAATATCTTTCGGATTTTCCTCCAGATAAGCCAGTGTATCACCCAAAATCTTATACATACATTCGTCAAGATCCTGAAAAGCCAGTTTACGTACAATTGCAAGATTAGGAGCTTTATCACGTTTTGGTTCAATATAATCGGCAATATAGACGATTTTTTCCAACAGTGTCATCTCCGGCTTTCCGGTAGTATGCCAGGTGATGGCAGAAAGAATATTTTCATCTGTAACATCATACTTAGCCTTAGCTACGTAAGCTCCAAGCTTGGCATGAAGTAAAAAAGGATGCTCCTGTTCGAATTCAGATACCGAAATATGATGCTGGCTGCACATTTTCAGCTTCTTTTTGTTAGGAATACATTTTGCACAGTCATGGAGCAGTCCGGCAGTCTGGGCTGTGATCAGATCACAGTCATGAACCATGGCAAGTGCTGCACATGTAAACATAACTCCCAACGTATGTTCATAACGATCCTCATCCAGATATTTTGCTAATTTTTTCTGCATTTTTATAAAATCATACTCTGCCATCGGAAGATCATCCTTTCTTTTCGGCCAGACTGTAAATCTGGTTTTCTCTGATATACTCAATCACCGGATCAGGAATATAGTAACGCACACTTTTATCTTCGCTGATCCAGTTTCTGAGCATTTCGCTGGATACATCAAGGTTTGTGGTATTCAGTGTCAGAAATGTGCCATTATATTTAAGCGAAAGACGGTTCATTTCTGCTTCGAGCTCTGCGATTGTGGAATGATTTCTTACAGCAGTTACCAGAATGCAGTTTCTGCAGATTCTTTCCGGTTCACGCCATGTATCAAAGTCATACAGGGAGTCTGCGCCGATTATAAAATAATAATCAGTATCCGGATTCTTCTCTTTTAGCATTTCCAGTGTATGATAAGTGTAAGTATAACCATTTTCATGCATTTCAGTCAGCGACAGTTCAAAGTGAGGATTTCCGGTAATCGCCCTGCGGACCATTTCAACTCTTTCTTCATCTGTGGCACGTCCCTGACGGTTTCTCTTGTGAGGCGGATTTCCGGAAGGCATGAACAGTACCTTTTCCAGTCGGAACTGTTCGTATGCTTTCTCTCCCAGAATCAGATGCCCCATGTGGATGGGATCAAAAGTACCGCCCATAATACCAATTCTGTGTTTGATGTCAGCCATAAAAACTCCGTATTATTTTCTGGGTAATTCAATTTTTTTCTTTTCGTTTTTGCCTTCACGGTATAAAACAATTTTCTTGCCGATAACCTGTACGATCTGGGAACGTGTACGTTCTGCCAGAACCTCAGCCATCTGGCGCGGATCCTCCAGGCAGTTCTGAAGAACACTGATCTTGATCAGTTCTCTGGCTGCAAGCGCCTCATCTACTGCGGCTGTGTTCTCAGGAGTAAGACCACCCTTTCCAAGCTGAAGGATTGGATCCATGGTCATTGCAAGACCTTTTAAATAAGCTCTCTGTTTACTTGTCATTTTTATTTTCCTCTGTTATTCTCTGCAAACGGACAAAATCATCCGTCTTACCACATCTGTTTCATTATTGAATCTATTTATAGTAATCAAAATCAAATCCGTACATACGCACAGTATCACCTTCCTGAATGCCTGCCTTCTCAAGTTCTTCCAGGATGCCTCCCTCTTTCAGGAATTTCTGGAAGAATGCGAAACCTTTTTCGGAATCAAGATTTGTGTAGCCAAGCATCTTTTCAATCTTCGGTCCCTCGACAACAAAAATTGTCGGATCTTCAGGACTCTGCTCTACTGTATATGGAAGGTTTTCTCCGATCAACATATCTTCAGGGAAGAATTCCTGTTCAAATACTACAGGTTCCTGTGGGCAGCTGTCAAGAAGTTCTTTCACATGGAATAAAAGTTCTCTGACACCCTGACCGCTGACAGCGGAAATCGGATATACCTGGATTCCTTTTGGCTCAAATTCTGCCTTAAGTTTGTCAATCGGGCTCTCTTCGCCGTCTTCTGTATAGATACAGTCGATTTTATTTGCTGCGATTACCTGTGGTCTTGCAGCAATTTCCGGATTATAAGCTTCCAGTTCTTTATTAATCTTGTAAATATCATCGATTGGGTCACGTCCCTCTGTAGATGCTGCATCTACAATGTGGATAATGACTCTGGTACGTTCAATGTGGCGGAGGAACTCATGTCCAAGTCCCACACCTTCGGAAGCACCTTCGATCAGACCGGGAATATCAGCGATCACAAAACCACCGTTTTCAGTATCTACAACACCAAGATTTGGGCTCAGGGTTGTAAAGTGATAGTTGGCAATTTTCGGCTGTGCGTTGGTAACACGGGAAAGGAATGTGGACTTTCCGACATTCGGGAATCCAACCAGACCTACGTCTGCGATTACTTTCAGCTCCAGAAGAACTTCCAGTTCCTGCGCAGGCTGTCCCGGCTGTGCGTATTTCGGAACCTGCATGGTAGCGGTTGCGTAATGCATATTTCCGTTTCCACCTTTTCCGCCTTTTAATACAACCTGACGGCGGTTTTCACCGGACATATCTGCGATGACTTTTCCGCTCGCAGCGTCCATAATGACGGTTCCTTCCGGTACTTTCAGGACAATATCTGCGCCGTTTCCGCCATGGCATCTGCGTTTTCCGCCCGGCTCGCCGTCGGTAGCAGAAAACTTTCTTCTGTGGCGGTAATCAACCAGTGTATTCAGTCCTTCGTCAACTTCAAAAATAACGTCTCCGCCTTTGCCGCCATCGCCGCCGTCCGGCCCGCCGTTCGGTACAAAAAGCTCTCTGCGGAAACTGACATGTCCGTCTCCGCCCTTACCGGAGCGGATCAGAATTTTTGCTCTGTCTGCAAACATGGTATTCTCCTGTCTTGTTTTATCTAAATCCAAATCGGTCTGTTGGACCTTTAATTATTATTAACAAAAACGGCTTCAAACCTCTTAAGATTTGAAGCCGCACCTTTGTCTTACTCTTCTGTTGCTACCGGATATACGGAAACCTGTTTTTTGTCACGTCCTTTTCTTTCGAAAGCTACGCGTCCGTCAACCATAGCGAATAAGGTATCGTCTTTTCCGATTCCTACGTTCACGCCTGGATGAATCTTGGTTCCACGCTGTCTGTAAAGAATGTTTCCAGCTAAAACGAACTGTCCATCTGCTCTCTTTGCACCAAGTCTCTTGGACTCGGAATCACGGCCGTTCTTTGTAGAACCTACACCTTTTTTATGAGCAAAGAACTGAAGATTCATGTTCATCATGTTTC
>OHWU01000914.1_pt1 | contig 10315 bp, 8 predicted proteins | sample 1579821 | NCBI WGS metagenome assembly OHWU01 (sample SAMEA3882548, study PRJEB24775) | human gut metagenome | biome: human-associated habitat; feature: intestine environment; material: feces | place: Netherlands | collected 2009/2010 | reverse complement strand
ATTTCACACTCTGATGGGCTGGATTAAGATGCATTATTTTAGAGAATTGCTATAAATAAAAACATAATAAAAACCATATCCCGGATTTTCAGAGACTAAGCATCTGTTGCTTTATCATGAAATCCCGGATATGGTTTTTTATGGTTATCTTTATGCTTCCTCTTCTTTCGGAAGAAGATTTCTCATACTTCTTAAACTGATAGTCAGTGTTGACATGTTATGAAGCAGTGCGGATGTTGTAGGCATAATGATACCTGTAACTCCAAGTGCGATCAGACCGCCGTTTATACCGATAATAGTTCTGTAATTATTGTGGATACGCTTCATCAGCGCTGTACTCAGTCTCTTTAACGTAACAATCTCATGGAGATTATCTGCAGAAATTGTAACATCTGCGATTTCACGTGCAATAGCTGCGCCATCACTGATAGCAATTCCCACACTTGCAGAAGAAAGTGCCAGAGAATCATTGATCCCATCACCGATCATAATAACTTTATGACCCAGTTCTTTTTCTTTCTCTACAAAAGATGCCTTATCTTCCGGCAGAACTTCGGAGTAATATTCATCTACGCCTACACGTTTCGCAATAGCTGCTGCTGTACGTTCACTGTCACCGGTCATCATTACGACTTTTGTAATGCCGGCTTCTTTTAATTCACGTACTGCATCTGCAGCCTCTTCACGAAGCGGATCCTCTACACAGATAACTGCTGCAAGTTTTCCTTCGATTGCAAGATACAGGTGAGAACATTCTAATGGCAGGTGTTCAAATCTGTCTTCCATTCCTTCCGGAATTACACACTTTTCATCTTCCATTACGAAATGCCAGCTTCCGATCACTGCCTTTTTGCCTTCAATAGTTGTAGAAATACCATGAGCTACGATATATTCTACTTTTGAATGCATTTCCTCATGAACAAGATGTTTCTCTTTGGCTGCATTGACAACTGCTCTTGCCATGGAATGAGGGAAATGTTCCTCCATACATGCTGCAATACGCAGAAGCTCATCTGAACTCAGTTCTTCACTGAAAGATACCACATCTGAAACTACAGGCTTTGCTTTTGTAAGTGTACCCGTCTTGTCAAATACAATAGTCGTGGCATCAGCCATTGCTTCCATATATTTACCGCCCTTTACAGTAATACTGTGAGTACTTGCCTCACGTATAGCGGATAATACGGAAACAGGCATGGCAAGCTTCAGTGCGCAGGAAAAATCTACCATAAGTACCGCAAGGGTTTTCGTCATGTTTCTGGTAAGCAGATAAGTTATCCCTGTACCTGCAAGAGTGTATGGTACAAGTCTGTCTGCAAGATGTTCTGCATTACTTTCCACAGAGGACTTCAGCTTCTCAGAATCCTCGATCATGTTGACGATCTTCTCATAGCGGCTGGAACCTGCTGCTTCTTTAACCTTAACAGTGAGTTCGCCCTCTTCCAGAACAGTTCCTGCATAGACAAAACTGCCTTCTGCTTTACGTACAGGCGCAGATTCACCTGTCAGAGAAGTCTGGTTGACCATTGCCTCTCCTGCTGCAACATCTCCGTCAAATGGAATCACATTGCCCATATGTACGCGTATCAGATCACCTGCTTTAACAGAAGAAGCAGATATAAGAACCTCCTGTCCGTCTTCGTTTACAAACCATACTTTCTCTGCATTGATAGACATGCTTCTTGCAAGGTCATTGACGGATTTCTTATGTGTCCATTCCTCAAGGATCTCACCGATTCCAAGCAGGAACATGGTGGAACCTGCAGTATTGAAGTCACCGCGGAGCATAGATACACCGATTGCTGCTGCATCCAGAACAGGTACCTCCAGTTTGCCCTTCATCAGAGTACGTACACCATGATAAATGTATTTCACTGATTTTACTGTAGTGATTGCTACACGTACCGGGTATGGCAGAAACATTTTATTTAATGTACGCATTACTACAGAGTTGATCAGTTTTTCTTTATAGGTTTCATTTAATTCACGTCCGGAATTCTCAAGTGCTGATTCAGATACCTGAGCAGTTTCATAGGAAAATCTGCTCAGTAAACGAATCAGCCCATCTCTGCTGCCGGTATAGACAACAGCGACATCCTGAGTTCTTACATAAACCGATGCCTTGCTGATATTTGCCTCTTTCTCCAGATAACACTGCAGAATATCCGCCTGTCTGTAGGTCATGTGTTTCTGCGCAAGGTGGATACGAATTCGTCCTTTTATTTCATGCTTAATAGCAAATTTCATTATTCCTCGCTGCCTTCTTTTGTTTCTTCTGTCTCTTCTTTGAAATCTGTTGTCTCTTCTGTTTCTTCTGCTGCTTCGTCAGCTGTATCTTCTACCACTTCCTCAGCTGCTGCTCTGTCTTCGTTGATCTGCTGTGCTTCTGCATAAATATCCTCAGCATTCTCCTGAATTGCGGAAGCTGTTTTCATTACACATGCCTTTGCACGTAAAACGGCTGCTGTGCAGTTTGTGTATAATTTCTTTGCATCTTTACTTGTAAGAATCTTGATACCTGCTGTACCGAAAGCTACTCCTGCTGCAAAGATTCCTGTTTTTTTACCGTCAAATTTAATCATTGATGTATCCTCCTGTTGTGATTTTTAATTTATTGTAACCACTCAGCACCCTTTTGGTGCTGAACAGTTATGAACTGTTTTCAGATAAATATGATGGGCAAACGCATTATTGCGACATCAGCTTATTTATATTTCATGTATTATACAACCAAAATTTCTGGATTTCTACTTTTTTCTTCTTGTTGAGAAATGTTCTCATTTCAGGCATGTTAAGAAGGTTACCGGAAACCGTATTGCCAAAAGAGAGTAAAAAACTGAAGAAATATAAGAAAGCCACCGGAAATTATACTCTTCAGTATTTCCCGGCGGTCATCAGTTCGTTCTCTATTTAAATTTTTACTTGTTTTCAATGTTTAAAATCACAGGAATTTACGAACATCCGCTCAATTTCCTGTTTGTCAATGTATCCACAGGCCTTCAGTCCTGTCAGAACTACATTGTTAAAACTGTCTTTTGATAATTTCTGGACTGTATTGTCATCCAGCTCAATGGTGCATACACTTTCATCTTTACAATCCGGATTTCTCACGATTTTATACATATTTCTTCTGCTGATCGCACCAATTTCTTCCAAAAGATTTACCATACGGTAAACCGTAGCTGATCCGATGCCCGGATCCAGGCGGGATGCATTGTAATAGATTTCTTTACAGCAGGAACACTCATTTTCAAGAATGACTTCCAACAGCATTCTTCTCTGTTTGGTAATCCTGCATCCTCGCTTCTTTAATTCCTGGATTACAACATCTTTCTGCATTCGGGTTCTCTGGTAATTGGGCTCTTTACAATTTTCCTGTCTCTGTAATGCTGCTGCTCCCAAAATCACATCATCCTTCCGCTTGTTAATTTCTGTTTCCTGACATATGGCTGCTGTTTGGCATCAGGTTTCAGTAATATGCCTGATTCTCAATGGCACCCTCTGCAGTGGCTGCAGTCTCCGCCACATGATGACTTGCCGCTTTTTTTGTCTCTGACGATTCCTCTTATGATCAGTCCGACAATTAAAATCAAAATTGCTCCTACAATCAATGTTCCCATAAATGACACCTCCTGCTTTATATCATTATCATACACATATAATCACTATACTGCAATCTGATAATCAGCAGTCCACTAACTGTGAAGATACGTTACTGTTCACTTCGTTCTCAGTAACACGCTCCGCGATGAAAAAGGTATGAAACAGTTGCAATTCTGTTTATCAGAACCCGCACCACCAGATGGGACGCAGGCTCTGATCTTATTACTGTTTTATCTGGCTTTTGCCATACCCTTTACCTTTACATTAAGGCTGCCGCTTTCCTTATAAGGTCTGAACAGCAGATATAAAAATCCGATGATAATTGCGAATGCAACCACTGTCCAGATACCGAAACCGCCGCCTGTAACCAGTGTACCGATCTGATAGATACACAGAGACACAAGATATGCAAGTCCACACTGATATCCGATTGCAAATAAAAACCATTTTGTATTGTTCATCTCTCTCTTGATCGCACCCATAGCTGCGAAGCAAGGAGCACAAAGAAGGTTGAATACCAGGAAGCCGTAAGCTGCGATCGGTGTCATGGCTGCTGCCAGGTTACCCCAGATCTCAGCACCGTCTTCTGCAACTTCTGCGAATCCATAAAGCATACCAAATGTAGCTACTACATTCTCTTTTGCGATCAGACCTGTAACAGCTGCAACTGCCATCTTCCATCCTTCGCCGGCTTTTGTCCAGCCAAGAGGTGCAAAGATCCATGCGATTGCTGTACCGATCTTAGAAAGGATACTCTCGTTAAGTTCTTCAACCATACCGAAGCTTCCGCCTTCCCATCCGAAGCTCATTAAGAACCACAGAATGATTGTTGAAAGAAGGATGATTGTTCCGGCTTTCTTAATGAAGGACCAGCCTCTTTCCCACATACTTCTTAAGATATTGCTGACTGTTGGCCAGTGGTATGCAGGAAGCTCCATAACGAACGGAGCCGGATCACCGGCAAACATTTTTGTTTTCTTTAAGATGATACCGGAGCAGATAATTGCTGCAATACCGACAAAGTAACAACTTGTTGCAACCCATCCGCTGTTTCCGAAGAATGCACCTGCGATCATGGCAATGATCGGAAGTTTAGCTCCGCAGGGAACGAATGTAGTTGTCATGATTGTCATCTTTCTGTCACGGTCATTCTCGATCGTACGGGAAGCCATAACACCTGGAACACCGCATCCACTGCCGATAAGCATTGGAATGAAGGATTTACCTGAAAGACCGAATTTACGGAAAATTCTGTCCATGATGAATGCTACACGAGCCATGTAACCACAGGACTCAAGGAATGCAAGGAATGCAAACAGTACAAGCATCTGAGGTACGAAACCGAGAACAGCTCCCACACCGGCTACAATACCGTCAAGGATCAGTCCCTGTAACCATGCTGCACAGCCAATCGCATTCAGCCCTGATTCAACTGCCGGAGGAATGATCTCACCAAACAGAACATCGTTTGTCCAGTCAGTTACGAAAGCACCAACTGTAGTTACAGATACATAATATACGATAAACATTACAACTGCAAAGATCGGCAGTGCCAGCCATCTGTTGGTAACAATACGGTCGATCTTATCAGATGTGGAAAGCTTATCTTTTCTTGCCTTAGTCACACACTGACCAATGATAGAAGAAATATAAACATATCTCTCATTTGTGATAATACTTTCTGTATCGTCGTCAAACTCATTTTCCATTTCTTTGATCTCGGCAGATACATTTACGGATGTATTCATCTGCTCAATGATCTTGTCATCTCTTTCAAGAAGCTTGATTGCGAAGAATCTCTTCTGTTCTTCCGGTACCACACCGGTCAGTTTATTCTCAACTGCTCCGATGATCTCTTCTGCTTTATCGCAGAATTCATGGACAGGTGTTACTTTCCGGTGGCTCTGGGCAATGGAAACTGCCTTGTTTGCAGCTTCTGTGATTCCAGTTCCCTTCAGAGCAGAAATAGTAACAACTTCACAGCCGAGTTTCTTTTTCAGTTTATCAATATGTATTGTATCACCGTTTTTCTCAACGATATCCATCATGTTGACTGCCATGATGACCGGAATCCCAAGTTCCAGAATCTGTGTTGTAAGATACAGGTTACGTTCAATATTGGTACCATCAACGATATTGATGATCGCATCCGGTTTTTCCTGAAGAATGTAATTTCTTGCAACTACCTCTTCAAGTGTATATGGTGATAAAGAATAAATACCAGGTAAGTCAGTGAGGACCACATCCTTGTGTCCCTTCAGCTTACCCTCTTTTTTCTCGACAGTTACACCTGGCCAGTTACCTACAAACTGATTTGAGCCGGTCAGTGCATTGAATAATGTCGTTTTACCGCAGTTCGGATTACCTGCGAGTGCAATTTTTACTGACATAATCTCTCTCCTCTGATTTCTTGATCACTTTTATTTTGATCGCTTTATCCAATCTTTCTACTGCTGATATCATTTATCATTCTCAACAGTTATTAGTCATCACTAATACTTAACTTTCGTTAACTATTAGACAAGGCTAATTGTTAGAAAGACCTAACATGATGTCAAAAAAATTATTCCACTACAATCATTTCGGCATCTGCTTTACGTAAGGATAATTCATATCCTCTTACAGTTACTTCTACAGGATCTCCCAGAGGTGCAACTTTTCTTACATAAATTTCCACGCCTTTAGTAATTCCCATATCCATGATTCTTCTCTTGACCGGACCTTCACCGGTAAGTTTCTGGACTTTAACGGTCTCTCCAACATGAACTTCTTTTAATGTCTTCAAGTTTCTTTCCCTTCTTTCCCCGGAGCGTGTCTGAAAAATCATTTCCACAATCTATACGCTCTGGAATTTTATTTTTCTTTCAGGAAGAAATTATGGTTCAGACCATAATTTTGCTTGCCATATCTTTTCCAATGGCAACCCTGGATTCTTTAACATTAACGATCAGGCTTCCGTTAATCTCAGAAACAACCGTGACAACTCCTCCTACTACGAAGCCGAGCTCCTCAAGATGTCTCTTCACTTCTTCTTTGCCTCCGATCCTTTTGATTGTAAAAGGTTCACCTGCATTTACCATTGATAACGGCATTTCTTCATCCCTTCCTTTGCATTTAATAAGTGATAAACATTATCTTTATCATGTGGTTAGTGTATTCTAATTTTGGTTAGATGTCAATAACTTTATTGAAATTTTTAATGATAAAGTTTTTCAGTTTAAAACATTAATAATTTTTTTCATTAATTTATCACTATATTATGCAATATATACAAGAAAAGTATTTATCAGCAACGTGCTTCAAGAATACCGTTAAGTGCATTTCCACTGCTGGTATGGCAGCGCACAATATCTGTAGAAGCGCCAACCTCGTCCAGTGCGCATTTTACCATCTTGTGGGATACGCTATCTTTTTTCCGAAGTCGGCTTCCATCTGTGTGAAGACTTTGCATTTACATTTATAAGATTTACAGATTTTTTTGTACTGCCCTACCATTCTGTCATGTCCGCCTACGATTACAATACTCATGTATTATCCTCCTTTTGTTCTTTTAGATATATTAATATGGGGATTGGAAAGTATTTATCCCTTGCCTGATAATCGGGCATTGATAATACTTTGGGTATGGTTAACTTTCTCTAACTGTAAGTTAGTATAAACTAACATAGGCTGCTTGTCAATATCTTCATGAAAATTTTGCGAAATTCATCCAAATTGTGAAGCAATTATTTATAAAAAAGAATCCTGCTTGCAGGATTAGCAGGATTAATTTCCTGTAATATAACAATAAAACTGCCATACAGTAATCTAACTGTACAGCAGTCTTTATGTATTTGTTAATATCTGTTATTTTTCGGGATTGGAATCATCATTCCGGCAATGCCACATGATCCAGTATTCCGGTAAGATGTGCGATGGTTATCCCGTAATTGGTCACAGGTACCTGTTGCTTCTTTGCCCTGTCGATGCGGTACATCACATATTTCCGGTTAAACATACATGCTCCGCACTGGATGATCAGATCATATCCGGTAAGGTCATCCGGAAAATCGGTTCCGCTTACCAGATCTACCTGCAGGTTTTCTCCAAATCGTTTTTTCAGCATCCGGGGAATTTTCACTCTGCCAATATCCTCTTTCAGAGGTGCATGTGTGCAGCATTCGGCAATCAGTACATGAGAAGTTTCTTTCAGACTGTCAATTGCTTTTGCTCCCTCTATGTAGTAAGAAAGATCTCCCTTGTATGCCGCAAACAGTACAGAAAAGGAAGTAAGCATGCTCTCTTTTGGTTTGTTCTCATAGATGTATGGGAACACCTGAGAATCTGTGATGATCAGCTTCGGTGGTCTGGAAAGAGTCTGCAATGCAGCCGGATACCGGTCAGTAGTTACACTCATTATGAGACATCTTTTATCCAGCAGTTCTCGTAGAGTCTGTACCTGGGGCAGGATCAGCCGTCCCTTTGGTGCCTGGATATCCTGTGGCATTACAAGGAGTACCAGATCATCTTTGGAAACCAGATTCCCGGTGATCATTCTGTTACCGTAGCCTTCCGGGATTTTTTCTGCCAGAAGCTCTTTTAATTTCCGGATTCCCTCTCCCGTTTCAGAACTGACAGGACAGACCGTTTCTCCTGTATTTTTCTGAATCATCTGAATCAGATATTCTTTTTGTTCCTGTGTATATAGATCAGCTTTACCAAGCACCGGAATTACCGGTGTCTGCCGTTTCTTAAAATAGTTATACCATTTTAATTCCTGTACCATTTCATCCTCGCAGAAAAGGATGATCGCCAGTTCAGTTTTCTGTGCAGCCAGACTGGTTTTTTCTATTCGTAATGCACCCAGTTCTCCTTCATCATCAAATCCTGCCGTATCGATGATGATACAGGGACCAAGAGGATAGATTTCCATTGGTTTATATACAGGATCTGTGGTAGTTCCGGCAACATCCGCAACAATCGATACTTTCTGTCCGGAAAAAGTATTGATAAATGAGGATTTTCCACTGTTGGTTTTGCCAAAGATTCCGATATGCAGACGGTTTCCGGAAGGTGTTTCGTTCAATGTCACTGCCATATTAATCCCTTCTTTCAGGTGTTGTATTGATCGTTAAAAGTGCAGAGAATGTCAGAATCGGAAATCTCTCTGTCCGTTTACAATATCTGCAAGGTGTTCCTCTGTGAGTTTCCTTATCTTTTCGCCCGGGATATTTTCCAGTTCTTTTTGAATCAGCTCCAGTCCGACTTTTTTCGTCTCAGGGCTTGCATAATCCTGGAGATATTCCATCAATGTCATCAGCGCATTGGGATGGCAGCAGTTGGAAATCTGTTTACTTTTGCACAAAGACATAAAACGGTCACCTGTTCTTCCTGCTCTGTAACAGGCAGTACAGAAGCTTGGGATATCTCCCATACCCATCAGCCAGTTAACGATTTCATCCAGAGATCTCTGGTCACTGACGTCAAATTGTGCAGATGTCACTTCATCTTCTGTTTCAGGAACATCATACCCGCCAACACTTGTCCTGGAGGCACCGCTGATCTGAGAAACTCCCAGAGGAAGTACTTTTTCACGAACTGCTTTACTTTCTCTTGTGGAAATGATCATTCCCGTATATGGCACAGCAATCCGGATCAGTGCACAGATTTTGGCAAAAATTTCATCACTGATACTGTTATCAAAAGCAGAAGGATCAATATCATCCGCATGTTTGATACGAGGCACACTGATAGTATGAGGACCTACTCCATGAACTGCCTCAAGATGTTCCGCATGCATCAGAAGCCCGGCAAACTCATACCTGTAAAGTTCAAGACCAAATAATACACCCAGTCCTACGTCATCAATGCCGCCTTCCATTGCGCGGTCCATTGCTTCTGTATGATAGGCATAGTTATGTTTCGGACCTGTTGGATGAAGTGTTTCGTAACTTTCTTTATGATAAGTCTCCTGAAAAAGAATGTAGGTACCGATTCCTGCATCTTTTAATTTCCTGTAATTTTCCACAGTTGTGGCCGCAATATTTACATTGACACGTCGGATGGCACCGTTCTTATGTTTAATGCTGTAGATTGTCTGGATGCATTCCAGAATGTACTCAATGGGATTATTGATCGGATCCTCTCCGGCTTCAATAGCAAGACGTTTATGTCCCATATCCTGAAGAGCAGTTACTTCTTTTACAATTTCTTCCTGAGTAAGTTTTTTGCGGGCAATATGCTGATTTTTCTTATGATACGGACAGTACACACAGCCGTTTACGCAATAGTTGGAAAGATACAGAGGGGCAAACAGAACGATTCTGTTTCCGTAGAATTCTTTCTTGATCTCCGCTGCCAGATCATACATCTCCTGAATCTTCTCAGGAATGGGACAGGCAAGAAGGACAGAGGCTTCTCTGTGGGTAAGTCCTTTACATTCTTTTGCCTTCGCAAGGATCTGGTCGATCAGCGCCACATTTTCTTTGTTTGCATCTGCATATGCAAGGGTTTCTCTGATCTCTTCGTCGGAAATAAATTCCTCTGCTTTTAATGATTTTGGATTATACATAGATTTGTTTCCTTTCTTTTCGGTCAGGGGCTTCCTTATCTGCCGCTTTCCGATTAGTTTTTTCTATATTCAGTTTTATGTTCCGCTTATCGCGGATGCTTAAGTTATTCAGGAGTGAACTGCAGTCATGCTTTATAATCGCCTCTGTCTGTCACTACTTCA
>OHWU01000909.1_pt1 | contig 10371 bp, 8 predicted proteins | sample 1579821 | NCBI WGS metagenome assembly OHWU01 (sample SAMEA3882548, study PRJEB24775) | human gut metagenome | biome: human-associated habitat; feature: intestine environment; material: feces | place: Netherlands | collected 2009/2010 | reverse complement strand
TCTATTCCATCGTAAATTCAGTGATCGATGGTGGAAATGTCTCTGAAGTACAGATTTCAATCAACGGAGACAGCAGTATTGTATATCAGGAGAGTATAAAGCTGGATGAACCTCTGAGCAGAAACCAGGAAATGATAAAGGAGGATTGATCGGTTGATCAAGCGAAGACTTGGTTTTGCCGGAATACTTCTGGCAGGACTGATTCTGGCACTGTATCTGACAGGGGGAGGAAAGATTTTTGGAAGACTCGGTGTGTCAAGGTGTGAGAAGCTCTGGAAAGAGTCGGAAGAAGTGATGGTGGAAGGAGAGGTTTATCAGAAAACCAGAAAAGAAGAAAAACTGATCTTGTATCTGAAAAAAATACAGATCAGAGAGATGGGGAATGGAAAAGCAGTCGCTGACGAGAGGTTGCTTGTCTATCTGGATGAAAAGGGAAATGGTCCGGAAATCGGACAGCGGATTCTGGTTAAAGGCAATGTGGGATTTTTTGATCCGGCGGCCAATCCGGGCAATTTTGACCAGAAAAATTATTATAAACAGCAGAATATCCAGGCAGTCTTATGGAAAGGGAAGGTTCTGGAAAAACAGGTGAAAAAGACTTCCTTCCGGGAAAAGCTGTGGCAGTTTAGGAACCGGACCGCAGATGAGATATGCAGAGAGATGGGAAAGCGTCGAGGGGGTATTTTGTGTGCGGTTCTTCTGGGAGATTCTTTTTATACAGAAGAGAAAGTGAAAGAACTTTACCGGGTGGCAGGGATCGGGCATCTGCTGGCTATATCCGGTCTGCATATTTTTTTTGGGCAACGGACTTTACCGGGGGCTTAGGAAAACCGGATTTTCTATTTTACAGGCCGGTGTAGTGGGAAGTCTGCTTCTTGGAAGCTATGTGGTGATGACAGGAATGAGTGTTTCGGCACTGCGGGCGTTTACCATGTTTCTGATCCGGATGGGAGCAGAGCTGACAGGAAGGGAATACGATGGATTGACGGCACTTGGGATTGCGGAAATTGGTTTGCTTCTGGCAAATCCGTTGCGGCTTTTTACGGCAGGGTTCCAGCTTTCTTTTGCTGCGGTTCTCGGTATCTATCTGATTGGTTTGGGAAATAAAAAAGGCAGATTTTCAGACAGTGTCCGGATGTCGGTGAGGCTCTGGTTTTTTCTGCTGCCAGTTACATTGTGGCACTATTATGAAACCTGCCTGTATGCGCCAGCCTGGAATCTTCTGGTAATTCCGATGGCATCCGTGCTTCTGCTTTGCGGGAGTGCAGGGATGGCAGTCATGCTGATTCCGTGTGGGGCAGGAAATATAATGCAGAGCGCACTTTGGAAAATAACAGAGTGGATTTTGCTTTTTTATGAAAAAGGGAGCGGTCTGCTCCTGGAACTTCCGGGGGCAAGGTGGATTCCGGGAAGACCACGGCTCTGGCAGATTGCCTGTTATTATGGGGTTCTTCTATTTTATTTGTGGAGAAAAAGGAAGGAAAAGAAAGAGGGCAGACAAACCGGGAAACAGGTGGTAAGACAGCTTGTGACAGCTGGGATCCTGCTCATCCTGCTTGGGATCCCAAAGTGGAAACGAGGGCAGATGGAGCTGACTATGCTGGATGTGGGACAGGGCGACTGTTTTTTCTTTCGGGACGGAAACGGAAAAAATTACCTGATCGACGGCGGAAGCAGTTCGGTAGATGCAGCAGGAAGATACCGGTTGGAACCATTTTTAAAATTCCGGGGCGTAAAGAGGCTGGATTATGTGTGGGTGACGCATGGGGATGTGGATCACTTAAATGCAGTGGAAGAACTTCTGGAACGGAGAAAATATGGAGTAGAAATCCAGTATCTGATTTTTCCGGAACAGAAATATTGGGATGAAAGGCTTATTAAATTATGTAATCTGGCAGAAGAGGCAGGAACGAAGGTACGGGTAATGGAGATGGATACTATTTTTCTGTCTGGAAAATTGAAGATGCGTTGTCTCTGGCCTGGAGAAGGTGAGCCATCTGAAAATGGAAATGAAAATTCTCTGGTACTTCACCTGCAATATGAAAAAATTACCATGCTTTTTACCGGAGATCTGGAAAATACCGGAGAAGAGCTGTTGGCAGAGAGAATAAAGAATCTTCGGAAAAAAGGAGAACTTCCGGCGTGTTATGATCTGCTGAAAGTCGGACACCACGGATCAAGAAATGCGACCGGCGAAGAGCTTCTGGAAGTGATCCGACCACGGGCAGCATTCTGTTCATCCGGAAAAGAAAACCGTTATGGACATCCGCATGCGGAAACACTGGAAAGACTTGCAAAATGGGGCGTAAGCCTATATAATACGAAAGACAGAGGTGCTGTTAGTATGTATACAGATGGAAGGGAATATGGTATCCAAAGTCCATGAAAAGTTTGAATGAAGATTTAAAGACAGGACAGTTTAAGCAGATTTATCTTCTATACGGAGAAGAAGCTTATCTGAAAAAATTATATAAAAACCGTTTCGTCAAAGCGATGGTTCCGGAAGGTGACACGATGAATTATCGTTATTTTGAGGGGAAGAACACGAACCCGAAGGAGATTATCGACCTTGCCGAGACCTTACCTTTTTTTGCAGAGCGCAGGCTGATCGTTCTGGAAAATACCGGTTTTCTGAAAAATGCGACACCGGAGCTGGCAGAATATCTGAAGGACATGCCGGAGACCACTTATATGATCTTTGTGGAATCAGAGCTGGATAAGAGAGGAAAGCTCTACAAAGCGATCAAGGAGAAAGGTCATATTGTAGAACTGAAGCGGCAGGATGAAAAGACACTGATCCGCTGGATCCTTGGGATGGCGAAAAAGGAGAAGCTTCAGATGTCGGAGGCAGCAGTGCGCTATCTGCTTGCAAAGACTGGTAATGACATGGAGAATCTCGGGCAGGAGCTGGAAAAATTATTCTGTTACTGCATGAACCACACGGAGATCACGGCAGCAGATATTGATGAAATCTGTACTACGCAGATCGGAAACCATATTTTTGATATGGTAGATGCGGTTGCAGCAAAAGAGCAGAAAAAAGCGCTGGATTACTATTATGATCTTCTGACACTGAAGGAACCGCCGATGCGGATCCTCTACCTGCTGACCAGACAGTTCCGTATTCTGATGGAGGTAAAAGAGATGGACCGTACTGGGATTCCGCCAAAAGAGATTGCCGCCAAGGTGGGAATCATGCCATTCCTGGTAGGAAAGTACCGGGCACAGGCGAAGGCATTTACCAGGAAAGAGCTGCGTGGGATCGTAGAAGCTGGTGTACAGACGGAAGAAGATGTAAAAACCGGAAAGATGGGAGATATCCTCTCGGTGGAACTCTTCCTGGTGCAGTACAGTAGCAAACGGGAAAAGTAATCAGATATAGATAAGAAGAAAAAGGAGAGACTGAAAATATGCATATGGATCAGAAAAAGATTCGGAATTTTTGTATTATTGCACATATTGACCATGGAAAATCCACACTGGCGGACCGTATTATCGAACAGACAGGTCTTCTGACCAGCAGAGAGATGCAGGCACAGGTGCTGGATAACATGGATCTGGAAAGAGAACGTGGTATCACAATCAAATCACAGGCAGTCCGCACGGTTTATAAGGCAAAGGATGGGGAGGAATATATCTTTAATCTGATCGATACTCCGGGACACGTAGACTTTAACTATGAAGTGTCACGGAGTCTTGCAGCCTGTGATGGAGCGATCCTAGTCGTTGATGCGGCACAGGGCGTAGAAGCGCAGACACTGGCAAATGTATATCTGGCACTGGACCATGATCTGGATGTCATGCCGGTTATCAACAAGATCGATCTTCCAAGTGCAGAGCCACAGCGTGTGATCGAAGAGATTGAAGATGTGATCGGAATTGAAGCGCAGGATGCACCACTGATCTCGGCAAAGACAGGGCTTAATGTAGATCAGGTTCTGGAACAGATCGTGACAAAGATCCCTTCTCCGACAGGAGATCCGGATGCACCGCTTCAGGCACTGATTTTCGATTCCCTCTATGATCCGTATAAAGGCGTTATCGTATTCTGCCGTATCAAAGAAGGATGTATCACGAAAGGAATGCCGATTCATATGATGGCGACAGGTGCAACTGCTGATGTTGTGGAGGTTGGATATTTTGGTGCCGGACAGTTTATCCCTTGTGATGAGCTTTCAGCAGGAATGGTTGGATATTTTACAGCCAGCCTGAAAAATGTAAAGGACACCCGTGTGGGTGATACCGTAACAGGTGCGGAAAATCCATGCTCTGAGCCTCTTCCGGGATATAAAAAGGTCAACCCGATGGTGTACTGCGGAATGTATCCGGCAGACAGCTCCAAATACCCGGATCTGAGAGATGCACTGGAAAAACTGCAACTCAACGATGCGGCACTTCAGTTTGAACCGGAGACCTCTCTTGCGCTGGGATTTGGTTTCCGCTGTGGTTTCCTTGGACTTTTGCATCTGGAGATCATTCAGGAGAGACTGGAAAGAGAATACAATCTGGATCTGGTGACAACTGCGCCGGGTGTTATCTACAAGGTGCACAAGACCAACGGAGAAGTGATCGACCTGACCAATCCGTCTAATCTTCCGGATCCGTCAGAAATTGATTTTATGGAAGAGCCGATGGTAAAAGCAGAGATTATGGTGACATCCGAATTTATCGGTGCGATCATGGATCTGTGTCAGGAAAGACGTGGCGAATATCAGGGGATGGAATACATCGAAGAGACCAGAGCGGTATTGAAATACCACTTGCCTCTGAATGAGATCATCTATGATTTCTTTGATGCGCTCAAATCCAGATCCCGCGGTTATGCGTCTTTTGATTATGAAATGCTCGGCTATGTCAAATCTGATCTGGTCAAGCTGGACATTCTGATCAACAAAGAAGAAGTGGATGCTCTTTCCTTTATTGTATTTGCGGGAAGTGCTTATGAGAGAGGAAGAAAGATGTGTGAGAAGCTCAAAGAAGAGATTCCGAGACAGCTTTTTGAAATTCCGATCCAGGCAGCTGTCGGAAGCAAGATCATTGCCCGTGAGACAGTAAGAGCCATGCGTAAGGATGTACTTGCCAAGTGCTACGGCGGTGATATCAGCCGTAAGAAGAAGCTTCTGGAAAAGCAGAAGGAAGGAAAGAAGCGTATGCGCCAGGTTGGAAATGTAGAAATTCCACAGAAGGCATTTATGAGTGTATTAAAACTGGACGACAAATAGACAGACAAAAGATAATCGAGCAGGCTGACTCCTACTCGATTCGTATACTTTGTACACTATCTCGCTTAACAGCTCGATGATGTACATTCGCCAAGTACAGATTCTTGTGCAAGCACAAATCTGTACTTGGCTCATCGTATACACAAAAAGGCAGGAGCGATTTCCGAGGAAAGGTTCCTGCCTTTTGCACAGAAAAGGAGAAAAGCAGATGCAGCCTTTAGAACTATATATTCATATTCCGTTTTGTGTGAAAAAATGTGCATATTGTGATTTCCTTTCCGGTCCGGCCGGAGAAAAGGAAAAAGAGGAATATGTGAAAATGCTGGTCGACGAGATCAGAAACTGTCCGGATACAGTGCAGAATTACAGGGTGATTTCCATTTTTTTCGGAGGCGGAACCCCATCTCTTCTTACCGGTGAGCAGATTGGGCGGCTGATGGATACGGTCAGGGAAATATTTACGTTGGATGAGGACGCAGAGATCACTATGGAAATGAATCCGGGAACGGTAACGGAAGAAAAACTGCGAAAGTACAGACAGGCAGGGGTGAACCGTCTGAGTATCGGTCTGCAGTCGGTCAATGATGAGGAACTTCGTCTGCTTGGAAGAATCCATACTTATGAAGAATTTCGGGAAGCATATCATCTGGCGAGAGCCAATGGTTTTTCAAATATCAATGTAGACCTGATCTCGGCAATTCCGGGGCAGACAGTGGAAAGCTGGAGGCGTACACTGGAGCAGGTAATGGCACTTTCCCCGGAGCATATTTCTGCATATAGTCTGATCTTGGAAGAGGGAACAACTTTCTATAAAAAATATGTAGAAGACGAGGCAAAAGAAGGGCCAAAGCTTCCGGATGAGGATGCGGAGCGTCAGATGTACTGGGATACGGAAACGCTGATGGAGAAGAACGGATATCACCGTTACGAGATTTCCAATTATGCTAAGGAGGGATATGCCTGCCGGCACAACCTGGGATATTGGGAGAGAATTCCGTATCTGGGATTTGGAATTGGTGCGGCATCTCTGGTTCCCGGGGATCTGATTGGAAAATGCAGGAAGCTGGAAGGAAAAATGAGTCGCTACACGAACCCGGATCAGCTAAGGGAGTATGCACATTCCTACAGGAACAAATTTCAGGCAGAGCTTCTGACAGAAACTGAGGAGATGGAGGAATTTATGTTTCTTGGACTGCGGAAAATGAACGGAATCTCAAAAAAAGAATTTTCAGAGTATTTTGGGAAGAGTCTGGAGGATATTTACGGTGAACCGATCTGCAAACTGGAAAGCTTAAAGCTTCTTGAGCAAGATGATGACAGAGTATGGCTTACAAAACGGGGGATCGATGTCAGCAACAGTGTGTTTGTAGAGTTTCTGCTGGAAGAGTAAAATTTGGAAAATCAGAAAAATATAAAGTATACTTGACAAATAGGTTTTATAGGCATATAATGACATCATCGAGTTAAACCTATCAAAACAGTAGGAAAGAAAGGAGAACTTACGATGTCAAAAATTTATAATGGTGCTTTAGAGCTTGTTGGAAATACTCCTCTTGTAGAGGTGAAAAATATTGAAGAAGAATTAGGATTAGAGGCAAGAATCCTTGTGAAACTGGAATATTTTAACCCGGCCGGAAGTGTAAAAGACAGAATTGCCAAAGCAATGATCGAGGATGCTGAGGAAAAAGGATTATTAAAAGAAGGTTCTGTTATCATTGAGCCTACTTCGGGAAATACGGGAATCGGCCTTGCATCGATTGCAGCAGTCAAAGGATACCGTATCATTCTTACTATGCCGGAGACAATGAGTGTAGAAAGAAGAAACATCCTGAAAGCATACGGAGCAGAGATTGTTCTGACAGAAGGCGCAAAGGGAATGAAGGGTGCGATTGAAAAAGCAGATGAACTTGCAAAAGAGATCCCGGGCAGCTATATCCCTGGACAGTTTGTTAATCCGGCTAATCCGGAAGTACACAGAAAGACAACCGGACCAGAGATCTGGAAGGATACAGACGGAGAAGTAGATCTGTTTATCGCAGGTGTTGGTACAGGTGGAACACTGACCGGTGTCGGCGAATATCTGAAATCCCAGAATCCGGATGTGAAGATCGTTGCATTGGAGCCTGCAAGCTCACCGGTACTTTCTACAGGAAAAGGTGGTCCTCACAAGATTCAGGGAATCGGAGCAGGATTTGTACCGGATGTACTCAACACAACTGTATATGATGAAATATTTACTGTAGAAAATGATGACGCTTTTGCAACAGGAAAGCTGCTTGCAAAGAAAGAAGGAATCCTGGTAGGAATTTCTTCGGGAGCCGCACTTTATGGAGCGATCGAACTTGCAAAACGTCCGGAAAACAAAGGAAAGACGATTGTGGCACTGCTTCCGGATACCGGAGACAGATATTATTCCACACCGCTCTTCACGGAGTAGAATATGAATTTTTCAAAGAAAAGCAGATACGGACTTCGGGCACTGATCGACCTGTCTGTATACTCGAAAGAATCCCATGTTGCACTTGCAGCAATTGCAGAGCGTAACAGTATTTCACCGCAGTATCTGGAACAGGTATTTGCGGCACTCAGAAAAGCCGGAATCATTAAAAGCGTGAAAGGACCGCAGGGGGGATACCTGTTGGCGAAGCCTGCCACAAAGATTTCGGTTGCGGAAATATTACGTGCGCTGGAAGGTGATTATCTCATCGAAGAAGAGGATGTAGAAGGCGCCGAGAACGGAAGAGCTGCGGCTCAGGCTGTACAGAGTGAAGTTATCGAACGTCTGAACAGAGGACTACAGGATATCCTTGAGAATCTGTTTCTCTCTGACCTCGAACAAAAATATCAGGAATACAGTGAATACAGTCAAGACATGTACTATATATAATAGAAGAAATGCACACCATCAGACCGGGAGGCTGAGGTGTGTATTTTTTGGTTTGACGGTCGGGTGGGGAGTTTGGGAGGAAGGGAGCAGGCGATTCAGGCAGAAAAGAAGGGATTCCGATTCAATCGGCAAATCATTCCGATGAGCCTCCGAAAGCATATCCGGGTGGAACCGGACTAAAAATAAAAAAATCATAAACCCTGTTGACAAAGTGAATAGTAAGTGGTACATTTATAAGCGTAGAAAATGTTAGCACTCAGACATAACGAGTGCTAATAACAAAAAGGAGGTAGCATATGGAAGCCATACAGGAACTTAGTGAGCGGAAGACGAAGATCTTACATGCAATCATTAAGAACTATCTTGAGACCGGAGAGCCTGTGGGATCCAGAACGATTTCCAAGTATACGGATCTGAATTTAAGTTCTGCAACCATCCGCAATGAGATGGCAGATCTTGAAGAACTTGGTTATATCGTGCAGCCACATACATCAGCAGGAAGAATTCCTACAGATAAAGGCTACAGATTTTATGTGGATGATATGATGAGTCAGAAAGAGACAGAACTTGTGAACATCAAAGGTCAGATGCTTGAGAAGGCTGACAAGATGGAAGAACTTCTGAAGCAGGTTGCAAAGGTTCTTGCGAACAACACGAATTATGCGACGATGATTTCGACTCCGACTTACAACGGGAACAAATTAAAATTTATCCAGCTTTCACAGGTTGATGACCATCAGCTGATCGTTGTGATCGTGATGGAAGGCAACATTGTAAAGAACCAGATCGTGACACTGGATGAGCCGCTCAGCAATGAAGCACTATTGAAGCTGAATATGCTTCTGAATACTTCGCTGAATGGAACTTCACTAGAGCAGATCAATCTGGGAGTAATCGCAAGACTGAAAGAACAGGCAGGGATCCACAGTGGTGTGATGAGCAGTGTCCTGGATGCAGTAGCGAATGTGATCCAGCTGGATGACGACATGGAGATTTACACCAGTGGCGCGACGAATATTTTCAAGTATCCGGAGCTTAGTGATAAGCAGAGCGCACAGGAGATCATCAGTGCTTTTGAAGAAAAGCAGCAACTTGCCGCTCTGGTAACAAAGTCAATGGCAAACGGCGGTGAAGACAGAGACATTCAGGTATACATCGGAGATGAATCGAATGTGGAGAACATGAAAGACTGCAGCGTAGTCACAGCAACATATGAGTTGGGCGAGGGCATGCAGGGAACCATCGGAATCATCGGACCGAAGCGAATGGATTATGAACATGTCATGAAGACGCTTAAGACACTGATGGCAGAGCTGGATGACATATTCCACAGGGATGAGCCGAAAAAGCTCGAATAAGAAGTAAGAAAGGTGGAAGAACCATTGGATAAAAAGATGAGTAATGAAGAAATGGTAAAAGAAGCAGTGGAAGAAGCAAAGAAAGCTGCGGAGGCAGAAGCCAAAGAGCAGGAGGCAAAAGGGCAGGAACCGGAAGACGCGGAAGAAACCGAAGCAACAGAGGAAGAAGCTGTTGGTAAAGAGACGAATTCCGAAGATGCTGAAGAACCAAAGAAAAAGAAGCTGTTTGAAAAGAAGAATAAAAAAGATAAAAAGGATGAGCAGATCGCAGATCTGACAGACAAACTTACGAGACACATGGCTGAGTTCGATAATTACAGAAAGCGTACTGAAAAAGAAAAGTCAGCGATGTATGAGATCGGAGCCAAAGATGTTGTAGAAAAAATTCTTCCGATTGTAGACAACTTTGAACGCGGACTTCAGTCCGTACCGGAAGAAAAGAAAGATGATCCGTTCGTAGATGGAATGGATAAGATCTATAAACAAATGATGAGCACACTGGAAGGAATCGGAGTAAAACCGATCGAAGCAGTTGGTCAGGAATTCGATCCGAATTTCCACAATGCAGTGATGCATGTGGAGGATGAAGAACTTGGTGAAAATGTAGTAGCCGAGGAATTCCAGAAAGGATATATGTACCGTGACTCAGTCGTAAGACACAGCATGGTAAAGGTAGCAAACTAAGATATACCGTGTACCGCATTTACGATACACTTTATATAAATAACAAAGCAAAATACAATTTTTATTATATTAACAGGAGGTCTTCATAATGGGCAAAATCATTGGTATTGACTTAGGTACAACAAACAGTTGTGTAGCGGTTATGGAAGGTGGACAGCCGGTCGTAATCGCAAATACAGAAGGAGCAAGAACTACACCATCTGTAGTAGCATTTACAAAG
>OHWU01000905.1_pt1 | contig 10395 bp, 10 predicted proteins | sample 1579821 | NCBI WGS metagenome assembly OHWU01 (sample SAMEA3882548, study PRJEB24775) | human gut metagenome | biome: human-associated habitat; feature: intestine environment; material: feces | place: Netherlands | collected 2009/2010 | reverse complement strand
ACACTGAAAATATTACATAGTAATCACTAACAATTATTGTATCTGGAATTCTCAATATTTTATCAAAAAATAGCAAGGTTAACTGATTACTAAATACTACAAACATATATCCAATGCAGGATATACAGATATTAAATATAGGATGTGTCCTTTCCCCGAAATAAATAATCAAAAAAGCAGTTATGACCCCTGGAATAATTAGAATTTGTCCCCTGCCTGCCGAAGCAATAAAAGAATATATATATGACGCAATAAAAAGCATTGTATAGTATTTTCTCTTCATGATTGGCATAAGTAATCCGCACAATGCTATTGAAAAACAAATTGCTGACATTAAAGAGTTCACTAATAAATCTCCCATCAGAATCCTCCTCTCTTTTCCATTACATCACATAACGTCTGGTATCTTTTGATCGGCAATGAACACCTCGTTCCATTGTCCATAGCAACCACCATTTCTTTCCCTTCTTTTTGGAAAGAGGCAATATGGTCCAGTCCTAATATATAAGACCTGCTGATTCCAATAAAATGATCTCCCAACAATTCCAGAAGCTGCGCCATGGTTGATCTGGTAATAAACTGCGTAGTCAGACAATGGACCTGAAAATAATGTCGTCGATCTTTTAGTGCCTGAATATACACAATGTCCTTTGGATCCACATAGATTTTTCGCTTTCCGCATTCAAAGCATATCTGGTTTTTCTTGTCCTTTGTTTTTTTCTCCACCTTATAAAAAATCTGCTCCAACCGATTGAATACCGGTGCAGATAAAGCCTCATCCAGAAATAAATCCGGGCTTTTCACAAGATAATCCACGACCTTTAAGCCCTTATCAAAGACCTTGTATGCCAGTTCCTGATGTGAGGTTAAAAAGACAAATTCAAATGAATTATTTATTTTAAGCAGCTCCTGCATCAGCCAGAACCCGTCTACACAGTACCCATCAAGAACCACATCGATAAAAAACAGGGATGGCGCATCCGGGTTACTCTTTGCTTCTTTCAGGGTTTTCTCCGGATTTGTTTCGGCAGAAACCAGAACTGCTTCTTTTTTCGTATCTACCAGATACTTTTCGATCTGTTTTTTCAAACATGACAACTGAACAGTTTCGTCGTCGCACAAATAGATGTTAAGCATAGACAATCCCCCTTTTGTAATGATTCCAGTAATGAATATTATCATAAAAAGTGATAAAATGCATCAAGTAATGTGGAGAAAATATAAAAAATCAATAAATCTTTATGGATAAAGCATAGCATATCCTTTTGGATATCTAATTTCTAGGGTAAAAAAAGTAGGACTCATGTCCCACTTTTTCTGATATTTTTCTACTTTTTTTGCAATTCTGTAACAAAATAATAAATCGCTTCTTCTACAAACCAAATTATGATTCCACAAAAAGCAGCTCCATTATTCCATCGTGTCAGTAATATAAGAAATATTCCCTGTACAAAGCACCACAAAATTGCTTTTATAGAACATTTTGCTATATTTATCATAAATAGTAAAACGAGCATAGCGATCATAAATATAAACATTGCCGAAAGTGTTCCAAAACATTTTTCATGTACATTTCCAAGTAATGGTATTTTTCTTACCTTATCCAATGTACGGAATAGATGTCGGTATAAATCCATTGGCTCTGTATATTGTAATTTACCGTGATCATTTAGAAAATATAAATATCTGGCTACTTTAGACGTATTACTTACCGGTATATTTGTAACATGTGTAAATGCGTCTGAATAAATACTGGATGAACTGATGATCTTTGTTACGGTCGTCAATGCCAAGTGGATCCTCTTATGGATCATTGGCAATCGCTCTACCATATATCCAACTGAAGTTACGAAAATAAAATCAGTGATATTGAACACATGCAGCTTCATTCTCTTAATTCGAATCCACATGATTACAATCATGTATAGAACACTGATTGCTAAGATATCAATTGCAACATTGTCAGATAACGGCTTTAATAAATCTAGCAAAAATTTCCAAACTGTATCATTGATTTCCTTTAATAGTCCCATACATCATCCTCATACATGAATGCGCACATTCTATTGAAAAACTCTGCTTCCCCTTTAAGGAACATATACTCTTTCAGTCCCATTTTAATATTTGCCGTTGGTTCACTTGCATTCCATGATTCAAGGAATTCCCCTGGCTGTTCTGTTTTTAATATTAGTGTAGAAAAATCAAATACTTGCTGGTCACTTAATTCAATGCTCACCTGGAGCCGGATATGATCCTTATACCGGTTTCGCATATAAAAAGAAAGTTTCGCTTTTGCATCCTGCAGCGGTGATGTGATATTTTTAAATGTTGTATTCTGTTTTTGACTTCCGAATACCTTTGCTTCTAATTTCTGCAGATTCACTTCTACATCTGGAATAGCAGGAGCTTTATTATCATCTTTTTTTTCTGAAGATTTTTTGTTTGAAGTAGAATCCAGGTTCTTTTCAGGAGGCTTTTTTCTTGCAGGCGTTTTCCTTTTCTTTTTTTCTTCTACGCCTTTCTTATTCTGTTCTTCTACTGTTTCTGTTTGGACTGCTGCACTTTCAGCGATTTCATCTACCATAAAATCCGCAGACTCATTTGCATCAAACATAGATTGCTGCGTATCTTTTTTGTAAACCTTAACCCTGGATACTCCAAATGTAGCATTTTTTCCGATTCCACCACAATAGTTTGCTAACGGAAGCAGATCTTCATAATACCGTCCCATTACCGGTCCGATCAAATAAATCTTATCGTTTTTCCCTGATGCCAGTTTCTGAATTGATTTTTTTACCTTTTCGGTATCTTCAAGTTTACAGTCACAGATTACAGCCCTATCTCCAAAAACGTCCATTTCCTGAACGTCTTTTCCCTCAGAGAAAACAATGATTTTGTCCATTGGATTAAGATTCCCCTTACAGGCAGCCGGACAGATATCATCTACATATATAGCCAGTACTTTTTTTTCTCTAGCCATAACAATTATTCCTCCTCCGCATCCGACGCTTCAATCGGAGCAATTTTTTCCATATCCAGTTCCAAAACCTCCCTTTTCGGAACAGCTGCAAATCCATTTGCAATTAAAATGTGTTTCTCAATCTGATCATCTGTCAAGTGGATATTATTGCACTTTGTTCCATATACAACATTTGTATAATCTGTTCCATTCTTATTGTCATTTGTTACGAATGACATATAACACGGAATCCGGTATATCTGGCAAATGCTTAATATATCCTTCATTTTGTCTTTCAACTGTTCAACAATTTCCTCTGAAACAGTAAAATCAGATGTAACTGCCTCTATTGCGCTTTCTTCTATATCTTCGGAATTGATTTCTTCTCGTGCCGGATTATCAAAGCTCTCCAGCTCATCAAAATCCACATCTACTTCATAATCCTGTTCATCGTAATCAAACATAAATAGGTCCTCTCTTTCTTACATTCCCATTAACGACGAAAACAGATCCGTTAATTCGTCATCGTCTACAGTATCGGAATTTTCTGATTCTGCATTCGTTTCTTTGTTAGCGTGTTCTTCTTCAATGCTAACATTGTTTTCATTTACTGTTTCCGCTTCTTTATCCATTATTTTTTCTGGATCATCTTTTTCCGCCATTGAGACAGATTCAAATTTCCTTTTAGAATCATCTGAACCCATCTTATTTTTCGTTTTTTTCTTTTTAACAGACTCCGTTACAGACTTTTCCTTTATGTTAAACATGAGTTCAAATAAATAAGAATCAAACTGTTCTTCGCTAAATCCCCATGTTTCTTTATTTCGTCTGTCCCACCTGCTTAAATTTCCTGCATTCGCTACCCGCGTTCCCTTCTTCAGGGAGTTTTCCAATAGATGGATTTCTTCATAAGCTTCCTCTGATTTCATATACAATTCCGTAGCTGGCATCCGGATATATTGTCGCAACAGATTTTTTATAAAAGAATTTTTATATCCAGGTAAAACGTTTTCCAGCAATGCAATCACGTCTTTGTCTTTTTCCGTATCCAGAATCAATTTTTTATGATATAAGTGTTTTAATTCATCATCAGAATTCATTTTCTTTGACGGAATGGCAAGCACAAATGTTTCACCTTTTACAAAAGACTTTAAAACACAATAAGCGGCTCTTGCAAAACTTACTTCATAAAGTTCACAAAACGTAATAAGATCCATGTCATGTCTTTGGTATAATCGAATCGTATATCGCTTTTTTGACATAACTGATCACCCCTATCGTTTATTCTGCATATATCGGAACATATAATATCCACGTACATTGGAGTAAATAAATGGAAGATGATCATTTACATTGCCTGGAACAACTGTGATTGTTTTCATTCCAGAAAGATAATCCTTGATCTTTTCAAACCATGCTTCTCCAGTTCCTCCAGCAACAACAATTCTGGAATAATCCCTGAAAGCACTGGTTACTCCTTTTGCCTGTTCCATCGCTGCTCGAAATACTTCGTCATTTGATTTTTCAAGCAAAGGGGAAATGGAATGTTCTTCCGTTTTCATTTCTTCTTCATTGATACATGTTATTTTCCCTGACTCCAAACATTTTTGAAGTGCCGGAACACGGATTTCTTCCCCGTAAGCATCCAATATTTTTTTTGATGTTGACTTTAACACCTGGCGCATTCCAATTTCATCATTTGATTCTTTACATACCAAAGCTCTGTTCTTCAATCCATAAAAATCAAATGTTCCAAATCCGATATCAATAACAAGTGTATTTCCAAATAAATAAGATCTGGCGTCTGCCGAATAACTGCCATCATCTTTAATGATTACCGAGTAAAAAGCTCCGGCCGGCTGTGCCATGTTTGCAAAAATATGGTCGCGGTCAATTTTGAAATCAAAATTTCTCCAATGACCGTTTCCTACTTTGAGAGCAAAATGTGCCGGTTTGCTTAACGCATTTACCATCTGTGGCTCATCTGCCTCCAAAAAAGAGGATGGAAGCCCGGTCTGAATCACCAATGGACGCTGATCCTTTTTGTCCATACATGCAAGTGCAATCGCAGCAAAACAAAGAATCCTGAATTTCTTATTTGTATACCTTTTACGGGAAAAGAGTTCGCCCTCGGCATCGTTCGTGTCGATACTGCTGATCATATCCTGAGCAGTATATCCCAGTAAAAACGTTTCATTTGTATCAAGATCCCGATACAGAATATCTCGCTCATCAACAACACTCAGACTACCTTCCAGTTTTCTTGCATAGCTTGGAAAGCAGAAATATCCATTTTCATGAAACACTTTCATTGCGGAATATCCGGCATCCAGACCGATAATATAATCTTTTCCCTTTGGATGAGTCGCCCTCTTAACAAATTCCTGTCTTGTTCTAAATTTATTTGTGTTCATCAAAAAACCTCCTTTTCTAATGAGTATGGAATTTTTCTTTTACAAGATAATATAACTTTTGTGACAAAAATTATTTTTTACAGGCGAATTCTGCTTATGGGATTTATCACAAAAAAAGAGACTCCTCTATGGGAACCTCTTTTCACGAACAATATGCTATTTTTCTTACTTAAATTATTATTTATGAAATTTTTATTATATGCAATGAAAAAAGTAATGCAAAAGCTAAGTAAAATACGATATAAATTATACAAGTCATAAATTTAATTGCAAAACTATCTTTTCTAAATTCAAAACACGCTAAAAATGGAGCATAAATCATAGAGACAATAAATAAACACGATAAAATTTGAAAAACAATAAGCGGTAAAGTAATCATAATATTCCCTTAATTTAACCTTTCTTTAAATAACAACCTTATATTTCTGCAGGATTTGCATCCGACTTCTGTATCCTAGCATTTTTAAAAACATTGATATTTTCTAGGGCGTATTTCAGAAACATGAAAATTAAAAACGTACATTATTCGAAAACGTACATTTGAAAATTGGATTATTTTGTACGTTTTTGCCGATTTCCGCGAAAAATTTTTTTACTAACAAAAATATTTTTGTTCTCCAAAATTGAAGGATTTCAGAAGAAATGGTATACTATAAAGAGAAAGGGGATGCTAACATTATGTTAAAGATTCCAAAGAAATTCGAGCCTTGTTTTTGGGATACAGAATTTGAGAAACTTGATACAGAAGAGAATAAATATTACATTATTTCCAGACTGTACAATAAAGGCGGTATTTCTGGCATTACATGGGTTGAAGACAATTATTCTATTGAAGATATAACTGAAGCCACAAAATTACGCAGGGATTTTCATCCTATTGTTGCTAACTACCTTAGAAAAAAATGTGGATTAAAAAAAGAACAAATGAATTATTACAGAATGTCACCCGGAATAGCATGGAGGTAACTATTATGTTTTGGGAAACACTTGATGATCCCCGTATCGAATTGCTAAAAAAAATTGTAAATAAAGTAGATATTGGAGAATATTATATGGCTGGTGGGACAGCCTTATCTCTTCAATTAGGATTAAGAAAATCTGTAGATTTTGATTTTTTTGTTCCACATAAATTCAACACAGATGCCTTATACGCACAATTGAAAGAATTGTGTCCTAATGAGATTTCTGTATTAAATGTTGACGGGCGCGGGACATGTGATGTAACAATGGAAGGAGTTCAAGTTAGTTTTTTTGAGTATCCATATGACACTGTATATGAATACGTTAACGATGAAGACCTTCCTAATTTGTCAATGGCATCCGTAGAAGATATTGCCACAATGAAAGCCTTAGCAATCGGAAGCAGAGGTGCAAAAAAAGATTTCTTTGATTTGTACGAAATTTTCCACTCAATTGATTACAATGTAGCAGATCTTGTATATGATTTACATGAAAAATATGGAGAACAAAGGGATTTTTCTTATATAGGTATGGGATTAAATTATTTTGAAGAAGCAGAACAGGAACGTCTACCTGAAACTTTTGTTAAATATAATTGGTCCGAAATAAAAAAGAGTTTTTCTAAAATACAGCAAGAATTTTTCCATGAATTACGAGAATATCAACGTAAAGAAATTGTGCAAAATCGTGACCATGATGATGAACTAGAATTGTAAAATATAATCTTTATTGCAAAGGACGCCGTAGAAAAAAGAAGTTTTTTTAGATTAATAAAATAGTTTCAAAAAAGAGATTTTCAAATGGCCTATGCCAAATGAAAATCTCTTTTATTTTGTACGTTTTTCAAGTTTTTAGCAAAAATCAATATTTAACTTCTCATGGAATTATGTACGTTTTCGTCGATTTTTTGAATTTTTCCAATTTAACTTTCCACGGAAATTATGTGCGCTTTCCAGCTTTAACGCGCTAAAGTTGTCCTAATGTTAGTCTAATAAAACCGCACGAATTTTTCAGCACGTACCGCAGATACTTTAACCTGTTGCCCTACATCGGGTGCCTCAATCATCTGTCCATTTCCTATATAAATTGCGACATGCCCTGCATTATTTGAAACGCAGATATCTCCAGGCTCAGGATTCGTAACGACTTTTCCTTTTTCCGACTGTTCCTGCGATGTTCGTGGGATAGAAATTCCTGCTTGTGAATAACAATATTGAGTAAGCCCAGAACAGTCAAGTCCAACATTCGGTGTAGTTCCGCCCCATACATAATTCACTCCAAGCTGTGAATAAGCGGCATTGACAATCTTCTGCTGCACATCTGTACCCGGAGTCATGTTCTTATACATATCATAATACAGATTTGCGGATTCATAACGTTCAGACATTCTTGTGATACTACCACGTTCAAAAACTCTTTCAAAAATTTCCGTCGCTTTATTAACATCTGTAAGTGCTTTGTAGCTTTCAAGAGTCATTTTTTCCGGCCACCAGCACCATTCCCCATTAGGATAATAATGAGGGCTTTTTCCTGTATATGCATCAAATTGTGATGGCATATCTGACAGCATAAAATCAAGCTGTGAAGAAAGATCTGTCCAATCTTTTCCTCTGGACTCAGCTAATTTTGCCATTTGTCCCCATCTTGAGTTGTAGTTTTGATAGGTTTCCATCTGGCAGATACCTGCTGCTGGACCTGCACCGCCATTCTGAATTGCGGTCGGATCCAAATGAGATTCCTGATATAAATTTCCCATTACTCCGGCGGTCGCTTCGGGTGTAAATCCTGCAGATATAAAATAATTCCACACCTGTTCTGCCGTATTTGATCCAGATAAAGTTCCGAAGTTATCCTTCAGTTTACACGAAAATAAATCATTAAAATAATATGTGGTCAGTGTTACATTGGCATCCGTATATGTCTCAACCGTATCCTCATCTATCCAGTAAGTATAGGTTTGCGTTGCAACAGATGTAGTATGTGACCCATTGTACAATTTTCGAATGTAGTCAGTTACAGCTGTTTTTCCTGCTTCTTCCAAGTCAAAATCGAAATATACCATAGCCATGCTAAGTAATTCAGCAGAATTCGTAGTTTCCGTGAATTTATAATCCGGTATATTCTCCTGATAAGCCTCTTCATCTTTTACATCTTTATAGGTAACAGTCACATTTCTATAACGAGAATACATAGCAGATATCTCGTTATTTTGGGATTCATAACAGCTTTTGATTTGGTTAAGTGCAGCATTTCTTATTTCTTCTTCTGACGCAGAAAAATCAAATAAAGAAACAATCGAGCTGACAACAGATGTTACAACCATAACTAAGAGCAGACCTATGATTATAATGGCAAACATAATCAGAAGGATGGAAAATATCGTAGATATAATTGTAGAAATGATTGTAAAAAATCGTCCAATAATGTTTTTTACCCAATTGAACGGGCTGAATACTTTTCCAAGTACACGAACTGGTTTCTTTAATAATTTTCCTACTTTGCTATTCGATAATTTTTTCCCCAATTTTCCCTTAATATCTAAAAGGTGACTGTTAATATGAAATGGATCTTTTCTAAAATTATTAAATCTATCAAAGGAACGCCTAATAAATCCTTTTCCTTTTCTTGCGCCACGTACCGTTTTCTTTGCTGCCTTTTTTACCGGAGTTGGTGTTCCCTTGGCAATTTTTGAAAGTGCTGCATTTCCGATGTTCTTTGCGCCAGCCACAGCCGCTGTTCCAAGTTTTGTACTTGCAGCTTTTGCCGCCGCCCATGCAGCTGCTTTAGCAGAAGTAAGCGTAGCAAATCTTGCAGCTTTAGCTGTTGTACGGATAAGTGTTAATCCGTAACGCAATGTATTTGCTGCCCGTCGGACAAACATTACAGAAAAGACAAGTCCTCTTCCGACATCACTTTGTTGCAGATATTTTTGAATATAGGTTAATGCATATCTCTTAATTGCACTTAAGCGTGTACCGCTATTCATCATATATTGATTTTGATATAATGAAGCAAGTGTTTTGTAGAGAGTTTTTATCTCAACAGGGAGCGCTTTATTGCGGTGCAACTGTTTCATGACATTGATGTAACCAATCTTCCCTTGCATAGCAATAATCGGTGCATAACCGTTTGCACGTAAAATCTCGTTAATCGCTCTTATAGATTGTTCAACATTTTTCCTGTTATTTAGCTGCATCATTGAAATCTGCTTCAATGCTAAATCCGGACATTTTAAAGTTCCATTTCCCTGTGCGGATAATAATGACTCACCCAATTCAGATAATTTTGTATTCATAATCGAATTCATGCCATTGGACATTGTTATCTTTGCATTATTTGCTATGGTTCCAATTGCAACCATGCTCAGTTCAGCAGAAAACTGTAATCCTGCTCCGGCATCCGAACCAGATGTAGCAGTTGTCGCCGCAAATTTACCGCCGGTCTTTAAGATTAGACGTTCTACCCTTGCAACTTTAGACCCAATCGAAGTCGGTGCCTTTGTACCAATCTGCATTTTACCGATTTGATTTTCAGGAACTGGAGATCCAGTAAGATAATTACTGCTTGCCTGACTACCGGAAAGCTGTCCGTTTTTCCGGTGGAATGTCTCCTGATAATCTTTTTGAGCTTCCTGAAGATTTCGGTTATAATAATTCCCAGAAATTTTATTGCTTTGCGATCCCTGTGTGTATTCTTCGTCTTTTTGAAATCTGAAATTACGATCTGGCGGTTTAGACGCATTCCCTTTATCCGGCGGATGTGTAAAAGAACCATTCGATTTTTGAACGTCCGCTTTTCGATCGTGTCTTTTTTCTTCAAATTCTTTTTGCGCATCTTTAGATCCAATCGAAGTCGGTGCTTTTGTACCAATCTGCATTTTACCGATTTGACTTTCAGGGGACGGAGATCCAGTAAGATAATTATTACTTGCTGGAATACCAGAAGGCGGTCCACCCTTCCGGCGGAATTCCTCCTGATAATCTGTTTGAGCTTCCTGAAGATTTCGATTATAATAATTCCCAGAAATTTTATTGCTTTGCGATCCCTGTGTGTATTCTTCGT
>OHWU01000900.1_pt1 | contig 10427 bp, 9 predicted proteins | sample 1579821 | NCBI WGS metagenome assembly OHWU01 (sample SAMEA3882548, study PRJEB24775) | human gut metagenome | biome: human-associated habitat; feature: intestine environment; material: feces | place: Netherlands | collected 2009/2010 | reverse complement strand
ATGTTGCATTAACATTTTCGTGCATATTCACAATCATTTTCGTGAATTTTTGTCTAATCGGACGATATTGTTCTTTTGCATGGTTAAAACTCGTGAAAATCGTTGCAAAACATAAAATGATGTGTTATTATTTTATGCATTGAATATGGGGGTATAGCTCAGCTGGGAGAGCGCTTGAATGGCATTCAAGAGGTCAGCGGTTCGATCCCGCTTATCTCCACCAAACTAAAAAACGCACTTCCGCTATTGTCAGCGGAGGTGCTTTTTATCTTTCCGGCAGAATATATCTCCGTGTTCCGTATTTTGCGGCACGATTCTTGCGGCTTTTGAATCGGGCTTTTAAATAATCGGAGGGAGAAAATTTGCGGTTTTCGGCTTTTTGCGAGTATACATATGATGAGGAAGGTCATCGGTTTGCCGAGTACGGAATATGCTGTAAAACAGGTTCGACCGATGTTAAAATACGTGGCATAACTCTCGAAAAGAGCGAAATCAACGAGCTGCTGGCTATGCTGAGATCCGGCAGACCGGAGATGTGTCATATACAATATATAATAGAAGATTTTATAACGCTGAAGAGCAGCGTCATATAGTGCGATAAGCAATCAGCGAAAATGTCGTTTTGCGACACAGGCCCATAATCCCAATTTAATAATCGGTCGTCACCGACATCGGCGTGATGTAAAAGCAGATCCTCAAATTGTTTGTGCAATTTGAGGATTTTTTATTGTGCTTTATAATATTTTATGTTATTATTAAATGAAATTTTTTATTGGGGGAATCTTAATGGATTTTAAATCGGATTCATTTATGTACGGATTGGGTATATGTATTGTCCTTTTCGTCATTGCACAGTCGGTGTTTTTCCTTGTGCGCGCCGTGAGGAGGGCAAAAGCACTCGGAATTGAGACCTCGACTGTCAAAAAAACCATCTCATCCAGTGCCGTTTTCACGGTAGCTCCGGCACTTGCGATAGTTGCTACGGTAATAACTCTTGCTAAGGCTCTCGGTATAGTTCTTCCGTGGATACGTCTTTCGGTAATCGGCGCAATACAGTATGAGGTACCGGCCGCTGAGGCAGCCGTTGAAGCATTCGGAATTTCGAGCGGAATTTCACAGGAGATAACCGATCCCAAGATTTTTGCAACTGCTGCATGGGTTATGACTATCGGCAGTGTTATGCCGCTTGTGCTTGTTCCGTTTGTACTCAAAAAAATACAAAAGGGTATGAATAAGGTCGCGAGTAAGGACAGCAGATGGTCCGACCTTATGTCTGCCGCGGCTTTTATAGGTCTTATTTCCGCCTTTATCGGCAGAGCACTCGCAGGCTCCGGTGATAAATTCGTAGTAGGCGACGGTGCCGGCGTAATGTCCGTAGCGGCACTTCTTTCGTCAATGCTCTTTATGTTCATTCTCGAAAAGCTGTCCGATAAGCATAATATAAATTGGCTCAAGCCTTTTGCCATGCCGTTTAGTATGATACTTGCAATGATACTCGTAATGATACTTGCCAAGGTTCTTCCGTCGGGCATTGCGACATTTGAATGGAGGGGTTAAGGATGAAGAAAAAGAGAAGCTACTCTGACAGCGTTCATTTTTACGGAATTATATGGGATATTGCCGCCTTGCTTGTCTTTATGATGATTCCGGTTTCTATTTGCTTGCATTTGAATGTATGGCCCGAGGCTAAATATATATTCAAGGGACTTTTACCCGTTGCCATGATATTTTACCCGTCGGCGGTTATAGAGGTTCTTACATACACCCCCTTACTCGGTGCCGGCGGAACATACCTCGGCTTTGTAACCGGTAATATTACAAACCTTAAGCTTCCGTGCGGTCTCAATGCCATGGAGAATGCGGGCGTTCGCGCAAATTCGGAGGAAGGCGAGGTTGTATCAACAATCGCAATAGCCACTTCATCTATCGTTACTACGGTAATAATAGCTCTCGGAGTGCTTGTGTTTTCTCCCTTACTCCCGTATATCACGGCAGAGGATTCACCGCTTACCCCGGCATTTAATCAGGTTGTTCCGGCGCTGTTCGGCGCACTCGGAATAAGCTATTTCCGCAAGCATTGGAAGATATCCATAATACCGCTTGCCGTAATAGTCATAGTTTTGCTTATCAACGGCTCCGTAGGTTCCGGAGTACTTATACCCATAGGTGTTGTTGTTGCCCTGCTCAGCACTCATCTTCTTTATAAAAAGGGCTGGGTAAAATAATTAGCGGCAATTAAAAAAAACAGGAAAAGTGTATTAAGATTGTTTTGGGAGGCGTTATTTTATGGGGACACAAAACAGCGGCTCGTCGGTTGATACCGAAAGCGTAAAGACCAAAAGACGCGGCCTTTTCAGCAAAGAAGCCGATGAAGGATATGTGCCGAACAGAGAGCTATTTGCTTATTCTGCGGCTCTCGCCGGGCAAAATCTCACTTATCAGTTTGTAACACAATGGCTGTTTTATTTCTGTACCGACGTACTTAAAATAAGTGCCAGAAAAGTCGGATTTTTCACCGGATTTTCACGAATTTGGGACGCTCTGAACGACCCGATAGTAGGTGCGGTAATTGACCGCAGAAGATGTAAAAACGGTAAGAAGCTGCATCCGTATCTCGGTAAGTTGCCGATTTTTATCGGCATATTGACTGCTCTTATGTTTGTGGATTTCGGCGTGGGAGAAACCGCGGCCATGGTAATAATACTCTGCGTTTATATCGGCTGGGATTTTACATATTCATTTCAGGATGTTGCCCTGTGGGGTATGATGTCGTTGATTTCGCCGCACCCTCACGAGCGAGCGAGGGTTTCTCAGTGGCTTAACATAGGCGTCGGAGCGGCGTGGGGCGCAATAAGCCTTATTCCGATGATAATGGGCGCAAGAGAAAAAATAGGAATAAGTGAAAAGCTGTTGTTCCTTATTTTCGGCATTGTATTCGGTTTAGGCGGCGAGCTGATGTCAATACTTGCATACAAGACTAAGGAGCGAGTTGAATTTGTTGCACCGCCTAAGCAGTCGCTTCTAAAAGACATTGCAATGCTAAGGTACAACAAAATACTCATTTTACTCTTGCTTGCGCAGATTCTCAACTTCTTCAACGGAGCCATAGCGTGGATATATTTCTTTAAATACTGCGTCAGCGTAAATATCGGCGGCAAGGTTATAAACGGTGAAACGGTGCAATTCTATTACGGCATACTTGTCAGTGCGTTTTCCGCCGTAAGTATGTTCTTTGCCGTAAAGCTTGCAGATAAGCTCGGCGGTATGAAAAATATGGTCGTACTGGCGCAGGTTATGAATGCCGCTTTCAGAGTCGTGGCTTTCTTTATAGGCTTTGACACGCTCCCCAAGATGATAGCGGTAATCGCCATAATATCCATCTCATCCGTACCGACGAATATGGTCGGTATAGCTCAGCGTGCGCTTCTTTGCGATTCCATAGACTATACCGAATGGAAAACCGGCAAGCGAACCGAGGGTATATCAAATTCCATGCAGAATTTGACGAACAAATTCGTAGACGCCTTAAAGCTGATATTCAGCGGACTTGTACTTTCCGGGCTCGGTTACGACGCGAATTTGGGCCTTGAGGGCCAGACGCAGGCTTTTTATAAGGCTCAGTGGCCGCTCTTTATGCTCCTTCCGGCACTTGGTTCTGTGCTCTATCTCATTCCGTTTTTATGCATACGTTATTCAAAGGCTCAGCGTGCGCAGGTCGAAAAGGAACTTGCGGAAAGACACGCGGAGTCACTTGCAAATGATGAAACCGAATCCGTCAAATAAACATAATAATACGGCGTTTTGCGTATATAATTCGTGCAAAACCGAATAATTATACATTACACTTGCATAATTTGACTGATAGTGATATTATATATCCATTAAATTATTACGGAGGAATCGTAATGAAAAAAGCATTAAAAGTAATTTCGCTTATGCTCGTAGCCGTTTTAATGGTTATGTCGTTTGCAGCCTGCGGCAGCAAGGATGACACGGCACCCGGCTCGGATACGTCCAAGGAAGCAAAAACACCGGCAGTTAAGGTAATCGACGTTAACCTTACGGATGAAGAATATGCGTTCGGCGTTGACAAGAATCAGCCCGAGCTTCTTGAAAAGGTCAACAGCTTTATTGCCGAAATCAAAGCTAACGGAACTTTCGACGCAATATGCAATAAATATTTCGCCGGCGGCACTCCCGATGTAATCAAGTCAGCTGCTCTTGATTCTACCAAGGATCAGCTTGTAGTTGCCACCAACGCGGCTTTTGAACCGTTTGAGTATACAAACGGCGACGGTTACAGCGGTATCGATATGGAAATAGCAAAGGCTCTTGCGGATTATCTCGGCAAAGAGCTCGTTATCCAGAATATGGACTTTGACTCGGTTTGCCTCTCGGTAGGTCAGCACAAGTGCGATGTCGCAATGGCAGGTCTTACCGTAAAGGCCGAGAGAGAAGAGTATGTCACTTTCTCTACTCCTTATTACAAGGCTTCTCAGAGACTTGTAGTTAAGGGCTCCGATACCAAGTTTGACGGTTGTACCGACGTCGCTTCTGTTGAGGCTATCCTCAACACTCTTGACAGCAGTGTAAAAATAGGCGTTCAAAACGGCACCACAGGTCAGCTTTATTGCGAGGGCGACGCGGAGATGGAGTTCCCCGGACTTAAAGCTGTTTGTGTAGGCTACAAGAGCGGTTCTCTTGCCGTTCAGGATATGATCAACGGCAATATCAATTATGTTATAATTGATGCTGCTCCCGCGGCTTGCATTGCTCAGTCCATCAACGAAGTAAACTGAACTACGGTTAAGACTTAACACTTCAATGCCTCACCTAATAAAAGTGGGGCATTGTTTATATTAAAGTAAGGATTTTGATACATGGGTAATTTTGATATTAGGGTCAAGCGCTTTATTGATGTATTTATAAACGCAGGTGCCTATAACAAGGTTCTGTTAGGCCTTAAAAATACTATTATAATAGCTGTATTGGGTCTTGTTATCGGTATACTTATAGGTACTCTTATAGCCACAATCAGAGTTTTGCCGAAATACAGAAGACTGCCTCGTATTTTAAACGGCTTTTGCAGCTTCTATGTAAGCCTTTTCAGAGGAACGCCGGTAGTTGTGCAGCTTCTTGTGTTTTACTATGTGCTTTTACCTCTGTTAAACATTAAAATGACGTCGGTTGCGGTATCCGTATGTGTGTTCGGGCTTAACAGCGCGGCATATGTTTCCGAGATAATGCGAAGCGGCATACAGTCGGTCGACCCCGGCCAAATGGAGGGCGGCAGAGCCGTAGGTATGAGCTACGGAACCACGATGATGAAAATTATCATTCCGCAGGCAATAAAAAATATTCTGCCTACGCTCGGCAACGAATTCATCTCTCTTATAAAAGAGACATCGGTAGTAAGCTTTGTCGGCGCTACCGACCTTTACGTTGCATTCAACTATATAGGCAGCAACAGCTATGAATTTATGGTGCCGTATCTTGTTATGGCAATCATTTATATTTTGATGGTGCTGATAATCAGCTTCTTCATTAAGATTATGGAAAGGAGCCTGAAGAAGAGTGATAGAAGTCATTGATCTTTGCAAAAGCTTCGGCGACCTCTCCGTGCTAAAGGGTATTAACCTTAAAATAGAGCAGGGCGAAAAGGTAGTTATAATAGGGCCGTCGGGTTCCGGCAAAAGCACGCTGCTTCGTTGCCTTAACTGTATGGAGGATCCTACGTCCGGCAAGGTGCTTTATCACGGAGTAGACCTTACGGATATGAAAGTCAATATTAACAGGCAGCGCGAAAAGATAGGAATGGTCTTTCAGCACTTTAATCTCTTTAATAACAAGACCGTTATAGAGAATATAATGCTGTCACCCGTGCTTTGTGAGAAACGCAGAATGAGAAAGCTTCGCCGTCAAAGGGCACTCGGCAAAGCCGATACCAAAGAACCCGTCAAGACCACTAAGCAGATAAAAGAGGAAGCGCATAAAAATGCTCTTGAGCTTCTCGACAGAATAGGGCTTGCCGATAAGGCCGATGTGTATCCGTCTCAGCTTTCCGGCGGTCAAAAGCAGCGTGTTGCAATAGTGCGCGCGCTTGCCATGAATCCCGATGTCATTCTTTTTGATGAGCCTACAAGTGCCCTTGACCCGGAGATGGTAGGCGAGGTGCTTGAGGTTATGAGAGAACTTGCCAAGGAGGGTATGACAATGGTTGTTGTTACCCACGAAATGGGCTTTGCACGCGAGGTCGGCGACAGAGTTTTGTTTATGGACGATGGAAAGATTCTCGAAGAGAATGCTCCTGAGGAGCTTTTCACGAATCCGCAAAATCCGAGGCTGCAGGAATTTCTTTCAAAAGTTTTATAAAAAGTGTTGACAAATCAAATCTTTGGTATTATTATACTTTAAACCGCTAAAATATTGAGGTAATAATCAATGCGTAATCTTGTCTTTACAGCTTCATACTATTACTTTTACTTTATCAACTTTTTTGGTAGGGTTAGTATGAATTTTGCTGCAAAACAGATAGCGTGCTGAGATTTAAGGTATTTTGGTAAATGCGTCCCGCAGTGAAATTCGCTGCGGGACTTTTTATTTTTCAGAGTAAGGAGCAAAACAATGGTAGTAATTTTAAAAGACGGTGCAGACAGTAAAAAAGTAAAAAATCTTACCGACTGGCTCGAAAATCAGAAAATTTCGGTTCATAAGGTTATAGGCGAGTACCAGACGATTTTAGGCCTTATCGGTGATACGAGCAAAATTGATATTGACCTTATTCAGGGTCTTGACATAGTTGAAAAGGTAAAAAGAATTTCCGAGCCGTATAAAAACGCCAACAGAAAATTTCATCCGGACGACACGATTATTGACGTCGGCGGACATAAAATAGGCGGCGGAAATTTCCAGTATTTTGCAGGTCCTTGCTCGGTTGAGAGCCGCGAGCAGATAATCTCGATAGCAAAAGACGTCAAAAAGGCCGGTGCCAATATTTTAAGGGGCGGTGCCTTCAAACCGCGCACTTCGCCCTATGCTTTCCAGGGAATGCGCGCCGAGGGACTTGAGCTTTTGCTTGAGGCGAAAAAAGAAACAGGTATGCCGATAGTTACCGAAATTATGGACGCGTCTCATATTGATTTGTTTGAGAATGTGGACATAATTCAGGTCGGAGCAAGGAATATGCAGAATTTTGAGCTTTTAAAGGAGCTCGGCAGAATAGACAAACCTATTTTCTTAAAGCGCGGACTTTGCGCTACGCTTCAGGAATTCCTTATGAGTGCCGAATACATTATGGCCGAGGGCAACCAAAAGGTTATACTCTGCGAGCGCGGCATAAGAACCTTTGAGACCGCCACGAGAAATACCCTCGATCTTTCGGCTGTCGCAAGACTTGTAAAGCCGATGTCCTTTGCGGCTGCCGCCTGCGGCGCAGACGGCCTTATGATAGAGGTTCACAACGACCCTGCAAAGGCTCTTTGCGACGGTCCTCAGGCTCTTCGTCCGGAGGAATTTGCAGAGGTAACGAGAGGCGTTAACGCTATAAGAGAAACGGTAAACAATCTGTAATTTTGAGAGGCGATAAAGATGAATATAGCAATAGTAGGTTTGGGACTTATCGGCGGCTCAATAGCCAAGGCAATCAAATACAATACGGACAATACCGTTTACGGCTATGACATTGACCGCGGAGTCCTGCTGAAAGCCAAGCTTTTGGGAGCCGTTGACGAGGAACTCACAAGTGACATTCTCCCGACGTGCGATATGGTGATTTTGGGACTTTACCCTAATGATACGCTTGAATTTGTACGCACTCATGCGGATAAGATAAAAAAAGGTGCCATTGTTATGGATTCCTGCGGCGTAAAGCGCGTCGTCTGCGAGCCGCTCTGGAAGGTAGCCTCCGAAAACGGCTTTACGTTTATCGGAGCGCACCCAATGGCAGGACTTCACTTCTCGGGCTTTGAATATTCCGATGTCGGTATGTTCTCCGAGGCTTCCATGATAATTATCCCATCAAAGGATGTCAAAATCGAGGACTTGGAGGCCGTTAAAAGCTTATATCTCAAGCTCGGATTTACAAATATTCAAATATCGACTCCCGAGGAGCACGACAAGATAATAGCCTATACCTCTCAGCTTGCCCACGTCGTTTCAAACGCCTATGTTAAAAGCCCCGAGGCGGAAGTGCACAAGGGCTTTTCGGCAGGCAGCTACAAGGATTTAACGCGTGTCGCAAAGCTCAATGAGACTATGTGGACAGAGCTTTTCCTTGAAAATGAGGATAATCTCATAAACGAGGTAGACGGCATTATAGCAAATCTGCAAAAATATTCAAAGGCTCTCAAGGAGCACGACGCAGTCACGCTGAAGGCACTTCTCAAGGAGGGTCGCGAGCGCAAAGAAAAGATAGACGGTATGTATAAAAACTAAAATCGTCGATTCGGAGGCATTATGAAAACAGTTGAAGTAGACGCTGCCGTGCGTTATAATATTGTAATTGACAAGGGCATTTTGCCGAAAAGCGGCGATATGATAAAAGAGGTTACTTCCGCCGAAAGGGTGGCTGTGATAACCGACGATACCGTAGATAAGCTTTATTCGGATGTCGTTATGAAGTCGCTCTCCGACGCAGGCTTTGAAACCTTTAAATTCGTATTTCCGCATGGGGAAAAATCAAAAAACATATCAACATTTTCTTCAATACTTGAATTTTTAGCCGAGAGCGGACTTACAAGAACCGACGCCTTGGTGGCGCTCGGCGGCGGAGTTGTAGGCGACGTCGCGGGATTTGCCGCCGCAAGCTATCTGCGAGGCATAGATTTTATTCAGATACCGACTACGCTTTTGGCGTGCGTTGACTCGTCCGTGGGCGGAAAAACCGCAATAGATTTAAAGGCAGGTAAAAACCTTGCCGGCGCGTTTTATCAGCCGAAGCTTGTTATAGCCGACTTCGAAACGCTCTCTACTCTTACCGACGGGATTTTTGCCGACGGAATGGCAGAGGTCATTAAGTACGGAGTGGTTTTTGACAAAGCGTTTTTTGAGTTTCTGCGCGATAACGAGGCAAAAGACAATCTCGAATATGTAATAACTCGCTGTGTGGAGTTAAAGCGCGACATTGTAAATGCCGACGAAAAGGAAAAAGGCGTCAGAGCACTTCTGAATTTCGGTCATACCGTAGGTCACGCCATAGAAAAATGCAGCGGATATAAAATTCCACACGGAAGTGCGGTTGCTGTCGGAATGGTAATAATATCGAGGGCGGCATATAAATGCTCCTTCTGTGACGAAAATTACACCGATATTATAGCGTCACTCAATAAAAAATATTCTTTGCCCGTCAGTACCGATTTTTCCGCAAGCGAGCTTTCGTCTGCGGCTATGGCGGATAAAAAACGGTCGGGCGACAAAATAAAACTGATAATTCCCGAATCTCTCGGTAACTGTGTTATAAAAAGTGTACCGACTTCGGAGCTTGAAAAAATAATCGGTGAGGGACTCTGTTAATGAATATAAGGCTGAAACCGTGCCGCTTTTGCGGTGAAGTCACGGCAATATCGTCAAAATCTGACGCTCACAGGCTTTTAATTGCCTCGGCGCTCAGCGACAGACCGACTTTTATAAGGTGCAACGCGCGTTCTGCCGATATAACGGCAACGGTGAATTGCCTTAATTCGCTCGGGGCGGATATAAAATTTGTTGATGGCGGCATTTCGGTTAAACCCATCAAAGAAAAAAGAAAAAGTGCCGTACTCGATTGTAATGAGAGCGGCTCAACCATCAGATTTTTACTTCCCGTTGCCGCATCACTCGGTACAAACACCGAGTTTACCGGTGGCGGCAGACTTCCGGAACGTCCGTTGTCTCCGCTGCGCGAACAAATGGAGGCTCACGGTGTCGTTTTTTCACCGATAAATGTATTTCCGGTTAAAATAAACGGCAAAATGATATCGGGCGAATTTACGATTAAGGGAAATATAAGCTCGCAGTTTATTACGGGGCTTTTGTTTGCACTGCCGCTTTTAAACGGCAACAGCATTATTAACGTTATACCGCCCGTTGAATCAAGGCCGTATATAGATATGACGCTTAATACGTTGAAAAAATTCGGTATAACCGTCACGGAAAAAAGTAATTCCTTCTTTATACCCGGAGGGCAGAAATATGCTTCGCCGGGTACTGTCGAATCTGAGGGCGATTGGTCAAATTCGGCATTCTTTCTGACGGCAGGTGCCGTTTCGGGCAGAGTCACCGTAACGGGGCTTGACGTCTCGTCCGTTCAGGGCGATAAACAAATACTTACGATTCTCAAAGAAATGGGAGCCGAAATAACCGTGGAGCAAGGCAGTATAACCGTTAAAAAGGGTGATTTGCACGGTATAAATATCGATGCGCGAAATATTCCCGACCTTGTTCCTATAATT
>OHWU01000897.1_pt1 | contig 10470 bp, 21 predicted proteins | sample 1579821 | NCBI WGS metagenome assembly OHWU01 (sample SAMEA3882548, study PRJEB24775) | human gut metagenome | biome: human-associated habitat; feature: intestine environment; material: feces | place: Netherlands | collected 2009/2010 | reverse complement strand
TATAATAAACCCTTGGTCCTTCTTTTTTTCGGGACTATGCTTTTTTCACAGCCCCTTTTCTTCTGAAAAATACTATATTTGTCAATATCGTATATAATAAATGTAATAGCAATTAACAGTTCAAAGGAAGGAGGCTCTTTTATGGTAGTAAAAACAACTTATGATAAAATCAATATTTCTTTTTGTGTAGAACAGAATAAAGTTTCTGTTCTGGCAGAACACTTACCAAAAATGCCAACCGCATCATGGGAAATGTACAATGACATTGGTATAAACTATGACTTTGGGGAAGATTATGTCTTACTTAGTACGGCATCCAAACCGACCGGTATTGCTGACCGCATGGCCCGGTTATATCTGTTTGCCATGTGGACTGTGATTCCCGTTGGAGGGCTAAAGTATACTTTCAATGAATTGTTTCCAAATTATCGATCTGAGTTATTCGGAAATAAGAAATAAGAAATCTGATTTTTATTTTTCTTCCAATTTTGTAATTGAAACAAGAAACAATAATAGGAGGAAAATAATATGATTATTGGAAGAATGAAATTATTAGAACTGGCAAGAAAAGCATCAAAGGCAATCCGCCCTAGCATTACGCCAATCAAGGAATCTTTAAAAATTGAGGCAGTCGACGGCAAACTGCAGATTACGGGTATGTCAACAGAAATGGTGATGAAATCGAAGACAATACCTCTTTTACTTGCGTTGTAACTGCTAAAATTTTTACTGACATTCTTAACAAAATGGTTTCAGATACGGTGGAACTGTCTTTGGTGAAGTCGGATTCTGATGAGATTGATATCTTGGTAATTAAAGGTGGGATTTCATCCCTGAACATCCAAACATTTGATGCTGCATCCTGGTCTGATTTACCTGAGTTTACTCCAAAAATTAAGCTCAAAGTGAATCCGAAATATTTTCAGGATTGCGCACATGCGCTTTCTAAGAGTGATGACCGTGGACCGATTATTGAGTGTTACCATATCGAGGAAATGGAATCAGGGTATAAAATTGTAGCACTTGATGGCTTCCGTATTTCTGAAAGAATCAGTTCACCAAAAGGAGTTGTGGTGAATGATTTTATCATCAACGGTGAATTTATCAAAACCGCACTTTCTATTGCGGGTGATGACATTACAATTGAAACAGATGATGAAAAAATCCGGGTCAGTAAACCAGGCATTTCCATTTATGGGCAGATGACCAATGGCAGCTATTTCAATATAAAAGCTTTCGAAGCAATATCCGCAAGTACATCGCTTACATTGGTTCGAGAAGATCTTTTGGATGCTATTCGTGTATCTGCAATTATGGATGATTCCTTAGTATTTGATACGGATTGTAAAACATTAAAAATCGGCAGTCGCAGAGATATCGGAAAATCGAATAGCGAACTCCCGATCCTTTCTGCATCCGGTGAAACAAGATCTGCACAATTTGCCCTGAAAGCGAATTATATCGCAGATGCTTTAAATTCCATTACTGACGAATATGTAACGATTGAATTACCGGAAGATCTTCGGGCTGTTTTTATGAAAGGTGAAGATTATCTGGAATTTATTCTTCCAAGATTAATCAAAAAGTAAGAAAGAGTCTGTTGCTTTATGCAACAGACTCTTGTCTTTTTCTGGCAGTTGTCATTCGTCGACAGATATCGCTTTCTGTTTTCGCAATGTTGAGAATATAATCAATATCCTCTTTTTCCAAGGTACATAATTCTTTTCCTATTTTTACATACATTTTTCTTGTTTTTTGCGCAGCAATTTTCACCTTTGAGCTTACCATACCGTTTCCTCCGCTTATTCTTTTATACATCATGAATATGACACATTTTATAAGTTATATTTTTAATTCTTCCATATTGATATCGAACAATAAAAAACAATCGGAGGAAATATTTATGAGCAAAAACACACTTTATGATCTGACAGGTGAATATTTAATGTTGCAGGAAATGCTGGAGGATCCTGATGTCGATCCGGAAGTTGTCCAGGATACATTGGACGCACTGGATGGTGACATTGAAGCAAAATTAGAGAATTGCGCAGCTGTCAAACTTCAGCTTGAAGGAGATGCCACAATGCTTGACAAAGAGATCAAACGATTACAGGCAAAAAAGAAAACTGTCGAAAACAACGTAAAGAACTTACGCAAGTACATGCAGCTTTCTATGGAAGCAATGGGAAAAGAAAAAGTAAAAACAGGAAAATTCTCGTTCACAATAAAAGCTTCCGCACCAAAACTTGTTATTGACGATGAAAAAAGCGTTCCAGAACAGTTTTTAATTCCACAACCTGCGCAGATTGACAAAAAACTTTTACTGAAAGCAGTAAAAGATGCTGAATCAACGGATGAGCCAATATTATATGCACATACAGTAGTTGAAAAATCCCTGCTCATCAAATAATTTTTAAGAGTCCTCATTGTAGGGCTCTTTTTCTTCTGAAAAAAAATAATCTAAATAGAAAATTATATAATATCAACATAACAAAAAATCTTCCATATTTCTGTGGAAGAAAGGAGAGAAGAACTATGTCAATTGATTCTATGTTATCAAGAGTAAAGGGGAATTGTCTTACCCTTCAGGATCTGGAGCTTAATACGCGAAAGCTAAATTTAGGAGATGAAGTGATCATTCCCGTTGAACTAATGGATGAGTATAACGAAAAAGAGTATCCAAATGGAATTAAGGCCGTCGTTGTTCAGCGCTGCAAAAATCATATCGTTTTCCGCCTCCAGTTTGGATATAACCGTTCCATTTTAAAGGTCGACTGCGATCCTATTATTATAACCAGACCATCTAACTTCTCAGTTTATGACGAAAATATGTCTCAAAGGGATGTGCTGGATGCATTAGCTAAGAGCAAACAGGAGGAAAAAGAAAATGAATAAAAAAGAAGTCGCTGAAATCAAGAAACTGTTTAAGCCGGAAATGTGTAACCTCACAAGGATCTGCGGATGTTATGTAGATTCTGAAAAACAGAAAGTGAGCGAAACAAAGGAAGCCTTCCTTTCTATTCCAGAAGAAGAAATGTTCAAGTACTTTGATGTATTCAAAAAGAACTTATCCGGAAAAATCGGGAAAAATTTATTGAACCTTAAATACGAGACATCTACCTATCTTCCAGGGCAAGACTTATTACTTGGACTTAAAGGCAGTAAATTAACCGATGACAGTTTAATAGAGGAATTTTTCGATAAAATCATTTCTTCATACTATTATGTTGGTAATTACTATATCATTCTTGCACATGGTGTTTATGATATCCCTGGAAAGGCAAGCGATGGCGCCACAATGTATGACGCTTCAGACGAAGTATATGAATATCTCATTTGTTCCATTTGTCCTGTGGATCTCGCAAAACCAGGACTCAGCTACCAGACTGAAAATTCTCGTTTTGAGGAAAGAACAAGGGATTGGGTAATGGGAATGCCGATGCACGGATTTTTGTGGCCATCTTTTTCTGACCGTACAGAGAATATCCATGAAGCCCTTCTTTACACAAAAAAAACAGCCGATATCCAGGAAGATTTCATTACGAATTCATTGGGAACTATGATACCACAGACATCTGATGAGCAGGAACAAGCGTTTAAAGACCTTTTTTCATCTGCAAAAAATGTCTCTTTTGAACAAATTCAGTCAATCCGTGAAGAAATTTCAGAATTAGAAGAAGCACAGGATACACCTGTAGAGCTAGATCCGGTTTCTTTAAAAAAGATTTTTGAAAAAAATGAAATTACTTTGTCAGAACCACCAAAATCCACATTACTTTCCAGTAATATTTCCGGTTCTACGAAAGTAAAAACCGTAGCTGCTACTTTAACAACAGATGAGCCCCTTGATATTAAAACCATTGATGGAAAAAAATATATTATTTTACCGGTTGAAGGAGCAGAAATCAATGGAATCCCAGTGAATCAGTAAGGAGATTTTTGATGAGAACAAAAAAGAATTACAGCGCATATAGGAAGCTTTTTCATACGATATTAGTGTTACTTATTTTAAGGGTATTTTACTCTATCCCGACACCTGGTGTAAATACAGGTTACTTTAAAACATTTTTAGAGTTAAATGCTTCCTTTAGTTTTATCAATGCAATCACGGGTAGTGGCCTGTCAGATCTCTCTATTATGGCTTTAAGTGTAGGTCCTTATATTACTGCCTCCATTTTGGTCCAGCTTTTCGGAATTTTAATTCCGAAACTTGCAGAAATGCAAAATGGGATGCAGGATGAGCGGGATCGGATTGAAAAACTTACCTTTATAATCGGAATTATAATGGCGGTTTTACAGTCTGTGTTGATGGCAATTGGATTTGGCAAAAAAGGGCTTCTGATTGACTACAAATGGTATTGGATTTGCTGCATTACCGCTATTTGGACATTTACATCCGCGATGGTTGCTTTTATCGGAAAGAAGATGAGCGATATGAAAAATTATTTCATCGGAAATGGAGTATCTCTCATTTTGACTGCAAATATTATTGCATCCTATCCATCCGACATTAAATCCATTATCCGATTAATCGCAAGCGTAAAAGATGACCAGAAAAAAATAATTATATCTATTGTAGTTATTACGGCTATAGTTATCCTTTTTATGTTTACCTGTTTTATCAATGGATGTGAAAAACAGATCAAAATCGTATACTCGAATAAAACAGGAGGAGGGGAAGGAACAATCCCTATTAAACTTTGCACCGGTGGTGTTGTTCCTGTCATTTTTGCATCATCCATCATGGCTTTCCCGGTTACAATTGCGAGCCTTATTGGAAAAGAAAATATTCCTTTTATCAAATTGATCAATACAGCCTGCTGGTTTGATCCAAAAAGTCCAATTTACAGCTTTGGGGCATTTATTTATCTGCTACTCATCATATTGTACTCATATTTTTATACAAATATTACTTTCAATGCGAGCGAAGTAGCACACAGCATTCAGAAAAGTGATGGAATCATCCCCGGAATAAGGTCTGGGCAAAATACAGTTGCATATTTAAAAAGACAGATGAAATCGCTGATCGTTATCGGAGCAATCTGTATGTCCATCATTGCTATGGTTCCTATTTTTATCAGTGCACATTATGGATTATCCCGGCTGTCGTTTCTTGGTACATCAGTAATTATTACTGTAAGTGTAATTACTGATACAAAAAATCAAGTACTTAGTCAGCGACGCAGTAAAAAATATATAGCAAAGGCGGTGTAAAAATGTTTAAGAAAAAAGAAAAAAAAGATACAGCATCCGTGTTTTTCTATCCGTCATTAAAGAACACTATCATCGATACTTTTTTTATTTTATTCATTGCGGCTATAGGAGCTGCCACTTATTTTGGAATCGATATGATCATGAGTAAAATAATTTCGTTTATTTGAAAGTGAGTCTGTGCCGGCTCGCCGGATACAGATACTGTCAGATGAACTACGTTATGAGTGTCATGATACCATCCTGTGAACCCTAGCAGGAAGCGGTATCCAGGCAACCGATCGTGGTGTGAGAACCCACACGGACCTGAGAAATCAAGCCTCATGACATTGGCGAAGGGATCTTACGCGGGCACGCGGCAGGAACGGTACCGTTCCCTGCATGATGCAATAACATAAAGGAGGCGCTTATGGGCGTACTTGTAATCGGGCAAAATGGAAGGGAGTTAATGCCAACCACCACAAGAAAAGCCCGGATCTTACTGAAAGAAAACAAAGAATGTGCCGGATTCGGAGAACCGGGATGCAAGGAGTGCATCTTACGGAATATTGAATAAAAAGCAGAAAAGAGGGAAGCAGTATGGGATGCGATACGATTGGAAGAATAAAAGGCTTTGTGAAGCATGACGATCTTTTGAATTATATCAAAGAAAAATGGGACCCAAATGCAGAAAGCGATATCACAAAAAAGGTGATGCGTCCATTTGCGGAATGTAATTACACGTGCAAACTGAATGAATCATGCGAAAAGGATACGGAATGGTATATTATTTCCGGCTTCATATATTTTATGCATGAAGGAGAATTTCGACAGCTATTTTATAATTACAGCAGTGTCAATTTCTATGAAAATATACATTACTATTCACCGCTAGGATTGACAAAAATGGTTGAAACCGAGACTACAACGGTATCTCTTGGATGCCATGGAAAAAGCGTAGAAATCATCAAAGAGTTGGTAAGTCATTTTGGCGGTGGCTGGATGGATGAAAATGATTGTGATGATGATGAATTCTATGAGATTGTTGGAAAGGAAAAAGGTAAATAATAATGGAAGATATTGGTGAAAACAAAAAGCGAAGCCATTTGGTTGTGTTGTATATAGGATCCGGTATTGCAACCATACGGTATCCGCTGCATGTTCCGCCGACTTCGGATGAAATCATGGAAGCACAAAATTTTGCAAAAAAAGAATTGAATCTTGCAGAAACACCGGTGGCAGTGAATTGGCTGCCACTGGCGGATTAAATTTGTTATTCTTGGAAAAGATCACCTTGGTGGTCTTTTCTTTTTATATGCTATTGTAATATTTTTGAATATGATAATAATAGAAGTTAATAACTACTAAAAAGTATTTAATATATCTTGCAAATCGTGAAAAAACGTGATATTATACAAATGTAATCAAAATATAACTACTTTCAAGAAGTAAAAAGAAGGTGATAAAATGAAACTCAGTGTAAAAGCTACCAAACTCATCTGTCAAATAGATCACGAACTCAGAGCTTGCAATTGCGCTATGGAATGTGGAAAAGGTAAGTCCTTTATAAGTCGTTCTGCAATGATGGAGAATGCAATTAAGGCAGCAGATGATGTATAGGATTGGGTATACGTTCATTCCCAGCTGTTAAAGTTTCAAGCAGAACATATAACTATGCAGGATATCCCTGTTTTTAAAACCTATCAGGCGGAGGTGGATGACTCATACGAAGAGTCGTTTACTCGCAAAAAGAAAGAGGCATATGATGTATTGAAAGCAAGATGTATTGTTAGCCGCCTGCAGCAGTCATACTTTGTTGCGTTGCTGCTGATGAACTATTTGCTTTTGTTTAAAAAAAACTCATCAGAACTGCCAGATGATTCGGAAAACATGCCATTGGAAGATATGGCTAAAACATTGGTTGAGATGATCTTGCAAAAAGAACACTGTAAAAATGAGCTAAAAGAGATAAAAGGTGTGATGCTTAAGTGGCAAAGGAGGAAAAGCAAAAATGAGGAAGCCAATTGATAAATTGGAGATGGTGGACATTTCGAGGTTGAAAAGGTGTCATATATATAGCGTAAGTACTTTAAACGAAGTTCGGGTGTGTTTTAATGACATTGCTCATATGAGAAAAAGGCTAGAAATATTGTTCAGTAAGGGCAGAGTTAATCAGGCATTTGTTGAAAGAATGCTTATTCTTTATTTATTGTTCGGAGAGAGTGTGTGTCCAGTGTAAATTGCTCACAGTAGTATTTTAGAATAATCTCCGCTTAACATTCGGAAATTCAATCGTTAAGTAGCTTACTTAAAAAAGATCTCTTCAGGAGGTCTTTTTTTTATGCGTGCTGTTTTTAAATCTAAATTTTCAATAGATTCATATTTGTTTTGAAATCTTAAATAACAGGAGGAAAAAGAATATGGAAATGAAAAACAAAAAAGCAATCCTTGTGTGGTCCGATGGAATTGAGACGAATTATACGGAGTATACCAGTACACCGTTAAAAACCGCAGTTGAGCAGGCGCAGGATTAGATGCACAAAGAATATCAGGAACATGGTGAAGCTGATGAAGAGTGTGGTGCATTTGAAGGTGATATGGAATGCTAAAGATAGATGGGAAGTATTAAGGAATTGTGTAGATTTTCAAGAAATCTATGACTGTGTATTTAATAAATATGGAGTTGAATATTATTGCTCTATACTAGACAGAATCGAAGATGAACTTGAAACTTATGAAAACTCATCAAGTGAAAAATGGCAAGAAGCAGTAGAAAACGGAAATATTCCAGATTCGATTCAGTGGTTTTGTGGAATGATTGATACAGAATATTTCCTGAACGAATGTTGGATTTAAAAGTGGAAAAAGGGAGAGTGGCGCATTCCTCCCCGTCCGATGGCAAGCAGTCGGGCGGGGTATACTGCGCAAAAATGATGAAACAAGATATTCATATGAAGATTGGAGAAGTAATTATGGTACAAACAATTAAAATATCAAGTAAAGAAATGAAACTGATCAATGATTTGCTTAATCTTACAGGTGATGAAATTTATCAGAAATATGGATATAAAAGAGATGAAACAATTACACATACTACAAAATTTTCAAATGGAGTAGAAGCAGATATTAAATTGGTCATTTGTGAAGATGAACATCCATATACAGAAGGTGTACTATTCCATAATGGATTTGAGCTGACATGCACAGAACCAGGTTGTACATATGACGGTGAATGGAATTTTGAATGTAATGGAATTGAGTACACTGTTTTTGTAGAAGTAGAAAACTGATGAAACGATGATTTCGAAAGTGGATTGAGAGGTGCAAAATGAGATTACCACAAAGGGTGTATGGGAAAAGAGAAAGTAAATTCTTTGGTAATCGAATTACAAAATACTTAAGGTTGCAAGAGTACTGTTACGCTAAAGTGCGTAGCAGTGCTTTTTCTTTGCGCTTCTTTGTGTAATAATTATTTTTGTAGTATCACGTTATAAAAATAATTGCCGAAAAGACTGGTGCTTTTGGTTAGGCCACATATTGCGAAAATCTTCCATATTAAAGAAGTAAACAAAATAGTTCACGTATCACAAAAAACATAGGAGGAAAAATGATGGAAGAAACAATTAGCAAAGATCTCGGAGTGAAAAAGCTATCGGAAATCGAAGAGAAAAAAATAGAATGGTTAATACCTGGATATATACCGCGGGGATCAATAAGTGTTATAGCTGGCGAGGATAACTACGGAGAATTCAATATTTCCGATATTTTGTGTGCACTTGCAGCGGCAATCAGTACAGGAAGAAATGCTCTTTTGGTGGACTCGGAGAACCAGAAAAAGCTTATAGATAGTAAACAGGAGCAAGTCCTTTTCTTATCAGGGAGAGATTCGATTGAGGATACGCTGATTAGAAAACTACGGAAAAATGACGCAAACTTGGAGAATGTATATGCAATGGATGTCACAGACAAAAAGTTTTCTAAATTGAAATTCACTGGTGTGTACCTGGAGCAATTATTGCAGAAGTATCATCCAGCATTGTGCATTTTTGATCCAGTCCAGGATTTTTTACCAACTGGTGTAAAAATGAATGTAAAAAATGCAGTGCGAAATTGCATAGCCCCTTTAGTAGGACTTGGTGAAAAGTATGGTACAGCATTTCTGATCGTTGTTCACACGGATAATCAACGCCCTATACCTGGACGAAAGAAGATCTCGAACAGTGCGGACATTTGGAACATAGGCAGATCAGTTTTGCGAGTCGGAGAAACAGAAGAAAAGAATATCAACTATATTGCTCATGAAAAATCGGATTATGGACAATTGTGTAAAACAGTGTTGTATCGTGTTGAGGACGAAAGAGTTGTTTTTGAGGGATATAATGATTGAGAATGCTGACAAGAAGGAATTCTCAGTAATTCAATTGCTGAGATGGACATGCAAAGCTTGTAATAATAATGAGAACATAGTATTGTATAAGTGAATTGGCCGGAGCGATTCCGGTGGAAAGGCACTTCCTTTTGGAGGTGTCTTTTATTTTGCCTATTTTTATGAGATTCTTTCATATTGTATATAAGAAGTCGTCTGTGAAAATATAGAGCACTTACAAAATTGGTATGATAAATACAAAAGAAGGAGAGGTGAGAAAAATGGAAGAACCAAAAGAATTCGTCCGGGATTATGCAATGGAAAAGGACATCATTTCAATTGCAAAAGGAAATTTTGACCAAGAAAAATATCCAGGGTCACTGGATGCATATAAAGCATATTACAAGAAACATTATGGAGGAACGAAAGAAGAGGTTCTTACTTACGGATTTTTCCTACAGTTATTTCTAAAACCAGCGGCAGAATATATTTTGAAGCAGACTGGTGATTGGGAGCATTTTTTGCAAGCGATATTTGAACAAAGTCTTATGGAACGCTACCGATTACAGACAGCAGAAAAACCTGCTTTTGAGGAAAGGTTATTTTTACGAATTGAAAGTTGGTTATGCACATTGCAAGTCCGTAAAAGGAATGAAAGGGGAAAATTGAAATGGATTGTTGACCTGGAAGGACATCAACATGTAGACATCTAAAAGACGTTTCCACATCCTAGAAAATAGAGGATTTGAAGATACGAGTCAAGTTACCCACCGCTTAGATCTCTGATGAGATCTTGAAGCGGGGGGCTTGAAAAAGCTATTTGACTAGCCTCAGTGATTTTGGTAAGTCTGTGCCGGCCCGCCGGATACAGATACTGTCAGATGAACTACGTTATGAGTGTCATGATACCATCC
>OHWU01000893.1_pt1 | contig 10498 bp, 6 predicted proteins | sample 1579821 | NCBI WGS metagenome assembly OHWU01 (sample SAMEA3882548, study PRJEB24775) | human gut metagenome | biome: human-associated habitat; feature: intestine environment; material: feces | place: Netherlands | collected 2009/2010 | reverse complement strand
ACAGCGAAATCTCTGCGCCATGCTTTTGGCGCACGGAGAAAAGGGTGAGAAAATCGACAGACTCCTCTGCCCTATCGGGCATCTCCTCTAGAAGAGGAGACTATTTCATAAAACTTTTTCTCATAGAGAAAACGGAACAAAAAAGCGGGGACTGCCGCTGGTTTCCGGCGCTCCCCACTTTTCTTATTGATAACCAGTTCTCTCTTACGAAATCGCTATCGGTATTTCTCTTACTGTACTGCCTTAAAACCCTGTTCCAGGTCTGCCAGGATATCGTCAATATGCTCGATACCGATGGACAGACGAACGGTGGTCGGTGTGATGCCGAGGCGCAGAACCCGCTTTTTGCCGACCTTTGCGACCTCAAGCTCCGTCGATTTCACGTACTCGAGCAGGTTGGCGGAGCGGTCGTACAGCAGTTTTCCGGCTTCGGTCAGGCGGACGCCCTGGCGGGTGCGTTCAAATAAAGTGACGTTCAGTTCGGCTTCCAGCTGCTTTAACTGATAACTGAGCGGCGGCTGGGACATATTGAGGCGGCGGGCGGCCTCGTGAATGCTTTCGGTTTCGGCGATGACGCGGAAATATTCAAGCTGGCGCAGTTCCATAAGAGACTTCCTTTCGTGAAATTATCTATGATATTAAAATTGTATCACTAAGCTATAAAAACAATACTATTCGTATTAATCATATGAGATTATACTGTCAATGTCAAGAAACAAAGAAATGGAGAGTGAAAAAGAAGATGAAAAGTCTTGGAGTCTACTTGAAGCACTACAAAAAAGAGAGCATCATCGCTCCTTTGTTCAAGCTTCTGGAAGTCGTATTCGACCTTCTGGTGCCGATGGTTGTTGCCCAGATCATCGATGTGGGTATCGCAGGCAATAACCGTCCGTACATCGTCAGCCGTTTTGGAATCCTCGTTCTGATGGCGGCAGTCGGACTTTGCTGCAGCTTCACCGCGCAGTATTTCGCGGCAAAAGCGAGCGTCGGCTGTGCAACCGAGCTTCGCCAGGCGGTCTTTGACCACATCCAGGCTCTGTCCTTTACGGAGCTGGATACCATTGGAACCGATACGCTGATCACCCGTCTGATCAACGATATCAACCAGGTGCAGAACGGAATCAACATGGGTCTGCGTCTGCTGCTGCGGAGTCCGTTTATCGTATTCGGTTCCGTTGTGATGGCATTTACCGTCAACGTAAAATGTGCCATCGTATTCCTGGTTACTATTCCGATCCTGTTCGTTGCTGTATTCGGCATTATGCTGGTCAGCATCCCGCTGTTCAAAAAGGTACAGGCGGCACTCGACCGCGTCACCGGAATGACAAGAGAAAATCTGAACGGTGTCCGTGTCATCCGTGCGTTCTGCCGTGAGGAGCAGTCTGTTGCCGATTTCGAAAAGAGCAACGATGAGCTGACTTGTCTGAACGAGTTTGTCGGAAAAATTTCCGCACTGTTAAATCCGCTGACCTATGTCCTCATCAACATCGCAGCCGTTGTCCTGATCTGGCAGGCAGGCCTTCAGGTCAACATCGGCAGTATGCAGCAGGGACAGGTTGTCGCACTTTACAACTACATGCTGCAGATCATCGTGGAGCTGATCAAACTGGCATCGCTCATCATCACCTTAAACAAATCCGTTGCCTGTGCAGAGCGTGTCTCCGGAGTACTGGCGGTTCCGACAACCATGAACTACCCGGCAAAAGGCGGCGCTGCAAAGAAAGTAACTGGCGATGCAGCTGTTACATTTAAAAATGTCAGCTTCACCTATGCAGGAGCCGGCGCAGAGAGCTTATCGGATATCAGCTTTACCGCAAAACGCGGACAGACCATCGGAATCATCGGCGGTACCGGAAGCGGAAAATCGACGCTGGTCAGCCTGATTTCCCGTTTCTACGATGCGACCAGCGGTGACGTCATGGTAGACGGCGAGAATGTAAAGAATTACACGAAAGAAGAGCTCTGCAATAAAGTCGGTGTTGTTCAGCAGAGAGCAGTGCTCTTTAAAGGCAGCATCCGCGACAATATGAAGTGGGGCAAAGAGGATGCCACCGATGCAGAAATCTGGGAGGCGCTCACCACAGCCCAGGCGAAAGAAGTCGTAGAAGGCAAACAGGATCAGCTCGATTTTATGCTGGAGCAGAACGGAAAGAACCTCTCCGGCGGACAGAAACAGCGTCTTTCTATTGCGCGTGCGCTGGTAAAAAAACCGGAAATCCTGATTCTGGACGACAGCTCGAGTGCGCTTGACTTTGCAACGGATGCAAAACTCCGCAAAGCCGTCCACAATCTCGAAGGAAACACGACAACCTTCCTCGTATCCCAGCGAATCGCCGGCATCCGTCAGGCAGACCAGATCCTCGTTCTTGGAAATGGTACGCTAGAAGGAAACGGCACACACGACGAGCTGATGAAAACCTGCGAGGTTTACCGCGAGATTTACTTCTCCCAGTTCCCGGAAGAGCGTGCAGCTTATAACAACGAAAGCGGGGTGATCGCATGAAAAAGACAGAAAACAAGTCCGGAAAAAGCGGCATGCAGGTCATGAAAAAGCTGATGGCGTTTATCGGAAATTATAAAATTTTCTTAGGCCTTAGTATTGTCCTGGCTGCGGTTACCGTTATTTTACAGCTTTATATTCCGATCCTGTTCGGCGATGCGATCGATGAGGTCGTTGCAGCCCACCAGGTCAATTTCCCGGAGATGTGGTTCTATCTGAAACGAATCGTATTTTTTACCCTCGTTTCCGCACTTTCCGCATGGATCATGAACCTGATCAACAACCGTATGACGTACCGCATCGTGCGCGACCTTCGTTCCCAGGCGATCCGTCATATCCAGGTGCTGCCGCTGTCCTATCTGGATCAGCACAGCTCCGGAGACATCGTAAGCCGTGTTATCGCAGATACCGATATCTTATCGGACGGTCTTCTGCTTGGCTTTACGCAGCTGTTCTCCGGCATCGTAACCATTATTGTGACACTGTTTTTCATGTTCTCGAAGAACGTATGGATCACCCTTCTTGTGATCTGCCTGACACCTCTGAGCTTCTTCGTGGCAAAATTTATTTCCGGCCGCTCGTTCAAAATGTTCCAGAAACAGAGTGAGACGAGAGGAAAACAGACCGCACTCATCGATGAGATGATCGGAAACCAGAAAGTAGTCAAAGCGTTCGGCTATGAGGAAAAAGCTTCCGAGCGTTTTGCAGAGATCAACAAAGATCTGCAGAAATACAGCCAGCAGGCCGTGTTCTACAGTTCCTTAACGAACCCGTCCACCCGTTTTGTCAACAACGTGATCTATGCCGGTGTTGCCCTTGTGGGAGCTTTCATGATCCCGGGCGGCGCGCTGACCGTCGGCGGACTTTCCGTTCTGCTGTCGTACGCAAATCAGTATATGAAACCGTTCAATGATATCAGTTCCGTTATCACCGAGATGCAGAACGCGCTTGCCTGCGCAGGACGTATCTTTGCTCTTCTGGAAGAGAAAGAGGAAAGCGCAGACCCGGCCGGAACGATCGATACCGTGACAGGAAATGTGACGATCGATGATGTAGCATTCAGTTATGATAAAGAGAAAAAACTGATCGAGAACTTTAATCTTGACGTACAGCCGGGCATGCGTGTTGCCATTGTCGGCCCGACCGGATGCGGAAAGACGACGTTTATCAACCTGCTGATGCGCTTCTATGATGTAGATGAAGGAAAGATCCTGGTGGATGGAAAGGACATCCGGGAGGTATCCAGACATGCCCTTAGAAGCAGCTTTGGTATGGTGTTGCAGGATACCTGGATCAAGAGCGGAACCGTAAGAGACAACATCTGCTTTGGAAAACCGGATGCAACCGATGAAGAGATCATTCGTGCAGCGAAGGAGGCAAGAAGCTGGGAATTCATCCGGAGACTTCCAAAAGGTCTGGACACGGTGCTTCACGAAGACAGTATCAGCCAGGGTCAGAAGCAGCTTCTGTGTATCACAAGAGTCATGCTCTGTCTGCCGCCGATGTTGATCCTGGATGAGGCGACATCAAGTATCGATACCCGTACCGAACTGCAGGTACAGGAAGCATTCGATAAGCTGATGAAAGGAAGAACAAGCTTTATCGTGGCACACAGACTTTCGACGATACGGAATGCTTCGTTAATCTTAGTTATGAAAGACGGTAAGATCATCGAGCAGGGCAATCATGAAGAATTGCTGAAAAAAGGTGGATTTTACCATAAGTTATACCATAGTCAGTTTGAAGGTTAATACGCAATCTGGCAAAAAGCTCGCTTAGGCGGGCTTTTTCAGTTATAATACAGATAAATACTAATCAGTAAGAATGGAGAAAATCTGTAGAAGGAATGTGTTATAATATTCTGCAGTGAAGAAGAACAGAGGGAGTAACAGTATATGACGATCAAAGAAATTGCCAAACTGGCAGGAGTATCCAGCGCAGCGGTGTCGAGATACCTGAACGGCGGATACGTCAGTGACGAGAAGAAAGAACAGATTAAGAAAGTAATTGATGAGACCGGCTATCAGCCATCGGCGCAGGCGCGTATGCTTAGAACCAAGAAAGCGTGTCTGATCGGGGTGGTTGTACCAAAGATTAATTCAGAATCCATCAGCCGGATCACGGCAGGAATCGAAAAGGTTCTTTCGGAGCGGAATTACCAGATGCTGCTTGCCGGAACGGATAATACACCGGCGAAGGAAATAGAGTATATGCGTCTGTTCGAGAATTATCCGGTAGACGGGATTATTCTTGTGGGAACGATGATCACGGCGGAACACCGGAGATTTCTGAAAGAATCGAAAGTACCGGTGGTTGTGATTGGTCAGCATACGAAATATGCGAACTGTATTTATCATGATGATTACGGCGCAGGGGAGGCCATGGGATGTGCGGTTGCGGCAAAGAGCCGGAAAGAGATTGCATATATCGGAGTATCAAGAGAAGATAAAGCAGCTGGAGCGGCCAGAGAAGATGGATTCCGGGAAGGTCTGAAAAGGTCGGGAAAAGAATTAAAAGACGGATATTATAAGGTGGCGGAGTTCACGACAGAATCCGGATATGAAAAGGTTCTGGAATTATTGAATGAAAAACATGACATCGATATCATATCATGCGCCACTGATACAATCGCAGCCGGGGCAATCGAAGCGATTCATACTTATGCCGGAAGTCAGATTCCGAAGAATGTAGAAGACACAGGATCCAGATTCCGTTATATATTAGAAAATACATCGATTCAGGTTACCGGATTTGGCGATAATCAGCTTTTAAAGGCGGTAACAGGTGGAATACCAACAGTGCATTTTGGCTATAAGACCAGTGGAATCCGGGGCGCAGAACTCCTGTTGGATGTAATAGAAAGGGATGAAAGCATTCCGGTAGAGATCAAACTTGGATTCCGGCTCGCTAACATTGATGATCCGGAAGAAAATATAGAAGACTAAGAGATGCCGGAGCAGAAAATCAGTGTGTAAAATGTGTAAATAGATTCCGAATCAGTCAAAAACAACAGAATTCGTGCAAACCGCACAAAATCGAATAGCAAATATCAGTAAAAATGCCATCTTTACAAATGGCATTTTTTTCTTATTATAAAATTACAAGATGTGAAAACGATTACACATAGAATGAGGAAGGAGAGTTAATATGGATTACAGAAAGACCGCACAGGACATCCTGGATCATGTCGGCGGAAGTAAGAACATTGCATCTGCAGCACATTGTGCAACGAGACTTCGTCTTGTCATTGCAGATAATAAGAAAGTAAGTAAAGAAGCACTTGAAAATATTGACGGGGTAAAAGGGGTCTTCGAGGCATCGGGACAGCTTCAGATTATCCTCGGAACAGGTACAGTAAATAAAGTATTTGCCGAGTTCATCGACATCGCAGGTATCACGGCAAGCTCGAAAGCAGAGGCAAAAGAGGCAGCTGCAGAGAAGCAGAACTGGTTCATGCGTGCGATCAAGCTGCTTGGTGATATCTTCGTACCGATCATTCCGGCCATCGTAGCCAGCGGTTTCTTAATGGGAATCATGAACTCACTTGATTTTATGAATAGCAACGGATTCCTCCATATTAATACACACAGTTCGATTTATGTATTTGCGAATCTGTTCAGTAACATTGCTTACACATTCCTGCAGATCCTGATCGCATTCTCAGCTGCAAAAGCATTCGGTGCGAACCAGTATCTTGGTGCAGTTATCGGTATGATCATGATCCATCCGTCACTGCAGAATGCTTATACTGTAGCAACAGAGGGTGTACAGCAGACACAGAGCGTATTCTTCGGACTGTTCAAGATTGACATGGTCGGATATCAGGGACACGTCATTCCGGTTATCATCGCCGTATGGATTCTGGCAGTGATCGAGAAGAAGTTACATAAGATCGTTCCGGAAGTTCTTGACTTGTTCGTAACACCTCTGGTCAGCGTATTTGTAACAGGTTACCTTACATTATCAATTGTAGGACCGATCTTCGTATGGGCTGAAAATGCAATTCTCGGAGCAATCCAGTGGATGTTAACGCTTCCTCTCGGAATCGGAAGTCTGATCATGGGAGGTTTATATGCACCAACCGTAGTAACCGGTATTCATCAGATGTATACAGCCATTGACATCGGACAGCTTGCAAAATACGGTGTTACATACTGGCTTCCACTTGCAAGTGCAGCCAACGTAGCACAGGGAGCTGCAGCACTTGCAGTAGGTATTAAGTCTAAAGATAAGAAGATCAAATCTCTGGCGCTTCCATCATCACTCAGTGCATTTATGGGAATTACAGAGCCTGCAATCTTCGGTGTAAACTTAAGATTCTTCAAACCATTCATCGCCGGATGTATCGGTGGAGGATGTGGAGCATTATATGCATCACTGGTACATCTTGGAGCGAAAGGAACTGGTGTAACAGGTATCTTCGGTATCCTGCTCTGCCTGAACCAGCCGCTTCAGTACCTGATCGAGATGGTGATCGCAGTCGGTGTTGCATTCGTGATCTCATTCCTGATCTATAAGGATGCAGAACCAAAGGCAGCAACCGCAGATGCAGCAGAGACAGCAGCAGTAGAAAATATGGAAACAACAGACGCAGTAGCAACAGCAGACACAACTGCAGAGACAGCAGAAGAGACATTAACAAGCCCGGTAAATGGAACACAGATTCCGTTAGCAGAAGTAGCAGATGAGACATTCGCATCAGAGATGCTCGGAGCTACCGTTGCAGTAGAGCCTGCAGACGGAAAAATCGTAGCGCCATGCGACGGAGAAGTATCGAATATCTTCGAGACAGGTCATGCCGTATGTATCACAACAGAATCGGGTGGCGAACTTCTGATCCATATCGGTATTGATACTGTAAAAATGGATGGAAAAGGATTTACAAAGAAAGTTTCTGATGGCGACAAAGTACATGCAGGAGATATTCTGGTAGAAGCGGACCTTGAGGAAATTAAGAATGCAGGATATCAGACGACAACAATGATGATTCTGACAAATACAGATGAATTCGGAAATGTAACAAAGGCAGAACCTGCTGAAGTTAAGACAACAAGTAAAGTTATGACACTTACAAAATAATGTGTATAGAAATAATGCTTATAGATAGATGGAGACGATTGATTTATGAACGCATTAACAAGAGATCTTGTAAAATTAGTAGAGACAGCAGAACAAAGCCAGAAAACCAGAGAAGAGTTATCCGTATCAGATAGAAAATTTCGTGAAAAACTACACCTGATGCCGCCGGTCGGCTGGCTGAATGATCCAAATGGACTCTGCCAGTTCCAGGGTATCTATCACGCGTTTTTCCAGTATTCGCCGTTTAATGCAGAAGGCGGTGTGAAGATGTGGGGTCACTATACCAGCAAGGATATGATTAAGTGGGAATATCAGGGTACCGCACTTTATCCAGATCAGCCATTTGACTGTCACGGAGTATATTCCGGATCCGCATTTATTGAAGATGGAAAAATGTATCTGTACTATACAGGAAATGTCAAATTAGAAGACGGGGAATATGATTACATCCGCACCGGACGTGAGGGCAATACCGTTCTGGTTATAACGGAAGACGGCAAGACGTTCGGAAAGAAAAAAGAACTGATGAGAAATTCAGATTATCCGGACGATCTGACCTGTCATGTAAGAGATCCAAAGGTATGGAAAGAAAATGGTACTTATTATATGGTACAGGGTGCAAGAACGAACAAAGATGTAGGTCAGGTACTTGTATTTGAATCTGAAGATAAAGTAAACTGGAAGTTCAGAAACCGGGTGGAATCCGAAAAGCCATTCGGGTATATGTGGGAATGCCCGGATTATTTCAAAATCGGAGATAAGAAACTTCTTTCCACGTCTGTTCAGGGACTGGAAGGTGGTATCTGGGAGGATCGTAATGTATATCAGTCCGGATACTTTGAGATAGAAGGAGATATTCTTGGAGAATACAAGTTGTCAGAGTATCATTTGTGGGATTATGGGTTTGATTATTATGCCCCGCAGAGTTTTGAGACGGAAGACGGAAGAAGGATCCACATCAGCTGGATGGGAATGCCGGACTGCGAAGAATACAGCAATCCGACCATTCAGACAGGATGGCAGCATTGCTTTACATTTCCAAGAGAAATCTTTGAAAAAGACGGCAAGATCTGTCAACGTCCGATAAGAGAACTAGAAGAGAAGAAACATCTGGTAAGTGATGTGAAAGGTATGCTGGCAGGAGAGGGATATCCGGTATATGAAATGACGATTTCGGATATTACAAAGAACCGCTTTAAAGTTATCCTTTCAGAGAAGCTGATCCTGGATTATGCTGACGGAAAATTCCGGATGCATTTTACAGATCAGGATAAAACTTCGGTATCTTCCGGAAGAAGCATGAGATATGTAGAAGTGGAAGAAGTGGAGAATCTGAAGATTCTGGCCGATACATCCTCTGTTGAAGTATTTGTAAATGATGGGGAATATGTATTTTCGACAAGATATTATCCGGAAGTTTATAAATTACAGGCAGAAGCTGTGGGAGCACAGATTACGTTGTCAGAAATTATGTAACGAAATATCAATCTGAGATACCAATAATATAGAAAGAAGATCACCATATATCAAAAGAAAGAGTTTCAGTAGAGAAATTTTCAAAAGATATATGGTGATTTTTAATACCAATGTATGCAATAGAAGCTGCCAGTGGTAGGTTCTATGTATGCAAGAGATACAAATATTTTTCAAAATTAACGCCTTCGTTTACCGGAACATGTTCTTCTACAGAATCAATTAATGATTTTTCAAGAAAAGAACCTGCGGTCTGCATCATTTCCGTAAGGGAAATATCTCTGGCAAGTCCGCCTGTGATGCAGGAAGCAAAGAGATCACCCGTACCGGAATAACTTCCGTTGCAACAGGGATATGCCGAAAGAAAATGTGAAGAGCCATCTAGCAGGAGATTTCCAATCTTATGAACTCCGTCATCTGCAGTAAAATGAATACCAGTGATGAGGACCTTTTTTTCATGATCCTTTGTCAAAGTCTGCCCTGCATCCTTAAGTCGTGAAATGAGCTGCTGTATAGACAGAGACGGATCCTGCAGGCTGTTATAATCTATATCCGTCAGCAGACAGAATTCGGTAAGGTTAGGAGTGATAACATCTGCACGTGCGGCAAGTTCTTTCATAGCAGTCAGAAGCCCGGAAGTATACATATCATAGGTAACGCCATCGTCTCCCATTACAGGATCGACCAGAAGAAAGGTGTCTGCTGTCTGGAAAGTATCCAGAAAGTGCATGATCTGTTCAATCTGGCAGACACTGGCAACATAACCGGTATAGATTCCGGAAAAAGAAGTGCCTAGTTTCTTCCATTCCTGGCGGAAATAATCCATCTTATCGGTAAAATCATAACAGTAGTAGCTGGGGTATTCTGTTTGTGAACTTAAAATGGCGGTAGGGAGTGGACAGGCCTGGATTCCCATCGCAGATAATACGGAGATGGCAGCAGTCAGGGAACAGCGTCCAAGTCCGGACAGATCATTGATTACAGCAACTTTTTTTGTCATAAAGAAATCCTCATTTTCTAATGTATTGTAAATATGTAATAATTATACCATTATAAAAAGAAGAAAGAAACGGCCAGAGAAAAGGAAGACTTGCAGGCCACCAGAGTTTAAAAAAATAATTTAAAAAAATTTAAAAAAGTTGTTGACAGATAGAAAACGTTGCGCTATAATTAATTTCGTTGCTGAGGTACATAAATAACTGAGGCAAGCAAATATAATATGTGCGCGTAGCTCAGCTGGATAGAGCGTCTGGCTACGGACCAGAAGGTCGGGAGTTCGAATCTTCTCGCGCACGCTTACAAAGGTCTTGATTAATCAAGGCCTTTTTTGTTACAATAAGGAATTGTTTGGAACAGTAATAAGAAAGGATCGTAACGTTATAATGCATATATTTGAAATAGATAGATTGGAACAAATTGTCGGCAAGGATCGGGTTCGCAAGGAGG
>OHWU01000891.1_pt1 | contig 10552 bp, 6 predicted proteins | sample 1579821 | NCBI WGS metagenome assembly OHWU01 (sample SAMEA3882548, study PRJEB24775) | human gut metagenome | biome: human-associated habitat; feature: intestine environment; material: feces | place: Netherlands | collected 2009/2010 | reverse complement strand
TCACCGTTTAACTTCTCTCTCATTCTCTCATAAAATCCTATTTCTGACAACTTTATAAGTCTTGTTGTCGCATGCGGCACTTCAAGAACGAGTTTATCTCCCGTTGACAATTCTCCTATCGTTCTTCCGTCAGCAGTCACCATCGCAAGATCTATGCCGACATCTTTCGTCTGACCTATCTCAAGGGTTATTTTTTCTTTTGAATCAACTACAAGACTTCTTTTGTTGAGCGAATGTGCACATATCGGCGTAACTACCATAGCTTTAAGATTTGGCACCATAACAGGTCCGCCTGCTGACAGGTTATAGCCGGTTGAACCGGTCGGTGTAGAGATAATAAGTCCGTCTGCTCTGTAGACATCTGCAAGCTCATTCTCAAGATATACTTTCACCGTTATAAGTCTTCCACTGCCTCTCTTGCTAATAACAATATCGTTTAATGCATAACATGATGAACGGCTGTCAGGCTGTTTAAAATATGATATTTCTTTTAACATCATTCTTGATTCTATCGTATAATCACCACTTAACAGCTTATCAAGTGCAGAATATACATTCTGATATTCGACTTCCGTAAGGAAACCCAGATTTCCCGTATTTACACCAATAATCGGCAATTCCGTATGTACAAGATCTATTGCTGCCTGTATCATGGTTCCGTCACCACCGAGCACAATTGCACATTCCGTATCTTTATCTATATGAGCTATATCAGTAAAATGCCTTATGCCTGCTGACTGCGTCATCCTGTTTTCAAGTATCTCACATCTGCATTTCTTCTCTTCAAGATATTTTTTTATATTTAATGCTTTATCGTAATTATCCTTTTTATCACTGTTGGTTATAATACAAAAAAATGTCATTTTTTTGCCCATGCCTTTATATTCTCCTTTATGGCAATTACCATCAGCTGCTCCAATATTTCCTCGTCTTTGTCAATCCTTGCTACTATAACATTGTCAAATTTTCTGTATTCCATTTTATTCTCCTTTCTCTTTCCGCCTGCCACTGTTCAGACATTACTGCAATAACCTCAATATTTATTCAGAAAATGCTCCCTGTTCGGATACTCCTGCCGATATGCCCGGAGGGCGGCTTCCCGGAGCAGGGTGAATTCTTTTTCCATGTGAAGCAGGCGTGGTGCCTTGAACGCGATCACACTGATCTGTTCGGCGATTTTTTTCGCGATTCCTTCTTCGGACAATTGTCCCATGCCGAATACCAGAGAGGTAAATCCTCTGCCTCCTCTGCTGACCTGAATAAATTTCAGGAATACATTGTACAGTTCATCTGCAAGAATTTTCTGGTATCCCTCATCTGACTGCATGGCTTCCGCCAGGCACAACGTGGAGAGAATCCGGGCTCCCGTCTTTCTTCTGTCGCCTCCCAGATCCAGGGAGGTTCCTTCCGCCAGATACTTCAGTTCCATCAGGCATTTGACAAATTCATCCTTCTGGAGCCTGCGTTGTCCGTATCGGACCGTCCAGAGCCGAGCCCGGTATTCTTCTTCCCAGGCTTCCTCCTCTCCGATATGTTCTTTTAAGATCTGCTGCCGTTTCGCCGGATCTGTCTCCTGATAAAAATCTTTGGTCCATGTATGTTCCATCTGTTTTTCCTCATTCTGTCAAGCGGATATTCGCAATCCGTTTCGCTGCTTGCTTGATTGGTTTAAAATAAAGACACGTCTTCACTTACTCTTTCTGCCTGCAAACGCAGTCTTCCTGCTTACATTCCGGAATGGGAAATCGTCTCTTCTGCGTTCAGGTACCCATCGATGTTGCTGCCGTCTACCTTCTGATATTCCGAAAAATAGTACCGGCCTTCTTTCAGGCTTTCCTGTTCAAAGTCCTCTCCCTCGAACAGCTCCACTGCCATTTTCGCCATTTCCTTTGCCTGATCCACTCTGTCATTTAGGATGCTGCCCTGCATCTCTCCTGCCTTTACGGCTTCCAGAGCCTCTTCCAGGCCATCAATTCCGAAGATCACCGGCCATTCTTCACGGACATAGCCTGCTTTCCGATAGGCCTCCACAGCCCCAAGTGCCATCTCATCGTTGTTGGACATAACAAGTTCAATCTTTTTTCCGTACTGGCTGATCAGACGGTTCATGCGGTTTTCCGCCTGTCCCCGGTTCCAGTCCGCTAACTGATAACTTAGCTTTTCCAGTATAACATCTTTTTTCATCAGTGTCTTTACGGAATATTCCGTTCTGCTGATGGCATCCTGATGGCCCGCTTCTCCTTCCAGAAGCACATATTGGATCTTTCCGTCCTTGTTTTTATCGACTTCCGGATGGCTGTTGATGTATTCTGCTGCGATCTCACCCTGCATGATCCCGGACTGTTCTGCATCACAGCCCACATAATACAGCTTTTCCCACTGCATCAGGTCTTCTCTTACCGGTTCCCTGTTAAAGAAGATCACAGGAATGTCTTCATTCCTTGCCATTCGGATGATCCGGGACGGAGCTGTCCGGTCCACAAGATTGATACAGAGCACATCACAGCCGGCATCAATCATCTCTTCCACCTTTTCGTTCTGTTCCTGCTGATCGTCGTTTCCGCTTTTTGTCGATACGATAATCCTTCGTTCTTTGTTTTCCATGGCTTTCAGCTGCGCCTTCAGTTCATCCGTCAATCCATTGATAAAAGGATCATCCTGCGTGTAGGTTATCACTCCGACCCGCAGGGTTTTCTCTGTCTGGTCCGACTTGCCGGAACACCCCGACAGCACAAGCACCGCACTCCCTATCGTGGCAGATAATAATACTGCCACCCTTCTTTTCTTTTTATTCATAGGAATATAAAAACCTTTCTAAATCTTCGTCCATAGAGAAATTTTCCTTGCCAAGTACCTGATATTCGGTTATATATCCTTGCATTTTATAAGACCTGTGCTCGATCCTTTTGGTTATTTCTTCCACACTTTTATAGCCGATTTCATATCCGTCCGGCACAGCCAGCCCCTGAATGTTTCCGTTATCCAGAAGTGCAATCGTCTTCAGACTGTAACCCACTCCATAGAGCTCCGCGCCCTCGTATGTTCCATTTTCTGCCTGCTCTCCAAACTCTTCCAATATTCCTGCATCCAGGATGACAAGAGCATCCGCCTCTGTTTCCTTCTTCATCCGCTCCACAATGTCCTGTTCTTTTCTCCGGTAAATACACCAGCTGATCTTGCTTTCGCTGCCTTCCAGCGCCTCGTTCAATCCACAAATCTCCGCCTGTACAGCCTCGGACATTTTCCAGTCGGCGATAATTCCGATCTTCTGCTTTTTTGTTCTCAGCCGTTCTCCCAGCCATCTTCCGATCTCCCGGTAATCCGGCTGGATCGTGGGACTGGCAGTTTTTCCTTCTTTTACCGCCAGACCATCTGCAATCAGCAGATACGGTTTATTTCCACACTCTTTTTTCAGCATATTTTCCGTCTCATGACCGGGTGCCGGATATATGATAAAGCCATCAATATCGTTGTCCTTCTGTTCCCTGATAAATTCTCTTTCCACCTCCGGCCCGTCGATCTCTTCCGTATTGCAGATGATCATATGAACGTTGTTCTCTGCCGCAGCCTGCTTCATTCCCTTGATCAGGGCATCCCAGCGTTTGTCACCGGACTCCGGAAGAATCACGGCAATCCGGGGCTCTGCTACGTTCTGATCGAAAATTTTCCATACAAAGAATACTGCCAGCAGCAGCAAAAGAAACTCAATTATAAGAAATTTCATTCTGTTCTTTTTCATCTGCCCGGTCTCCTTTGTATGTATTTTTGTAATTCCAATGCTTCTGCGTTTTCCGGTGTATATGGGATTGCCGGAATACGGATCGTAACCCTTGTTCCTTCGTCCGGTTCACTTTCTATGGAAAGTCCGTATTCTTCTCCAAACATCAGCCGGATTCTGGAATGCACATTGATCACACCCACGCCGGAACCGTGCTTCGGAACCTTGCTGTTATCCGTCAGAATATTTTCCAGGACTTCTTCCCGCATGCCCATCCCATTGTCTTCGATGGTGATCAGAATGTCCTCGTCTTTCTTTTTTCCGCTGACGATGATCATGCCGCCATCATCCTCATCCATATTGCCAACGCCATAATAGATGGCATTTTCCAGGATAGGCTGGATCACCAGCTTTACAATGCAGTAGTTTTCAATCTCTTCCTCAATCCGGAATTCTGTTTTAAACCGCTCTTTGTACCGGGCCAGCTGGATATTCATATAGCTTCTGCTGTGCTGCAGCTCATCCTTAATGGGAATGATGGTCTTACCCCGTGACAGACTGACACGAAGTAATTTTGCCAGTTCAGAAATCATACAAACCGCTGCTTCATTTTCCTGGGCTTCCACCATCCACGTGATGGATTCCAGTGTATTATACAGAAAATGGGGGTTGATCTGGCTTTGCAGGGCATCCAGTTCACTTTTTCTTCGTTCATTTTGCTGCCGGATGATCTCGTCCATCAGTTTTTCGATCTGTTCATAGGACTTCTGCACAGAATGTCCCAGATGGCGGATCTCCGAGGAGCCGCCGATATAGATATCCGGTTTTCCTCCTGCCTCGTGAGCCTTGACGGAAGCATCCAGCTCCCGGATCGGTTTGGATATCTTCCGGGAAACCAGCTGGTTTCCCTCCAAAAGCATGACCAGAAGAACCAGAATCGTGGCAAATACATAGTAGCGGAAGTTCTTATAGTTTGCCGCCTGCACGCTCTCTGGCACAACACCGATCATCTTCCAGCCTGTATAGGCTACGCTGCCGACGATCACGGTCTCGTTCTGACCGCCGGAACGGATCTCGTAGGTTCCGTCCTCGTATTTTGCCGCGTCCAGACTGTTTTCTTCAAATAATCCGCGGTTTAACTCCGTTCCCCGTGGATGATAGATCATCTCTCCGTCCTGACTGGTCAGATAATAGTAGATTCCGCCGGAACAGTCATTGATCTGTTTCATCACGTCCCTGATCACAGAATATTTCATATCCAGCAAAAGAATACCTGTTTCCGGTGTCTCTCCCTTGTTGACATCTACATACCTGCTCAGGGAAACGACCCATTGGTACCGATAGGATCCATCCTCAAACAGCTCCTGGATATGCGGTGTGGAAAAGTGTATATTTTCAATGGCATCTTCCGCATTTTTGTACCATTCCTGTGTCTGCACCTTCACGTTTTTCTTTTCTGCCGCCACCGGCTCCGATGCGATCAGATTTCCTTTGGGATCATACAACGCCAGGCTCTGAATCTTATCGGAATTGGTCTCATAGAGCAGACTGAACTGCTCCGAGAATTCCCGGCTGGATATATCAAACTGCTGGACCACGTTGTAGTTTGCCCCGTTTATAATCTGCCGGATATCCAGCAGGTCTGCATCTAACCGGTCCACGGTAGCCTCTACAGTAGCTTCCGTGTTGTCCACTGCTGTTTTTTCCAATGCCAGCTTGAATCGATGGTAAAGCAGCAATCCCATTACAATGATCGTAACCAGTGAAATCGCCATAAGGACAGACAGGATGATCGACTGTATGTTAAATACGATGTTCTTCCTGGAATCCGGCTTTCTTTTTCTATCTTTCATGTATTTTCCCTTTCACCTGTTCCCTATTTTCCGGAAGCTCTGTATTTGGAAGGGGAAACACCGAATTTCTTTTTGAATACATAGCTGAAGTAGTTCGCATCCTGATATCCCACTTTTTCTGCGATCTTATAGCTTTTTTCATCGGTGTTCAGCACCATTTCTTCTGCCCTGTCCATTCGGTAATCCGTAAGATAGGAGACGAAGGACTGACCGGTTTCCTTTTTAAAAATGGACGAAAAGTAAGAATTGGACACACCAAGATCTGCGCACACATCATCCAGCGAGAGCGCCGGTTCCATATATCTGTCTTTTACGATGTTCTGTGCATCGGTGATGATCCGTCTGGAGGTACTATTTCTGGTACTTCTCAGTTTTTCGCTGATAGCTATAGACATATTGATGATCCAGTTTGTCATAGAGCTTTCATCCAGCTGAGTCACTCTTTCGTAAAGATTCTGTACATTTCCGGAAATTTCATTGAAATCCATGGAATTATTGGCACAAAATTTGAAAAAGCCGCTGACAATCTCCATGGTGGCCAGATTGTACTGGCTGATGGTGGCTGCATTCTTATGGAGCTTTTCTGTCTCTTTGATGGCTTCTTTCCGGATCTTTTCCTGATCCCCTACATGGATGGCACGAAACAGCTCCTGCATCTTTGTTTCTTCTAAGGGAACCGCCTTTTTTGACTCTTTGGGAACGATCTCTGCGATATTGATGGCTCGTTTCGTTCCGTACAGGACACGGTAGGATACCGCCTCTCTGGCTCCCTCGTAGGAAATACTGATATCGTACAGACTGTTGCAGACGGTTCCGATCCCTGCGGTAACCGCCGCCCCCATAATTCTCCATGCCCAGCGGCAGAACCGGTCACACTTGTCCGTCAATTGAGCTATCTCATCTTCTGAATGGAGTTCCATAATCAGAATGGTATTACCCATATAGATGAACTCCTGACAATTACAGTTCTCCATCAGCCGCTGTTTGATCTCACGTTCCACGGACATGGATAACAATAAGGGATTCATGCCCTCCGGCACATCATTTTCCGAGGTATGAAAAATCATGCAGCAAAACAAAGGTCCCTTCATATCCACCCGATAGTCCAAAAGGAATCGTTCATAGTCCTCTTCTCTGACCCTTCCCTCGATCAGGGAAATAAAAAAATTGGACTGCAGCTTTGGTAAAACCTCCTGGAAATAGTCTTCCAGTTTTTTTACATTTAACTTTTCTTCCCGTTCCCTGTCCAGTGTGGCTTTCAGCTTCATCAGGCTTTCTGACAGCTCGGTGGCGCTGATGGGTTTCAGCATATATTCCTTAATTTCCAGATGGACGGCCTCTTTTGCATATTCGAATTCATCAAAACCGGTGCAAAGCATAATGTAAATATTGGGATAGTCCTGGTTCAGCTTTCTTGCCAGCTCCAGTCCATCCATATAAGGCATCTTAATGTCCGTCAGCACCACATCAGGCTGAAGCTTTTCCACCAGCTCCAAAGCCTTCACGCCGTTGGTGGCACTTCCCACTACGTCAAATCCCAGATCATTCCAGCGGATCTTTTTTTTCATAACATCGATGACCTCTACTTCATCATCGACAAGAATCACTTTATATTGTTCCATCCTTATCCTCCTGTTTTGCGGAGCATATTATTATTCCTTTATTATAGCAGAAGATTGCTCTCTGCTGAATGAATAGTTACAAAAATTTTTGCCAAAACAGAACAAAAGACCGCCCTGGTCATCCATCGGACGACCGGGCTGTCTTATATTCTATCTGTTTATGAAGATGTTGGAATCAAAAGTTTTTCTGACCCCTTTGATACCAGATTGCTACGTGCTTTGCACTCCTGGTATCTTTATGAATGTCTCATTATTTTTTCTGTACATATTTCAGACAGTCAAGTGTTACGGCTGCCAGGATAATGATACCTTCGAAGATGAACTGAAGGTTAGTATCAATACCAAGAATTGTCAGTGCGTATGTCAGGGAGGTAAAGATCAGTACACCGGTTACAACTCCGGAGATCTTACCGATACCACCGGTAAAGGATACACCACCAACTACGCAGGCTGCGATGGCATCCATATCCCATCCCTGTCCGTAAGCTGCACTACCGGAACCAACCATACGGTTACATTCCAGCCAGGAACCGAAGCCATACAGGATACCTGCCAGCATAAATGCTCCCATTGTTACTTTGAATACGGAAATACCGGATACGGTTGCTGCCTCCGGGTTTCCACCGACTGCATAAAGGTTCTTTCCAAATGTTGTCTTGTTCCAGATGAACCATACAATGGCAACTGCTGCAACAGCCCACAGAATGATGGTCGGGAATTTTCCGATCTGCGGAATGAAAGTATTCGGGATGGCAGAATCAATCGCACCGAAGGATACACCCTTGGTCGCATAGGTAACCAGACCGAAGATGATCAGCATGTTCGCCATGGTAGAGATAAACGGATGCATTTTGAATCTCGCCATGAAGAATCCGGCAATCATGGCAAATACTGTTGTAAAGATCACACACATTAACAGTGCAAACAGTGCTTTCGCTGTAGCAGGCATAGCGGAGAAGTCAAATACATGGCCGAATACGGCACCTGTATTGATTCCGTTATGCATAATGATGGTTGCTGTAACCATACCCATACCAACCATACGTCCTACGGAAAGGTCGGTACCTGTTAACAGGATCAGACCGGCAACACCAAGTGCAAGGAACATACGCGGGGATGCCTGCTGTAAGATATTCAGGATGTTGGTAACAGTCAGCAGCTGTGTATTTTTAACGATCGGTGTGATGATACACAGTGCGATGAAGATCAGAATGATTACGATATACAGACCGTTTTTGTACAGGAACTGAGATAAATCGAAGGTATATCTGTAATTTTCCAATTTCTGTATTCTCTGCTGCGGGAATGTAAATTTGGAAGCCCGCAACAGGTCGATCAGGTGATATTTATGCATGAATGCTTCATGTCTTCTGTCCTTGATCTCCTGAAGCTTCGATTCGTGAGCCATCTGTGCATCAAACAATTTATTTTTGAGCACATATTTCTCAGCCTTAATCTCTTCTGCATCCTTCAGAGAAGCAACCTTTTTCTGATGCTCGCTCTTTAGATCTGCTTTGACCTTCTCATATCTGCTGTTTTCTTCTGCTTTTGCAGCTTTGCAGCTTTTGTTTACTACGTCGTAATAATCCTTTTTGTAATGCGCGGCCAGATAGCTTTCTGCCTCTGCGATCAGCTTTTTGATTTCTTCTTTGTTGTCTGCTTCTACTTTTTTTGCATTTTCCAGCTCTTTTTTGCTGTTTTCAATGATCTTATCTCTCTGTGTTGCGGATAAGTTCTTGTTTTCTTTTGCGATCGCGATCTGTTTTTTCAGATCGCTCACTTTGTCAAAGCCGTCTGCACGTAATGCATCGATTTTTTTCTGGATTTCTTCCACATATTCATCGATCGGCTTCAAAAGCTTTGCTTCTTCTTCCGACGAAATAATAACGCTGTTTTCTGCCATTTCCAATTTTCCTCCTGTTACAGGTATTTAGCACTGAGTCTCAATAATTCTTCCTGGTTTGTTTCTTTGGTATTTACGATTCCGGCCAGACGTCCGTTAGACATAACACCGATTCGGTTGGTAATACCAAGAATCTCCGGCATTTCGGAAGAAACAACGATGATTGTTTTTCCCTGTTTCGCCATATTGATAATCAGTTCATAAATTTCATATTTTGCTCCAACATCAATTCCTCGTGTCGGGTCATCCATCATGAATACGCTCGGTGAACGCTCCAGCCATTTACCAAAGATGACCTTCTGCTGATTACCACCGGAAAGGTTGGCGATCATATCATCCGGTCCCATACATTTTGTATGCATGATCTTGATTTCTTCAGCCGTTGCACGCACCATCTTGTCATGTGATAATGCGACTCCGCTCTTATAATGCTTCATATTCGCAATGGTAGTATTGAATGTAATATCGCCCTTCAGGAACAGACCATTGGCTTTTCTTTCCTCTGTAATCAGAGCAAATCCGTGATCCATAGCATCTTTCGGGGAGGAGAAGTTCAGTACTTTTCCATCATATACGATATTTCCTTCTGCTTTTGTACGAATTCCGAAGATTGTCTCCAGAAGTTCCGTACGACCGGCACCGACCAGACCATAGAATCCGAAAATTTCTCCTTTTTTGATATCAAAAGAAATATTCTGCAGTTTCGGTGCATATTTTGTTGATATATTCTGTACGGAAAGAATCGTTTCTCCCGGTGTATTGTCTACAGGCGGAAATCTGTTGTCCAGAGAACGTCCAACCATGGCGGCGATCAGTTCGTTCATATCCGTTTCTTTACTTGGCTTGGTCATGACCAGACTTCCGTCTCGCAGTACGGATATTTCGTCACAGATTTCAAATATTTCATCCATTTTATGTGAAATGTAGATCAGAGCAATTCCCTGCGCCTTCAGCTGACGCATCATCTTAAAGAGTTTTTCAACCTCCGGTGCAGTCAGGGATGATGTAGGTTCATCCAGTACAATGACTTTGGAATGATAGGAAATCGCTTTTGCGATCTCGCACATCTGTCTCTGAGATACAGACATTTTCTTCATTGGCTGCGTCAGATCAACTGTAATTCCCAGTTTTCTGAACAGGTCTGATGTTTCTTTTTTCATTCTTCCTTCGTCGATCACTCCAACGGAATTCTTTGGGTATCTTCCAAGGAACATGTTATCTACAACACTTCTTTCAAGACACTGGTTCAACTCCTGGTGTACCATTGCCACTCCGTTTTCCAGTGCATCCTTCGGGCCGGAGAAATTCACTTCTTTTCCGTCCAATACGATGGTTCCTTCATCTTTCTGATAGGTTCCAAAGAGACATTTCATCATTGTCGATTTTCCGGCACCGTTTTCACCCATCAGTCCCATAATGGTTCCAGGTTTGACATTCATGCTGATATGTTTCAGAA
>OHWU01000859.1_pt1 | contig 11036 bp, 17 predicted proteins | sample 1579821 | NCBI WGS metagenome assembly OHWU01 (sample SAMEA3882548, study PRJEB24775) | human gut metagenome | biome: human-associated habitat; feature: intestine environment; material: feces | place: Netherlands | collected 2009/2010 | reverse complement strand
CCCCGCCACAGACAATCTATGTATCAAGTTCAAGACTTTTATGTGCTAAAAATGGAGATTTTGAAAGCACAACATCAAGTGCTGTAGCTTATGCTTGGTATGTATGGCAGAAAGGGTATAAAGGGAACACAATTGTTAAATGGATTAATTGAGGAGGAATGTTATGAAGGACACAATATATCTCATATCTGTATGTGTATTATGGTTTTGTTTATCGCTTAATTTAACAACTCGTATTAGAGAGCGAAACCAGTATTATGTAAATAAAAAATCGCATGAAGCCATTTATCGTTACACGGAGTTAGGAATGGCTTTTGTTGTAGGTGCAATGTTAGCAAATATATTAATTTAAAGGAGAAGTATATGAAATACATTAAAAAAGCAATACCGATTGAAGCTTTTAAGTACAAAGGTGATTTTATTGAAAATGGAAAATATTGTATTCCTGAATGGGCAATTAAAGCGTATGAAGATGGCTTGCTTTATTATAAAGATGAAGGAGATTTATATATCCATACACTTGAAGGTGAAATGAAATGCAGTTTTAACAGTTACATAGTTCAGGATGTTAGAGGTGAGATTTATGCTTGTAGACAGGATATCTTCGAGGAAACATATATAAAGGTAGAAGAATGAAAGTTTTATCAAAAAGTGAGTTGGAATCGTTAATAGCACAATTTCCAGACGGAGGTATTGTTTTTGCAGGATATACACCAGATGTGCTAACTTCAGAACTTATGGTGACTGACGGCGATTTTGGTGCAAAATGTATAATTCCTCAAGATGGAGAGGTGTTTGATTTCGATTGGAATATTGGGGAATACAGAGATACAGATTTATTTGCAGTATTTGACAATAATGATATTTTACAAATGATTCAAACATTAACAAGTGGATTAAAAATTTCATGCAAGCCATGGTGGGAAGAATAAAATTTAGGATTTAAAAGGAAAGAGGTGAAATATATGTTTTACATTACTGGTGATTTACATGGTGAATATGACATACACAAACTAAGTTCTAAACGATTTCCAATGGGCAACAATTTAACACGAGATGATTACCTAATTATTTGTGGTGACTTTGGCTTAGTGTGGAATAATGGAAATTCTGAAATGTATTGGCGAGATTGGCTTAATAACAAACCGTGGACAACCTTGTTTGTAGATGGAAACCACGAAAAATTCCCCTTGCTAAATCGTTACCCTATAACTCAAAAGTGGGGTGGAAAGGTACATCAGATTGAAGATAATATTTATCATCTAATGCGTGGACAAGTGTTTGAAATTGACGGCAAAACATTTTTTACAATGGGCGGTGCATCAAGCCACGATATACAGTATCGCACAAAGAATGTTGACTGGTGGGAAGAAGAACTACCCAATGAAGCCGAAATGCAGGAAGGGTTGGCAAATCTTGATAAGTATAACTGGAAGGTGGATTGTGTAATTACGCACTGTGCTCCAACCGAATTTATCGCCAGTTGTATCAATGTGGGGTACAGTCCGGACACTTTAACCGAATACCTACAGTACATTGATAACAAGTTAGATTATGAACATTGGTATATGGGACATTATCACCTTGATGTTATATTTGGTTCGGATTCAGAAAAGCAAAAGCATATTTTGTATAACTATGTGGATGTGATTGATTAACACGGAAAGGATAACGAATATATGGGAATGGTAATTTGCCTTATATCACTTTATTTATTGAACGCAAATGGAATTATAGTACCTGATGGATGCTTTATTATTGCATGGAGTTTTTCTATTGTGACTGCGGTAGCAACTTTACTTTCAGCAATCGGTCAAGTAATGAGTGATAAAAAATAATTAAGGAGAGTTAAATATGGAAATTAAAATTAAATACTTTACAAACATCGAAAAGATTAAGCAAATTCCAAACGGAGATTGGGTTGATTTAAGGTCAGCTATTGATGTTACACTCAAAAAGGGTGAGTTTACTATTATTCCACTCGGAGTAGGAATGAAGTTACCGTTTGGCTATGAAGCTCACATTGTGCCAAGAAGTAGCACTTACAAAAATTATGGCATTATTCAGACAAACCACATAGGAGTAATTGACAACTCCTATTCGGGTGATAACGACCAATGGGGTATGCCCGTAATTGCAATGAGAGATACAACCATACATAAGAACGATAGAATTTGTCAGTTTCGCATCACACAGAAACAGCCTGATTTTGAGTTTACAGAAGTAGAATGTCTTGATACAAAAAGTCGTGGCGGCTTTGGCTCAACAGGCAAGCAGTAAGGAGGAATAACTGTGATTACATATAATGATTTTGAAAGATATCTTACCAAAATTCAAAGAATCCATGAACTTGAAGATAAGATTTTGAATCTTGGTGATGAGTATAGTGATTTGGTTTTAGAATATGTATCGCCATTTGCATATCATGGTGTAACTATGGAAGATGAGTTGATTGACTGTCTCGAAAAAGGTTTAAACCTTAAGCCTGATGAATACGGTGATACTTGGATATCCTATTGGGTTTGGGAGACAGATTGTGGTCAAAGAAATACAATTGTAGAAATTGACAATAAAGAAGTAAGCATTGCCGAAATTGCTAACTTGTGGAAAGTTATCGAATGGGAAAGGTCGGGAGAATTGAATGAATAAACAAACGATTGTAGTTAATCTTTATGGTCAGCCCTCCTGTGGTAAATCCACAGGGGCTGCTTATATATTTAGTCAGTTGAAAATGAGGGGTATTGACACGGAACTTGTAACCGAAACCGTTAAGGATATGGTATGGGAACATAACGATGACGCCTTGACAAATCAGCTATACATATTGGGCTTACACTCACAAAGATTTTGGAGACTGAGAAATCAGGTTAGAGTAATTGTAACTGACTCACCAATCCTGTTGACCGAAATTTATAACTCATTTGAAAAGTGTGGTTTTTACCCCTCAAAATCCATTGAAAAGTGTGTAAACGATACAGCCGAAGCATTTAGTTCTCTCTTTGATAACTTAAATTTCTTTGTTAAGTCTGTTAAAAAATATAATCCAAATGGCAGATTACAAACCGAAGTTGAAGCCAATAATATAGGTACACGAATTGAATCAATGCTAATTGAAAAGAATATCCCATATGAAATTATCAAAGGCAACCAAAAGGGGTACGATAAAGCCGTACAACTAATTGTGGATTATATTGACCGAGAGGATAAAATGGATGCTATTAAAGAGGATAGAGAAAGGAACGGATTAAATGTTGTTTGAGGTTTATAAAGACGGACAAGGCAAATTTATGTGTAGTGATGCAAGCTGTTTACCAACAGAAACTCAGCTTAAAAGCATGAACAAAAATGGGTATGAATTTAAGTTGAACGGCAAGAAAGCAACGCTAAAAAGCGTATTGAAATTGATTGAAAAGTAAATAACTAACAACATAAAGAATTTAGAGTAGGGTTGTTAAAAAACAACTCTGCTCTTATAAGGCAGGTGATAATATTAAAAAGTTGAATTTGTTACCAAACCAAAAATTATGTTTGTCAATTGAGGAAGCTGCTGAATATTCTATGCTCGGAGAAAACCGACTACGCAAAATAATAGAAGATGATAAGAGTTTAGATTGGGTGATATTTGTAGGCAATAGAACAAGAATAAAACGGATACAATTTGAAAAATGGATAGCAAAGCAAAACTATCTATAAAAGTAAATTTTTAGTAAAATAACGACCACAAATATGGAAAACCGTTGACAGAAGTGATAACTGTGTAGTAAAATTATCCTGTATACTTGTATTACAGTTTCTTTTGTCAATTAAGAAAGGATGACACATATGGCAGAAAGGCGTGATACAAAAAATCGTCTTTTAAATAGAGGCGAATATCAAAAAGCTGATGGTAGATATATGTACAGATATGTTGACTTTTCAGGGACTACTCGTTTTGTGTACAGTTGGTGTCTCACACAAACAGATAGAACACCTAAAGGAAAACGAAACGGAAAATGTCTAAGGGAGTTAGAAAAAGAAATAATAAAAGATTTACAAGATAAGATCGATTCATACCAAGCAAATAAAACAACACTTAATGCTTTGTTTGAAAAATGGATAGAACAAAAACCAGAATTAAAATCTTCCACAGTAACCTTTTACACATACCTATATCATAAATACATTTGGGATACAATAGGAAGAAAAAAAATTTCAGACATTAAGTATACGGACATAAAAAAATATTATAACCATTTAATCTTTGATTTAGAATTCAAATCTAACAGTGTCAAGCAAATTTACACTGTTATGCATCCGCTTTTTACAATTGCAGTGCGAGATGGTTATATTAGAGTAAATCCGACTGACGGCATTATATCAGAGATCAATAAAAACTATCATGATAAATCACTAAAACGACACGCTTTAACAATATCAGAGCAAAATGCCTTTATTGAATTTACGAAAAACAGAAAAAAATATAATTATTGGCTTCCTATTTTTACATTTTTGTTAGGAACAGGATGCAGAATAGGAGAATGTCTTGGATTAACATGGGATGATTGTGATTTTAATAATAACACCATCAATATTAACCATAGCCTTAATTACAAACCCAACAACAAGGTAAACAAAAGGGTGGTGTACATTTCTACCCCGAAAACATCTACAAGTAAAAGAATAATTCCAATGCTTACAGATGTAAAAAAAAGTTTATTGTTTGAATACGAAAGGCAAAAAATAAAAGGCGGTAATTTTGACACCATAGATAGTTACTCAAATTTTGTATTTTGCAATAAACAACATCATGTAGTCCTACCACAGCTTATAAACAGTACAATTAAACTTATTGTTAATGATTACAATACACAAGAAAACAAGTTAGCTTTAGCTCAAAACCGTGAACCATTGTTGCTACCCCATTTCACAGCACATATTTTAAGACACACTTTTTGTACTCGTATGTGTGAAAACGAGTCGAACATTAAGATTATTCAAGAAATCATGGGACACTCAGCTATCACCACCACAATGGATATTTATAACGAAGCTACCCTTGACAAAAAACAAGAATCTTTTAACAATCTTGAGGGTAAATTTAGCATTTTTTAAATTATTAAATCCTAATTTGCTAATTTACTAAAATTTTTACTAAAAATGAAGATAGTAAAATAAGAAGATATGAGAAGATATAAGAAGTTTTTGTTTATATATCAAGCTGAAGGTGTTATATCTTGTGGTGATTTAAGTTAATATATCTATATATTGTGCGTGCAACGGACTTATTTTCTGTTCTGTTTTATAATAGAAATAAGCTTTATTTTTTACGGAGGGTTATATGCCTCAAAAACCTAAAAAGAATAAAATCAGAATTAAAATTAACGATAAAAAAATCACTGATTATATGTTTGATTTTACACGGACAATAATTTTTGTGTTTGCAATTATATCCGTAGCGTTTACTTTTATCATCAGAGATGCCAATGTTGTGGGAAATTCGATGCTTGACACGCTCCACAGCGATGATAAAATTTTCATTACAAATTTTATGTATGAGCCAAAATGCGGTGATGTTGTAGCTATCAACGCTGAAAATCAGATTGAAAAGAGAATTATAAAACGGGTTATAGCCGTTGAAGGACAGACGCTTGTCGTGGATTACAGTAAAAATGCAGTTTATGTTGATGGTATAAAAATTGATGAACCGTATGTTTCTTCTTTAACACGAGAACCGTCAAATCCATTGCAAATTCCGTATGTTATCCCTGAAGGTTATATCTTTGTAATGGGTGATAACAGAATTATTTCTCTTGACAGCCGTGATAAGAGTATAGGCTTTGTGTCTGTCGATGATGTAATCGGAAAAGCACAATTTATATTTTTCCCGCTTGACAGATTCAAGTATTTATATTAACAGAAAATTTTTAAAGGATGTACATATATGAGCGAAATGCAGACTATTCAATGGTTCCCCGGTCATATGACCAAAACAAAAAGACAGATTCAGTCAAGTCTTAAACTTGTTGATGCTGTCGCAGAAATTATTGATGCAAGAATTCCTGTCAGCAGTCGTAACCCCGACCTTGCAAAACTTGTTCAGAACAAGCCGAGAGTTATTCTTCTCAATAAATGCGATATGGCTAATCAAACTGCTACGAAAATGTGGATTGACTATTTTAAAAAGCAGAATCTTGTTGCTATCCCTGTTGACTGTAAAAGCGGCAGAGGTCTTGACAAATTTGCACCAGCCGTAAATACGGTTATGAGCCATAAGATTGCAAGATTAAAAGAAAAAGGAATGGTAAATCCCACAATCAGAATTATGATTGTCGGTATTCCGAATGTAGGCAAATCTTCTTTTATCAATAAAATGGTAAAGAAGAACCGTGCAAAGGTTGAGGACAGACCGGGCGTTACAAGAGGTAATCAATGGTATACAATTGCAAAGAATCTTGAAATGCTTGACACTCCGGGTGTGCTTTGGCCAAAGTTTGACGATAAGACAGTCGGAGAGCACCTTGCGTTCACAGGTGCGGTTAAAGACCAAATTCTTGATATCGAACTTTTGGCGGTGAGACTTCTTGATTTCATCAAGGAACTCAAGCCTGCTGATTTTATAACAAGATTCAAATTAGAAAACGAAGATATCGAAAATATCAATTCATACGAGCTTTTGAAAATGATTGGCAAAAAGAGAGGTATGCTTGTTTCAGGCGGTGAGATAGATACCGAGAGAGCCGCAATTATGTTGCTTGATGAATTCAGAAGTGCAAAGCTTGGCAGAATTACAGTTGAAATGCCGCAGGGGAGATAACAATGGATTGGCTTGAATATGAAAATAAAAATATTGCAAGAGGTTTTCTGAATATCTGCGGTGTTGATGAAGCCGGCAGAGGACCGCTTGCAGGACCTGTGTGCGCCGCCGCAGTTATACTTCCCGAAAATACTGTTATTGAAGGAGTCAATGATTCAAAAAAGCTTTCTGAAAAAAAGAGAGAGGCTTTGTTTGATGTAATAAAGGAACAGGCCTTGGCATACAGCATTGCATTTGCAAGCGTTGAAGAAATTGAGGAAATGAATATTCTTAATGCTACTATGCTTGCAATGGAACGGGCAGTTGAAGGACTTGAACCAAGGGCTGATTATGCTATGATTGACGGCAACAGAATGCCTCCGTTGTCAATTGAAGGCGAATGTATTGTAAAAGGTGATGCAAAGTCAATGTCAATTGCCTGTGCATCAATTCTTGCCAAGGTATCAAGGGATAGACTTCTTTATGAATACGACAAAGAATTTCCTCAGTACCTATTTGCAAAGCATAAGGGTTACGGCACAAAGGCTCATATTGAGGCGATTCTTAAATACGGACCGTGTAAGTATCACAGACCGAGCTTCTTGAAGAAAATATATAATAAGAAATGATTTTTACTACTAAACAAACAGGTGATAAGGGAGAGGCTTATGCCGCAAAATATCTGAAAAAGCATAAGTATAAAATTATTGCCAGAAATTATAAAAAGCCTTACGGCGAAATAGATATCATAGCCGAGAATAAGGAAGTAATTGCCTTTGTTGAGGTTAAGACAAGGAAAGAGAATTCTCTTACACAACCCGTTGATGCGGTTAACCGTAAAAAGCAGGTGAAAATTTTAAAAACTGCCGATATGTATATGTATGAAAACAATATAGATAAAGAATGTCGATTTGATGTATGCGAAGTTTTTGTCAACAGTGATAATCTTAAGCTTGTCGGCATTAACTATATTGAAGATGCATTCTGACGGGAGGTTGCCATGAATTTTTTTGACTTGCATTGTGACACGCTCTATAAGGCAGTAACCGAAAAGTCCGAACTGGATAATCCCTCATATGAAGTGAAATTAAATAACAATTCCAAATCCCACAGGTTACAGTGCTATGCTATATGGTTACCCGACACGCTTGACAGTAATGAGGCGGAAAAATTGTTCTTTGAATCGGCTGATTACCTGAAATCCGAATGTAACCGACTTGAAATTGAATTGTTGGGTATCGGTGAATTCACAGATAATGCTTTTTCAAAGTATAGAAACTCAGCGTTTTTTACAGTAGAAAACGGAAAAGCATTGAACGGCAAAATCGAGAATGTAAAGCGATTTGCAGAACTCGGCGTCAGAATAATGACTCTCACATGGAATGAGATGAACGAGATTGGTTCAGGTGTTTTATCGGAAGATAAATGCGGTTTAACTGACTTCGGAAAACTTGCAGTAGCCGAAATGGAAAAGTACGGTATTGTAATTGATGTATCCCATGCAAGCGATGGACTGTTTTATGATGTTGTCAATCAGACGAATAAGCCGTTTATCGCAACTCATTCAGATTCACGGACAATTACTCAAAATCCGAGAAATCTTACAGATGAGCAGATTAAAATTATAATACAGAGAGGCGGACTTATAGGTCTAAATTTGCACAATGCTTTTCTTAATAATAATCCGGATAAAGCATGCATGAACGATATTTTAAAGCATTGCGAATATATGCTGTCACTCGGATGTGAAAATTCTCTTTGCTTCGGTACGGATTTTGACGGCTGCGATTTGCCGAGGGATATTGTCGGAAGCGATTCAATCGGCGAAATTTATGAACTTTTTCTTGGAAATAACTACAACGAAAGCGTTTTGAAAAAGATTTTTTACGAAAATGCGTATAATTTCTTTGAAAACTTTGACAATCAGCGAATAATGTAGTAAAATACTTGATGTTTAAAGCAATTTGAAAGGAAGATTTCAATGTTATACAACAGCACACAAAATGCCAAAGAAGTAGTTTCTGCGGCACAGGCCATTGCACAGGGTATTTCAAAGGACGGCGGTCTTTTTGTACCGCAGGAATTTCCTAAGTATGATGAAAATACCTTCAAGGCACTTTTGAAAACAGATTACAAAGGAAGAGCAAAGAAAGTATTTTCTGATTTTCTTTCTGATTTCACAGAAGAGGAAATCAGCGACTGCGTAGAAAAGGCTTATACAGCTCAGAAATTCGGCGGTGAAAATCCTGCTCCTATTTCATACTGTAATCTTGACGGAACAACCCTGAATATTCTTGAACTCTGGCATGGTCCTACATGTGCGTTTAAGGATATGGCACTCCAGATTCTCCCGCATCTTCTCACAAAGTCACTCAAGAAGAAATATGACGGCAAGACGGCTGTTATTCTCGTTGCTACATCAGGCGATACAGGCAAGGCTGCTCTTGAAGGCTTTAAAGATGTTGACCACACAAAGATTGTTGTTTTCTATCCTGTTGACGGTGTAAGTCCGATGCAGAAGCATCAGATGAATACTCAGGAAGGTGAAAATGTTCGTGTTTGTGCAATCAAGGGTAACTTTGATGACGCTCAGACAGGTGTTAAGAAGATATTCACTACACCTTCGGTTGCAGAAAAGCTCGCTGAGAATAATATGCTTTTCTCATCAGCAAACTCAATCAACTGGGGCAGACTTCTTCCGCAGATTGTTTACTATATTTCGGCTTACTGCGATCTTGTAAATGACGGTAAAATCGAGCTTGGTGACAAAATTAATGTTGTTGTTCCGACAGGTAACTTCGGTAACATCCTTGCATCATACTATGCAAGTCTCATGGGACTTCCAATCAACAAGTTCATTTGTGCGTCAAACTCTAATAATGTTCTTACAGATTTTATCAAAACAGGCGTTTATGATAAGAACAGAAACTTCTATACAACAATTTCACCTTCAATGGATATCCTTGTTTCAAGTAACCTTGAACGACTTCTCTACAAGCTTTCAGGTGATAATGACGAAGTTACAAGAGGCTGGATGAATGCACTCAAATCAGAAGGCAAGTATGAAGTAAGTGATGATGTAAAGGCTGTTATCAACGAAAAGTTCTACGGCGGATTCTGTGATGATAAGAACACAGAGGCTACCATTCACGAGATGTTTGAACAGGATAAGTACCTTTGCGACACTCACACAGCTGTTGCAATCAATGTGTACAAGCAGTATGTTGAGGAAACAGGCGACAAGACACCATCTGTAATTGCGTCAACTGCAAGTCCGTATAAATTCTCTAAGGCTGTTCTTGAGGCTGTTGAACCAAACGCAACACTTCCTGAAACAGAATTTGATATGGTTGATGAACTTCATAAGGTTTCCGGTGCCGAAGTGCCTGCACCTCTTGCAAATCTTAAAAATAAAACGGCTCGATTCTCTGATGTTACAGAAGTTAGTGATATGGAGAATTATGTTCTCGGAGCACTCGGTATAGATTAATGGCATTATTTGCTATAGCGGATTTACATCTTTCACTTGGTGAAGATAAGCCTATGGATGTTTTCGCAGGCTGGAACGATTATACTTCAAGACTTGAAAATAACTGGAGAAAGCTTGTTACCGATAATGACACGGTTGTTGTGTCTGGCGATATTTCCTGGGCAATGAAGCTTGAAGAAACTCTTACGGATTTTACTTTCATAGAAAATCTTCCCGGTAAGAAAATTTTCAATAAAGGCAATCACGATTATTGGTGGAGCACCAAGACAAAAATGGATGTGTTTCTGAAAAATAATTCACTTGATTCGATATCTATCCTTTTCAATAATTCATATGTTGTTGACGATTACGCAATTTGCGGTACAAGAGGATGGTTTCTTGAGAATGAATCTCAAAATGATATAAAAGTCCTGAACAGGGAAGTCGGCAGACTTGAAATGTCAATACAATCAGCTATAAAAACAGGAAAGGAACCTGCGCCATGGAACAGAACAAGCAGTCCGCCCCCCAGAACGCCGCATCGGAAGCGGCAGTACGGCGTCAGAAGCTGGCCGACCTCAAGGCCGCCGGCCATGACCCGTTTACCATCACCAAATGCAAGCAGGATGCTTTCTCTGCTGATTTGAAAGAAGAATATAAAGATTTGCCCGCTGAGGAAGATACCGGCCGTATGGTTAGCCTGGCTGGCCGTATGATGTCCAAGCGCGTTATGGGCAAGGCAAGCTTTGCCCACCTGCGCGACGACAAGGGCGATATCCAGCTTTACGTCCGCCG
>OHWU01000857.1_pt1 | contig 11058 bp, 14 predicted proteins | sample 1579821 | NCBI WGS metagenome assembly OHWU01 (sample SAMEA3882548, study PRJEB24775) | human gut metagenome | biome: human-associated habitat; feature: intestine environment; material: feces | place: Netherlands | collected 2009/2010 | reverse complement strand
AAGCGGGTAAACTTATAAGCAAAGGTTATTGCTGCTCTTAGAAACGAAAATATAGGCTTTAAACGATATAAGCACATTAAAAGAAAGGATAATATGCAAACACAAAACGGTGGAAGACCCACAATTTTACCTAAGATGTACGAAGAACCGCTTTTTAGTCAAATCATTGATAAAATTGAATCAGGCTGCAATGACAGAGAAATCTACACCAGTTTGCATTGTTCTGCTAAAACTTTTAGAAAGTGGCGAGATGACAATATAAAGGCGTATGACGAAGCTAAAAGCATTGCTAGGGGAAATCTATTAGAACTAGCTGAAAGTGCCTTAGCGAGCAAACTGACAGTCAGAACGCTAAAAGAAACAGAAACAATCTATGACGCTGACGGAAACGTTGAAAAAGTAAAGGTTAAAGAAAAAGAACTTGACAAAGATAGCTTGGTAGCGATGATGGTTGCTAAGGCTGGAAACCCTGAACTTTATAACCCTACTGAATGGCGGAGATTACAACAGGAAGAATCAAGCGCTCATGACCTTAAAGCTAAAATCGAAGAACTTGATGACTATAAACTAAGTAAGTACGAAACTCCAAAAATTGAAGTACCGAAAGGGTTTGAATAAATGTATTATTTAAATAAAATGTTAGAATACAACAAAGAAAACGGCATTATTATTAACAAATACATTCGCAAGACTATTCAGAAGCAAATACGTATTCATAATAAGTATATTTATCGCTATGACCGTGTTACACAAGCTATTGAATGGATACAAGATAACTTCTATTTGACTACTGGTAACCTGATGAAGATTGAGCTACTACCAACGCAGCGCTGGTGGTACGAGTTAATGTTAGGCTATGATATGGTAGATGAAAAAGGAATTCAGGTCAACCTAGTTAATGAAATTTTCCTTAATCTAGGTCGTGGTTCTGGTAAGTCAAGTTTAATGGCTACGCGCGTGCTTAACTGGATGATTTTAGGCGGACAATATGGTGGAGAGAGCTTAGTTATTGCGTACGATAACACACAGGCTAGACACGTATTTGACCAAGTTCGGAATCAAACGGAAGCAAGCGATACATTGAGAGTGTACAATGAAAACAAGATTTTCAAGAGTACAAAACAAGGGCTAGTATTTACTTCTTTTAAAACCACTTTCAAAAAGCAAACAAATGATACTTTGAGGGCGCAAGGTGGTAATAGTTCTCTTAATATATTTGATGGCGAAGATATAACAGAGTCAGTCAATAAAGGTTCACGACAAAAACAAGATAACTGGCAAAGTATTTATATCACTTCGGGCGGACTTAAGCGAGACGGTTTATATGATAAACTTGTTGAACGCTTCAAATCAGAAGAAGAATTTTACAATGATAGGTCGTTCGGCTTGCTTTACATGCTAGAAAATCATGAGCAGGTCAAAGATAAAAAGAATTGGACTATGGCATTACCTCTTATCGGTCATGTCCCTAAGTGGTCAGGAGTTATTGAGGAGTACGAACTTGCGCAAGGAGACCCAGCGTTACAGAATAAGTTCTTAGCGTTTAATATGGGATTACCTATGCAGGACACAGCTTACTACTTCACTCCGCAAGATACTAAACTAACAGAATTCAATTTATCTGTATTTAATAAAAATAGAACTTATGTCGGAATTGACCTATCCTTAATTGGCGATTTAACCGCTGTGTCGTTCGTTTGTGAGTTAGAGGGTAAAACTTACAGTCATACACTTACTTTCTCTGTACGGTCTCAATATGAGCAACTAGACACAGAACAACAAGAGTTGTGGACTGAATTTGTTGACAGAGGCGAATTAATCTTACTTGATACGGAATACATTAATGTAAATGACTTAATACCATATATTAATGACTTTAGAACTAAGACAGGGTGCAGACTTAGAAAGATCGGTTATGACCCAGCACGATACGAAATTTTAAAAGGTTTGATTGAGCGTTACTTCTTTGACAAAGACGGAGATAACCAACGAGCTATTCGACAAGGTTTCTCAATGAACGACTACATCAAGTTATTAAAATCTAAGTTAGTGGAAAATAAACTTATCCATAATCAAAAAGTCATGCAATGGGCTTTAAATAATACTGCTGTTAAAATCGGACAAAGTGGGGACTATATGTATACTAAAAAACTTGAAAAAGATAAAATTGACCCTACTGTTGCTTTGACAATGGCTTTAGAAATGGCGGTGTCAGATGAAGTATAACGTTGACACAGTTCGAGAAAGTGGTTGGTATAATAAAAAAGAATGGTTGGCAGTCCGTGATTATGTAAGACAACGTGACAAAATGACTTGCGTAAGATGTGGTGCATTCGGTGCTAAAAAATACGAAGTAGACCATATTATAGAGCTAACTTGGGAAAATCTTGATGATTGGAAAATAGCGCTGAACCCTGATAACCTACAACTCCTTTGTAAGTCTTGCCATAACAAGAAAACAGGCGAGTATAAACGAGGGAAAGGCGTAAGTTTATGGTAGAAAGGGGAAAAATTGAACTTATTCGGAAAAGTGGTATCATTTTCACGTGGAAAACTAAACAATGATACTCAAAGAGTCACAGCGTGGCAAAACGAAGCGGTAGAATATACAAGTGCCTTTGTGACTAATATTCACAATAAAATTGCTAATGAAATAACAAAAGTAGAATTTAATCATGTAAAATATAAAAAATCTGATGTTGGTTCTGATACTTTGATTAGTAAGGCAGGTTCTGATTTAGATGAGGTCCTCAATTGGAGCCCTAAGGGCGAACACAATAGCATGGAGTTTTGGCAGAAAGTAATTAAAAAGTTGCTATGCACGCGCTATGTTGACCTGTACCCTATATTTGACCGTGAAACGGGCGATCTAGCAGACTTACTGCTTACTAATGATGGAAAAGAATATAAACCTGAAGAATTAGTAAGGCTTTTCAGTCCTTTTTATATCAATGAAGACACAAGTATTTTAGATAATGCTCTAGCTAGTATTCAAACTAAGCTGGAACAAGGTAAATTGCGTGGCTTGTTGAAAATTAATGCCTTTCTTGACATTGATAATACACAGGAGTATCGAGAAAAAGCCTTAACAACAATAAAGAATATGCAAGAGGGTTCGAGTTACAACGGTTTGACGCCAGTTGATAACAAGACGGAAATTGTAGAACTTAAAAAAGATTATTCTGTTTTAAATAAAGATGAAATTGACCTTATTAAATCGGAACTTTTGACAGGTTACTTTATGAATGAAAATATTTTGCTTGGTACTGCTACGCAAGAACAACAAATTTATTTTTACAACTCTACTATCATTCCTTTACTGATTCAACTTGAAAAGGAACTGACTTATAAACTGATTTCAACAGGCCGCAGACGAATAAATAAGGATAATTTATATTATGAACGCATAATCGTAGATAACCAGCTATTCAAGTTTGCAACTTTGAAAGAATTAATTGACTTGTATCATGAAAATATTAACGCTCCTATTTTTACACAGAATCAACTTCTTGTTAAAATGGGCGAGCAACCAATCGAGGGTGGAGATATTTACCTAACTAACCTTAATGCAGTTGCTGTTAAAAATCTAAGTGACCTACAAGGCAGTAGAAAGGACGTAACAAGCACAGATGAAACTAATAACCAATAGTGCTGAAATTAAAGTGACTGAAAACGAGGACGGTTCTAAGTCGTTCCAAGGTATTGGGTCAGAAGTTGGTGTAGAGAACCTTAATGGTATTATCTTGACTCCTAACTGTATTGAGTTTGCTAGAGAACGATATCCATTGCTATATGAACATGGTGCTGGATCTAGCGAAGTCATCGGGGACGCAAAAGTTTACTATGATTTGGCTTCTAATAAATACCTGACTGACTTTACGCTTTATGACAATGCACCAAACATTAACAAGGCTGTTGAAAATGGAGCGTTTGATTCACTATCAATTGCCTATTACATCACAGATTATACTTTTGATGATAATGACGCTCTAGTTGTAAATAAAGCACAGTTTAAAGAGATTTCTCTTGTTTCAGTACCAGCAGACCCTAACGCAAAATTTATTCAAAATGCCTTAGGCGAAGAACTCACAGAAGAACGCAACAAAATTATTGAAAGCCGTAACGCTTTGAAAGAAATTGAGGATATTAAAAAGAAATATGAATAAACCTGATTTAATCGAAAAACAAAATCGCTTGGCAGAACTTAAAGAAAATAACGTATCTTTAAAATCTCAAATTAGTGGCTTTGAAGTAAAAAACGCAATTGAAGACTTGCCAAAAGTACAAGAATTAGAAAAAACACTTTCAGAAAATTCAATTGAAATTATCAAAATTGAGAACGAACTTAACGCACAGGAAGAAAAACCAAAAGGAAAAGCTAAAATGACAAACTTTATTGAATCACAAAACGCTGTAACAGAATTTTTTGATGTATTGAAAAAGAACTCTGGAAAATCAGAAATTAAAAACGCTTGGAATGCAAAACTTGCTGAAAATGGTGTAACTATCACAGACAAAACTTTTGAGCTTCCGCGCAAATTGGTTGACTCAATCAACACAACTTTGTTAAATACTAACCCAGTATTCCAAGTCTTCCGTGTTACAAATGTTGGCGCTTTGCTTGTATCACGCTCATTTGATTCAGCTAATGAAGCACAAGTTCACAAAGACGGACAACAAAAAACAGAGCAGGCAGCTACACTCACTATTGACACTCTTGAACCTGTAATGGTTTATAAATTGCAATCACTTGCTGAACGTGTTAAACGACTTCAAATGTCATATTCTGAACTTTACAACTTGATTGTAGCAGAACTTACACAAGCTATTGTAAACAAAATTGTTGACCTTGCGCTTGTTGAGGGAGACGGAACAAACGGCTTTAAATCAATTGACAAAGAAGCAGATGTCAAAAAAATCAAAAAAATTACTACAAAAGCCAAATCAGCTGGCAAAACTCCATTTGCTGACGCTATTGAAGAAGCGGTTGACTTTGTTCGTCCTACTGCTGGACGTCGCTATTTGATTGTTAAAGCGGAAGACCGCAGAGCCTTGTTAGATGAGTTACGCCAAGCGACTGCAAATGCTAACGTTCGTATTAAAAATGATGACGCTGAAATTGCTTCAGAAGTTGGAGTAGATGAAATCATTGTTTATACAGGTACAAAGGCTGTTAAACCTACTGTATTAGTAGACCAAAAATATCACATTGATATGCAAGACCTTACTAAAGTTGATGCCTTTGAATGGAAAACTAATAGCAACATGATTTTGGTTGAAACACTAACAAGCGGACACGTTGAAACTTATAACGCTGGTGCAGTAATTACAGTAGCATAAGAATAAAATGGAGGAAGTAAATGATAGATTATATTAAAGTCTATTGTGGTATTCCGATTTTAGTAACAGCTTATGATAGTAAACTTATCTTATTCCGTTCAATAGCTATTAAATTGCTAGAAAAAAATGGTATTAAAGCTGACGAAACAAGTGTATTAGTGAAAGACTTTATCTCTTGTTATTGTCGGCTTAATATTGTTGATGAACCAGCAGAACAATGGCGAAATGCTGAAATGAAACGTTTGGCTTCTTTGCAAGAGTTAATGTATTATGGAGGTATTTAATGATATTCTCACAAGTTACATTACAGGTAGAAACGACTGTTAAGAAGAAGAACGGTGCAGAAGCTAATGTTATAAAGCCTATCGTTTTACCAGCAGTTAAACAGAGAATTAGTCAGTTAAGACTTGATGAGTTTTCTATGATTGGACTAGGTAAAAATGTAAGATACGAGCTTAACGGAATCGGAGAAATGGAAGACTTAATTTTCAACTATTTCTTGGACGAAAAAGGCGACACTTTCAAGCGTACAACATGGGAAAGAAACCCTAAGAATAACAAGATGATTTTAGAGGGGGTCGTAAGTAATGGAATTTGATTCTTATATAGATTGGTACAACAATTTACTTACAATGCCTCTAAATGACGTTATTTTAGGCGTTAAGGACACGATAGAAGACAAGACGGTATATTTGTCACTTAGTGACTCAAAGGTGCTTAAAATGGATAATACGAGCTTTGTCATGGGTTACTATTATCAAGTTGTTTTATCTGTTAAAGATGTTGACGATAAACTTGTAGGACTAGTCGGAGATGTTTTGCGAAACGGTTGGAATATGACGAACTGGTCAGAGAATAGCCATTTGTACAATTATACTGGTACTGTTTATTTGCCTTGTGGTGCAGGTGGTCAAGCATGGCAATGAATTCACTTAATACAGCAAGCATAGCTAAAGAAATGCAAACTAAAGTAACAGAACGCATGGGCGATTGGTTTGAAGCAGAGTTTAAGGCTAAGGCAAATGCTGCAAGCCGAAGAACTAGATTAATCAGAAGTCACGGTCATACCTATACTTATGCCAGATATCAAAATACTGGGGAATTGTCAAGAAACTTAAAGCAAGTTAAAAAAGGCGATAAAGTAGTAGTAAACGCAGGGACTAGAGCTAATTATACTAGTGGTTATCATGGTATGTATTTCTTGGTTGAAAAAAAAGGTATGGAAGACGTTAAAACAACATTGAAAAAAGGCGCTAATTATGCCAATTCAATGAAATTATAAAAGTAGAAAGTGGCTTAATTACATTTGATTGAAATTAACAATAATGGTATTTTTTAATGAGTTTAGATAATTTTAGAAATAGAACGATTATATGGGATACGGTTAATAAAGACTTCCCTCAACCAATACAAATAATGCAAGGCGATGTCAATGCTAGAACGTTATTAATTAAAATAGTTGATAACGGAACTGAAATTGATTTAACTGGTCATTCATTAAAGCTTACATATCAATATACTAACAATAGCAATTCAGGCCTTATTGTTATACCTCCTAAGGACTTAGCTAAGGGAGAATTTATTTTGGTAATTCCTACCGAAATGACAGCGACAGGAGTTATTGAAGCGAACTTAATACTTCTCAATAAAGACAAAGAGCAAGTTATTGTCAGTAAGAGTCTTACATTTATATCAGACAGTTCCACTGTTTCTGTTTTAGCTCAAGAAGTAAATAATAAGATTGATGATTTTGCAAAATTATTATTAGAAAAAATGCCACAAGTACTGCGTAGTGAGTTGAATGATTTACATGCTCAAACTGATTCAAACAAGAGCAATATTGAGCTTAAAGCAAATTTAGCTGATATGACTAGCTTACAAAGTGCAATGACAGACCTAAAAAATGAAGTAGAAGCATTTGGTATTAGTCCTGAAAATTTAGTTACTATAAAATCGCTATTAGACGCAATCGCAAGTAACGCCAGTGAATCTGAAGTAGTTGAACTAATAAATTCAGTAAAGGTTTTAACAAGTAATATTTCTCTTATGAGTAACGGAGATTACTCCCCTAAAGCTAATCAAACAGATTTAGAAAGTTTACAGCATACTGTTAATGACCATTCGGCAACCATTTCAGCAAAAGCCAATCAAACGGATTTAGACAACTTACAAGCTAATGTCGGCAGGCAAGGGATTGCAATTTCAACAAAAGCTGAACAATCAGATTTATCAATCACAAATAAAAATGTCGCAACTGCTCAAGAAACAGCAAATAAAGCTGAAAGTGAAGCCAAAAATGCAATGGCAAAGGCTACCGAAGCACAAGCGAACAGTTTACCACTTAATGGCACCGCGGTAAGTGCACTCAAACTGGCAACACCTAGAAAACTCAGAGTAAATCTTCAATCTTCATCATTTCAATACTTTGACGGGACTGCTGATGCAACTAATATTGGAGTTTCAGGTGTGCTTCCTATTGAACATGGAGGTACGTCAACAAGTGACGGAGTTATAAATACAACAGCTTATTCCAACAGCGCTGACGGAACGGACGATTTCACGACTGTTTATCCTAATTTGAACTTGTTGGACGGTACTAGAGATTTTAGTGGTGATTGGGAAAGAACATGGGGGTGGGAAAACGACGGAGTATATAAAGGCCTAACCGTTAAGAAACAAACACATCCATTGGCTGGTGGAATATGCAAGAGATTTACAGCACCTAAAGACGGTGTTTATACCTTTTCGGCTTATGTCAAAGGTTCAGGAAGCACAGCGAACATATACAGATATGTTGATGTTTATAATCATTATGGTGTCAATGTGAGCGATATGGTGCCTAACGCATTCATTGGAAATAACTTTGATTGGTTAAGAGATTCCTTCACGGTAACTTTGAAAGCAGGTTATAGTCTTTGGAGTAGGTACGAAATAACTGGTTCTGGAACAGATTCAGCTTTATGGACTGCTGGTCATAAGTGGGAACTAGGCCCGATCGCTACTCTTTGGATGCCATCAGCTAGAGAAGTCACGGTTGCAGACTATCCGAAGTATGTAGGTTTTAGTAATAGCATTAAACCAAATAAGAAAAGTTCTGATTACACTTGGCTACCAATATGGTTAGCATCAATTGATAGGGCTACTGGCCTACTTAAGCCTGCGGTCATGGGTGTAGATTATGCTGAAGCACACCCAGTTGGCTCAGTAGTCACAAATACTTCAAGTTCATCATCAGGATATTCTACCGGAACATGGGAAAACATCGGTTCAGCAGTAATTGGTTCAACAACAATATATTATTGGAAACGCACTGCATAAAAAATAAAAAGGAAAATAAAAAATGAAATTAGATTATAACTCACGCGAGATTTTCTTTGGTAATGAAGCTCTAATCGTAGCTGATATGTCAAAGGGAAGTAACGGAAAACCAGAGTTCACTAACCATAAAATTGTAACTGGTTTAGTATCAGTTGGCGAAATGGAAGACCAAGCGGAAACTAATAGCTATCCAGCTGATGACGTACCAGACCATGGAGTTAAAAAAGGCGCTACCTTACTTCAAGGCGAAATGGTATTCATTCAAACAGACCAAGCGCTTAAAGAAGACATTTTAGGTCAACAAAGAACAGCAAATGGCTTGGGTTGGTCTCCTACTGGTAATTGGAAAACGAAATGTGTTCAGTACCTTATTAAAGGGCGCAAACGTGATAAAGTTACAGGAGAGTTTATTGACGGTTACCGTGTAGTCGTTTATCCAAATTTGAGACCAACAGCAGAAGCTACAAAAGAATCAGAAACAGATTCAGTAGACGGTGTAGACCCTATCCAATGGACTTTGGCAGTACAAGCGACTGAATCAGATATTTATTTGAATGGCGATAAAAAAGTTCCTGCTATTGAATACGAAATTTGGGGAGACCAAGCAAAAGACTTCGCAAACAAAATGGAAGCCGGCTTGTTCATCATGCAACCTGACACAGTTCTAGCTGGTAGTTATGAAGATTCTATCACATGAGTTTCAGTAACTGACCATTCATAAGACTAAAAATTAACTAAGTAAAGGAATATATACACAAAATGGCAAAACAATTAAGCACAGCACGTAAATTTAAAATGATTACAGGTAAAGACCTTTTCCAACAACAAAAGGCAATGGATACAGAGCTTAAAAAAGAAGACGGAGAAATTACTGATGTAATGGAGTTCGTTCAATATGGTCTATACTTGGCTCTTTTTCAAGATAACATTGTAAAAGCTAAAAGCGACTTTGCAGACTTCCGTTCTAGCTTTGAGTTCGATACTGCCGGTAAAGGACTTAAAGAACTTGTCGAACTGTGGCAGAAAGAAATTTAATGAGCTGAAAGGACTGTAAATGATTTTAAAACATGCAATTAGATACTTAGAACTAACTGGTTCAGACTTTATTACAGATTTGAAAGACTTTGCAGACCTACAAAATTCTTTTGTCGCTGGATATATTCCTGATGACTTTACAGAGCAAATGGAGAGCTTTACAGACAAGTTATTGATACTTTGGGTAGATTGTAACGGAGGACTGCAAAACGCCTTAGATGATAAAACAGAGCTTCCTACAACTAACGAGTTAATCAATATCTTCTGTAAGACTGTTTTTATTAAAGAAAAAGAGGAAACGGAAGACGATATGGTCTTCTTTTCTTCTAGTTCATTGATTAAGAAAAAGAAAGATACTGTAAAGGAAAATAAAACTTTAGAACTTTTGACTGTTTTAGGCAATAACGAAATTGATATAACACAGTTCATGGAAATGGAACTAGAACTTGTTTATAAATTAATTGAACTTATTGCAGAGAAGAAGAAAGAGGAAAAAGAAAAAGAGAAAAGGCGTAAAAGAAAGGGTATGTAATGGCAAGTAATGCAACGTTTGAGGTCGAGATATACGGTAATACCACAAAGTTCGAGAACTCACTTAAAGGCGTTAATACCGCAATGTCAGGGCTTAGAGGAGAAGCTAAAAACTTACGTGAAGCTCTAAAACTTGACCCAACAAATACCGATAAAATGGCGCAATTGCAAAAGAACTTACAAACGCAGTTGGGCTTATCACGTGACAAAGCAACAAAATTAAAAGAAGAACTTTCTACGGTTGACAAAGGGACGTCAGCAGGTCAAAAGAAATGGCTACAACTTACTAGAGATTTAGGCACAGCAGAAACACAAGCTAATAGGCTAGAGAGCGAAATTAAGCAAGTCGAGGGCGCTATTAGTTCAGGCTCTTGGAACATTGACGTTAAAATGGACACTAAAGGTGTTAATAGCGGAATTGAGGGCATGAAGTCACGCTTTAGCGGTCTTAGAGAGATTGCTGTTGGTGTATTCAGGCAAATTGGCTCAAGTGCTGTTAGTGCTGTCGGTAATGGCTTAAAAGGTTGGGTATCTGACGCAATGGATACTCAAAAAGCCATGATTTCATTGCAAAATACAATGAAGTTCAAAGGCAATGGACAAGACTTTGACTATGTAAGCAAATCTATGCAGAATCTTGCTAAAGATACAAATGCAAATACCGAAGATACTTTAAAACTTTCAACAACGTTCATTGGTTTAGGCGATACTGCTAAAAAAGCGGTCGGTAAAACGGAAGCATTAGTAAAAGCTAACCAAGCATTTGGTGGTACTGGCGAACAATTAAAAGGTGTAGTTCAGGCTTACGGTCAAATGTCGGCAGCTGGTAAAGTT
>OHWU01000849.1_pt1 | contig 11133 bp, 10 predicted proteins | sample 1579821 | NCBI WGS metagenome assembly OHWU01 (sample SAMEA3882548, study PRJEB24775) | human gut metagenome | biome: human-associated habitat; feature: intestine environment; material: feces | place: Netherlands | collected 2009/2010 | reverse complement strand
TAAAACCTGTTTTTATGCAAAACATATATATTTCAATTATCGAGTTTCGCAATTACCTAATATAAATTCTAAAAAAGGCTGCCTGCTGGCCTTATAGATTAATCCAATGTTCTACGTTCCTGTTGGCTGACATAATACTCCACTGCTTCCTGTAAACTGCATCCGGTCCTATGGCTTCGACTTATTACACTGCTTTTATTTATTCCTAATTTCTCACAGCATACTTTAAGCGATGGATAAACAGTTCCATGATATTCAAATTCCGGGTTACTTAACATTTTTTTCCTTTTTCTCGTCATAAAATGTGTAAACGATTCTTCAAGAGAACAATTCTTATCTCATGCTCTTTGTCTCACACATATATCATCAATACCATATTTTTGACAACATGCCCGGAGACTTCGATATTCTATTCCTTTAAATGTAAATTTTTGTATTCTTTCGGCAATCATATCTTTATTTTCAATAAAATGCTCCAATGATTCTTCCATAGTACAATTCAATCTATATTTTCTTGAAGATACACTGTCAGCGTTGACTCCATATTCCAGACAGCATTCTTCCAAAGACCTATAGGTTTTGTCTCTAAAAATAAATACCGACGGCTGTGTTTCCATTCTGGCTTTCTTTATGAAATGATCCAAAGATTCTTCAATGCTGCATTCTGTTGTTTTGGCACGGTTACGCACACTGGAAGCATTAACGCCGTATTCAGCACAACATGCTGAAACACTTTTATACCTTTTCCCTTTATAAAAGAATTGCATTTTCGGTGTTTCTGTTTCCTTTTTTTGAATATAATATTTCACAGCTTCTTCCCATGTACACTTTTTTCGCCAAGCTCTACTGCGTACACTAGATTCATTAATTCCATAGAATTCACAACATTGTCCAAGTGAGATATATTTATTTCCCTCATAAAAAAAAGCCTCTTTCGCACGATGCCTTTCTTTAGACATCACCTGATTTTCAGGAATTTCTTCTTTTTTCGTTACTTCTTTTGGCATACAACCTTCCATATGAGAGATAATTTCTTCCATAACATCCGCGTGAGGACGTTTCGCTTTAAATACTGCTGAACTTACTGACTTTGGCTTTAATCCATACGCAAGACAACATTCCGTAAAATTTTTGTATTCTTTTCCACGGAATTCAAAGGCTCTTTTCTCTTTAGATTTGATATAATGTGTAATCGCACGTGTAGAAGAAACCCCATTTTTTTCCATATACAAACGTACTGATATAGGATTTATCTCCAGGTCTTCACAACATTGAGGCAGTGATGGGTATTTCACACCATGATATGTGATTTCATGTGCCTTTTTCCATTCTATTGCCCGTTCAATCGCTTCCTGTGGTGTGCATTTTCGATTCCACATATCGGTCTTGACAGAATCTTCGTTTAAATCATAAAATTCGCAGCAAGTCTTAATGCTGGCCCATTTTCGATTTCGGAATATGATCTCTTTACTTTTTTTCAATTCAATAAAATGTGTAATCGCTTCTTCAGTTCTACATTTATATTGATTCTGATATGCCATTACACTACGGTAACATATTCCATAAAAATTACAGCATTTATGCTTACTTTCAAAAGTTCTGCCATTGTACACAAATTTGAATTTCTCCATGTAATTTGATCTGATTTTACGTGGCATAAAAACTTCTTTCCTCCTTTTATCGTGATTGGATCTGATACATGTCAAAACATTTTGCCAAACAAAAAAAGACACTCCAAGAGTTCATTTTACTCTTTTTGTGTCTTTATCGGTTGATCCGCAGACGCGGTATAAAGTATAAAATTCTGACCTCGTATCAGAATAAAATTTGTGCGATCTGCCTTGCAAAATGTTCAATTTTATCGTATCATTCCAGATACTTAATGTCAATTTCACTACAGGCTTTAAACAGTAGCAGCTGGGTAGTATTTTACTCGTATTCCTGCGAATACATGCATAAACTGTTGCATACATGCAAATGCCCCTCCGGTCTTTTCACCGGACAAGGGCACTTACAGAAGGCTTTTTGTATTCATGTCATACAAAAAATCACATAAATCAAGATTGGAAATGAAACAAACATAAGCCCAAAATCAACAAAGATCAATATCAGCCAAAGCAACTTTAATTTTTCCTCCAAATCTCATCCTCCGTTTCGAGTATATTTAAGGAATTCCATAAAATCCCTTATACTTAAATAAAAGAGAATTTCAGAGCTGTTTCCGTAAATATCCCAGAATTTTCACAGGAATTTCATTTTACTGTTAAAGTTACTTTTGTGATATATCAATCTGCTATTATGCGGCCTGTTCTTCCACTTCCAGTCTCTCTGCCTCCATTAAATCTTCCTCCAGAATTTCAGCAAGCAATTTGTTGCAATACCCAACACCGTTTACACGAACGCCTTTGCTGCGGAGTTCTTCAATCTCTTTTTTCCTGAGACTCTGACTTTTTACAGCCAGTTTATAATCTTCTTTTGCCAGTTTCTTTTTTAATTGTTTCTGCCATTTTATAAGAAAATCCCTTGCAAGCTCGATATCTTCATTCTGCTGGTTATAAAAAGTGCGTGTCTGCCTTATGGTTCCATCCGGTTCCACTTCAAGCGTATAGTATGCCTCCGTTGGTTGTTTTGCCTTTCTCAAAAACAGGATATAGGATTCCTGCTGGCTCATTCGTTCATAATAGGTTTCTGTATTATTTACGCAGTGATGCATCAGTTTTGCTTCATACAAAATATCATCCACTTTTTCCGGCACAACGATCCGATACTCTTTGTCCGCATATTCATATTTTTTCAAATCCCTGCATATGCGATTCAGACCCGGATATTTCTTTTCCAGCTCTCCGGCTCTTAAAATCAAATCTTTTGCTTCTATCTCTTTTATCATTTCATTATGTCTCTGCATGAGCTTTCGTGCACGGTAGATAACAGAATCCTGCACATTCACTCCGACCCGAATTGCCATATTGAGATAATCCTTCCATGTTTTGATCAGGTTTTTCACGGATTCCCCACTTTCTGCTGCCTGCTTTTCCAGATAATTTTTAATCTGTAAAGGAGCCATACGATCCATAATGAACATAAGATCCGCTGGTTTAAGCTTTTCCAGGCACATCCACAAAATCACATCGTCATGGATCAGTTTGTTTTGAGTTTTTTCAAGCAACAGCCATTGAAGAAAAATCTCTCCCCCATTGTTTGTACGCAGCCTTTTCAAGCGGAACCCGTCAATTCCCAGTGCTTTTCCAAGGTTTCCGGAATCTTTACAATAAATCTGTGCTTTATTATCCATAATGTCTTCTGCGAGATGATAAAGTCCTGCTTTAATGAGCCGTTCCAGATAAGGTCTTTCTCTAACCATTTCAAAAAAGTTTACCGGATCTAAGTACTTTTTGGCTTTTGCATATTCGTAGAATCCTGTCCTACGGAATGTCCTGTTCTTAATACCATGCAGTGATTTTCCATAAATATTTCCCATATTATATCTTTCATATGTCATATAGCCACCGTAACCTGGATACAGTGGAACTTGTAATTTACCCTGGATCCATCGGTTTTCTTTTGTCCAATGATGACGGCCGAAATAATATTCTTTCGTATTTAATTCTTCATCATACAGGATTCTCCGGCGCTCAAAGAAAGAATATACTGGTTTTTTATATGAGCTGCTTACTATGAGCATCTGAAGCTGGAATTCTCTCAAAACAAACACATTATTTCCACAGGTCTGAAGCAGGTATGCAGTCTCTTTTTGGGTTTCTATATTTTTGGCCCGGCCTAATGCTTTATATTGAATCTGATGTCTGCATTTTGGGCAATTCCCCACTGCATTATGGTGAGGATGGCTGATTGGAACTTCGCTTTCACACCAACTACAATATCCTGTCTGATCTTTCCTGCGGCTGTAATGATAAAAGATAAAATTCTGGGTAATTCCAACTTTTTTCTGCCATCTCAGCCAGTCTTTCGGAATTTTTGGAAGTCTATCCATACACTGATCCCAGCTTGTCAGAATTTTTTCATATTTCATGCCCAGCCTCCGGTGTCTCTGCTCACTTTGATATACATACAGTGCATAAAAAGCATCGTCATATTCACTTTCAAGATACTTTTGGATCAACGCTGTATCCGCCTCTTTCATATAAGAATTTTCCTGATATAACCATTTTGAGAAAATGGTCTTATCCAGCATACTATCTGACCATTTCTTTGTCCGGTAATCATACCCTTTAAAAACATCGTTCTTTTTATCAATATATAATGTATATACAGGTTTCCGACAGTCCGTGGAAAGATATTCTGCCAGATAAAATGCTACTTTTAAAATATTATTTTCTACTTCTGCACGTAAATATAGCCCTCTCTGATAAATCAGCTGCTCCGTATAGTATCCTTTATCTCTTACTGGCACATCTTCTTTTGCAGGTTTTATCAGTTCATCCGTAGCTTCCAGCAATTTCATGTTACGCAATTCTTTTTTATTCATTTCCGTCCTCTCCTTCATTTTCTGCTGCACATAATGTCATTTTCTCTTTTCTGCTCAAATGCAGCAGGGGAACTCCCTGCCGCATCCACTTTATCCTTTTATTTACGCCGCTATTTCAGTAGGGCTTTCTTCGTTTTCTGCCGATTCCACTGGTAGGTCCATTAAGTCTTTCTCTAAAAGATCAGCCAGAAGTTCCCCAGCAAATGCTCCGCCATGGACAACTACATGCTTATCACGTATCTCCTGATAGTTCTGCTGCCTGAGCTTCCTGCTTTCTTCTGTGCTCTTACGATCTTTTTTGGTTAATCGTTTCTGAATTTCCTTCTGCCACAATGTTAAAAAAGAAGTCACCTTATCAATGTCCTTATTTTGACGGTTGAATTCCGCACGTTTTTGCCGGATGGTTCCATCTGGTTCAACTTCCAGTGTATAAAACGGTACTTTCGGATTCTCTTTTTCCCGCAAAAACAGGATATAGCTTTCCTTTGAAACGATCCGGTCAAAATAAGTATCCGTCTTATTTACACAGTGATGAAGCGTATCACCTTCATATAGGATGTCATCGATACTCTTTGGCGCAATAACCTGATATTCACCGTCACTGAACTCATATTTTTCTTTCAAATCAATGAGATGTTTCTGAAATCCGACATACTTTTCTTCCAGCTCCCTGCGTCGGATTCCGCGTTTCATTTCTTCTATCTTCAAAACCGCCTCTTTATGGCGCAGTTGAAGATCTCTGGTACGGTAAATAATGGAATCATGTATATCCATTCCCAGTCTTTTTGCCATAGAAAGATAATCGTTCCACATCTGCAGCACATGGCTGATATCATCCCCGGATTTTTCTGATTGTTTCACAAGATAATGTCGAATCTGGCAGATGCTCATCTGGTCCAGAACAAACTTCAGGTCGTTTGGTTCAAATTCTTCTTTTACCATCCAGCATATTTCTTCATCCCCGATTGTTTTTCCTGTACTCTTTTCAAGTTGCAGCCATTTAAGTTCTTTTACCCCGCCATTCATATCTCGGAGTCTTCGAAACTCTTTCTTATCTACGGACAGGAATTCTGTTGGTTTTCTGCCTTTTCTTTTTATTGCATCTGCTGCCCTGTGGTCCAGTACATCATCAACTAACTGGAAAAGCCCTGTCTTTACAATCTGTTCCAGTACCGGGTATGTCTTCCACAGGTAAAGATATTTTCCAGGATCTATCTTTTTCTGACCAAGGGCGTACTCACGCAGACCTGTTTCTTTTAATTCATGCCTGGACAGATCCGACAGGGTATATGGATAAACCATTCCTTTATATTGACTGTCACAGCAAGTATAATACCAAGAACTTCTACACGAAATCCAACGCATTTCCCGTTGTTTGAACAGATCATAAACGAAATTGGAAATTTCCTCTCCATTTGCAGAGAAGATTCTTCTCTGCTCTTCATGGCAGGTAGTTTCGCAATCTGTATAGCCGCCCTTTTTATACCACGTTCTGGCATGAAAGATCCGGAGCACAAAACCAGAAGTCTTGCGTCTCCTCTGGATAAGATAGACTCTGTACCACTTTGTACAAAATCTTCCAGACTTTCCCACGGAACGAAAAGTAATCGGTTGTCCACACACGTTACATCGTCCTTTCTGGTTATATTTGGGTGAGCGGATTGGAACATGTTTTTTGCAATATGTACAGTATCCTTCTGTAGCACCATTTTTCTGATACTTGTAGAAGATATAGTGTTCCGTAATTCCATATTTTGAAACCCATCCGATCCAGTTCTTAGGCAGTCCAGATATAGTTTTCATCACCTGGTCCCATGAATCTGTAAGTTTTTTATCATGACGTATCCTTTGTTCTTTACGGATATTCGCCTGAAACTCTTCCAGTGCCCGGATTGCAGGCTGCATTGTCTTTAAATATTTTTGGATGACCTTTGTATCACAGCCATTTACATAGATGTTGCCAAGATTAATCCTTACATCCCATAAGATACTTTCAAGAAGTGCCTTTCTCCATTTTTTTAATTTTTCATCATAGGTTATAAACCGTCTCTCTTTTCTGCTGATAAACAGACGGTACCTTGGAAAGTTTATATTCTCCTCAATATCCGTTACGGCAAACAGATACACTTTTAAAATTCCTTTTTCTACTGCTGCTCGACAATACATCCGATATTTTCCGGGTTCACCCCTTTGTTTCTCCAATGGACTCAAAGATATTTCAGTTTTCTTTGCATCGGCGATATGTCTGTTCATCACTTTTAATGGTTTTAATTCCATCAATCTCTTTTTTCTCATAACTCCACCAGCTTTCCAGTCACATCAATCCATGTTTCCTCCGGATATTTCTGACCATCGATACAGATGATCCCAATTTCCAGGATCTGGCTGTTGCCAGGCTGCTCCTTTAAAAGTAACAGTAAATCGCCCTTTTGTCCTTTGGCTTTGGGGGATTTTCCACGTACAATACAAAATCCGTTGCAGCTGGTCCCGCTTTCTTTTGCAACATGGGAGTTCCATTTCCGGTTTGGATATTTCGCCATGTAAGCAGCTCCATGTAATAACAGGCTTCTCAATTCAATTTTCTTTAACAGGCGCATCTTTGTGCAGGAGATTTTTGAATCTTCCCCATCTTCATCCAAATCCCCTGATGCATCTACTATGTAATACACGGAATTTTTCCAATTCGGATAATAGCAGAGACAATCCAATGGGTTTTCTGCACAATGAAATCCATTTTGTCTACAGTTTGCTTTTTCCGTTTCATTTATGCCATACTCCTGAAACTGAAAGCCCCGACATTTCAAATCCTTTTGAAATCCTTTATATGCGATCATATCCTTCTCCTTTAACTCTCTTTCGGCTGCATCATGTCAAACAAGGACATCTGCCCGGAATCTTTTGATTTTTTCTTGCTGATATGCTTTTCTTCCTGCTCCGCTGCTTCTTTGGGATGCACCTCGGAATCTTTTTTTGTCCCCTGGTTTTTCGGTATTGTTTTCGTTCTCTTATTTACCGAATCCCATTCCTTTTGAATCTTTTTCTTTTCTTCCTGCTCTTTTTCTGCTATTTCTTTTTCATCATCTTTCGCATAATATTCAAGTACCCAGGGAAAAACCTGGTCGCCGGAGAGTGCCAGGCCTGTATTGGCCCGAATGCCGTTCTCTCCCTTTTTTTTCGCTCCCTCCAGTGCAATGTTGTAGGCTTTTTGCGTCACATAATCCAAACATCTCTGAAGCATCTTATGTTTTTTTAACACCTGTGCATCTAAAGCAGAATCCGTTTTGGCAAGATTTACAAGATACTGTCCTATGATGTCCGCAAAGCCTGCATCCTTTAAGGCAAACATTTCTGCACGCAGTTTTTCAGACGCATTCGCAAACTTTCTTTCCTCAATCGGTATATCAACCAGCCGGTAGCGGCTGCCTTGAATAAATTCCTCTGTCTGTTTTTGGGAAACTGCATGTGCTTTGGCAAGTTCCCGCACACCATCCATATTCCCACTCTGGCGGTAATACAATGCTGCTGTATTTAATTCTTCTGCAGTTTTTATGATCTCATTTAACATAATCGGTCCCTTCTTTCCTGATAAAAACATGAGGCAGAAGAAAAAATCTCCTGCCCCTGCCTGCTTTTTATGCCGCATTCATTTTCTGTTCAGCCGCTTCCATTTCTTTTTCTACTTCCAATGCAATCCTGCGTCTCTCAGCATCATCAGAATCCAAAAGGCTGATCATTTCCAGTACAATACGGCGAACCCATTCATTTTCCTCCCATCCTGCACTGATCTGACGGGCTTTTTCCGTCAGTTCCTTCCAGTCAGCATCTTCCAGATCCCTGCCACGATATTCTTTATAGAAAGAATAGATTTCTTTCATGGCTTTCGGTGCCTGAATCTTTGCCGCTTCATCCAAATTGGAGAGGAGCCCCATCAGCATGGGATGGTTTTTATATTTTTCAATCAAAGGGCGGATACCGGTCTGTATTTTACCCGTATAAAGTCCTAAAAAATCATTAAATATTCCTGCAATCAATTTCTGATCTGTCATTCGTTTCCTTCCTTTCTGTGAATTTTCTTACTCTGCGCCTGACCGTAGATGGAAAACACTGAAATGCTTCCGATACTGCATCCTGGCTGTATCCCTGATCAAGAAGAGCCTTCATAGCCGCTGCCTGTTCTGTTTCCTTTAGCTTTTTTATGGACGGTTTCCGAACTTTCTTTTTCAGGATTTTCCGACAAAGCGGATGATCTGGTCCGTATTCGTACATTGTGCTGGCTTCCGCTGCATTCAAATCGCACAGGATTGCGATCAGCAGACAGCAATATCCCTTATATTCGTCGTCTTTCATGCCGCACCACCTTTATTGCCTGGTTTTCAAATGTACCTCTTTACCCTAATTTGTTTTAAATTCTTTTTGATCAAGAACATTTTCGAGCAGATATCTTTCCGTACCTTCTGGATCGAGCTGTGCAAGTCGTGCAAGATTAAACTCTACGACATAATAGCTGCCATAATTGATTTTCCTCTTACCTACAACTTTTCCTAGTTTATACTTCTCAATAAACGCAACCTTTGCTTTTGCTCCGCAATCCGAGATTATTGCCTGCCCTGGCCTTAGGAATCCCATAACTCCAATTGTAAGGTCTCCGAATAATTCCAGTTTTTCCTTACATTCTTCTTGCTTTTGCCATAATCCGACATACAGGGATCCGTCGTAGTACATATTCACTCTGACATATAATTCCTCATGTCCACATTCCCAGTCATATCCCAATGGTTTTTCATCTTTTCGAATGCATATATCCTGTCCCATATTCTGCCTCCTTTTTTGATTTTCCTGTTCATCGTTTCTGGATTATTTTACGTTTCCTCCCTTCTTATTTTTTCGTATACCTCACATTTTGTTTTTTGAACAACAAAAAAAGACACCAAAAATCTTCTTTTGATTTTTGATGTCTTCCTATTGATAAAAGGCATTCGCCTAAATGCTGCTCTCGGAATATCTGATCCGAAACAAAAAACTTAACTGCGTGGTAAACCAAGCATAAAAAATAATCCATTTACATAGTATCACAACATGTTGCGCCAGTCAACCGAATATGGTTTTTAAGCTACCATATATTGACGTTATTGATGTTGATATTTTAAGTTTCCAAAAGCATCAACTTCAGTAGCAGTATGGAGGCACTTTTTTACAGGAGAATTTTGAAGGAATCATACGTCTGAATATATTACGCTGAAAAGCAAGAATCCCATAACCGCACAATGACGTTCTGCCAAGGATATGCAGAAAAAGAAAATATTTGAAAATGAGACCCCTTCTCGATTTTTACATACTGTCAATTTATCATTCCATATAAAATAACAATTTTTCTTCTATATGACGATTCATTACTTGTCTGCCATTTCTTCCTGTTCATCTACATGGAGAACACCTTCCTTCTGGAAAAGTTTTCCCGCCTTCCGCGCTTTGTGAGCCATCTGTATGCCATGGTCGTGGTTTACTTCGGATGGGTGCTGTTCCGCTGTGAATCTCTGGGTAATCTTGGAGCTATCTTGAAAGGAATGTTTGGTCTGAACCACAACGGTTTTATCGATCTTTCGACCTCTGTTCTTTTCCAGAATAATCTGTATCTGCTGATTTTCTGTATCATCGCTTCCACACCGTTGCTGAAAAATATAGGCACTTACATCAAACGACTTGACCTTGTGCATTACCGGATTCCTTATCTGACCTACGCATATGAGATTGTAATACCTCCTGTATTGCTGATTCTTTCACTCCTTGCACTGGTCGGAAACAGTTACAATCCATTTTTATACTTCCAGTTTTAAAGGATCTGTCTGAACATGAATACAAATAAAAAAGAAAAATCTCTCCAGTGATATTTAAAATTCTCCCACAGCACATGGTAATAAAGCTTCGAATATTTCCCTGGAAAATATAATCTTCTTTTCCGTTCCTGTTTATAATGCTTATCATTTTCCTGAGTTTTCAGGATCTGTTCACCGGATTCTTCCCATTCTTCCATGGATTTATGCATCAGTAACCGTATCCCCGTCCATATCGGAAATACTGCCAGATACCCAAGTAGATACATCGGGAATACCTGTATCGTACCCGCACTGCTCCATGAACTGTTAAGTCCAATCTCGGCCACTACCGACAGCATTGCAAATAATCCGATAAGTTCTATGATAGATAAAAATTTTATTTCCCATCCCTTGATGTTACAGATAAGCCGTATTGTTTCGATTACTTCAAGAACGACATACAGCATAACACATACCGTGAATGTTTTTGCCAGTGTATGAATATCCAGTGGTAATGCATCTGCTGCTCCGTCTAAAAACGTCGTGTTATATGTATCTGCACAACTGTGATTTCTCAACACAGCAATTACATACATAATAAAATTCTTCCGTTCTCCCGTTATATTCATCCACGGAAACAGAAAATATATCTGAAGTATGATCCCCAGAATAATATTCATCCGTCTCTTTTTCTCTTCCATTCTCATTCCTCTTCCGCCCCTCTTATATCATATATCGAGATGATACAGACCAGATACTCCCCGTAAATTTTATATCGGAATATGCCGTCATATTTTCTGACAATATCCTGTATGTTCTTCATTCCATATCCAT
>OHWU01000831.1_pt1 | contig 11342 bp, 6 predicted proteins | sample 1579821 | NCBI WGS metagenome assembly OHWU01 (sample SAMEA3882548, study PRJEB24775) | human gut metagenome | biome: human-associated habitat; feature: intestine environment; material: feces | place: Netherlands | collected 2009/2010 | reverse complement strand
CTACGTTACTGTGAACGGAGTGAACAGTAACGAGATTTTTCATAGAGTCAGGTGGATATCCTCAATTGAAGCAGGGCTTACTTAATTTGGTTAATTTACAGTATTCTCTGAAATTATTACGAGTATACTCAAAAAACAGCAGAACAGATACAAATTATCCATCCTGCTGACGTTCCTTCCATAGCAATCTGCGTAAATAATATATTAATCCAGTTCAGTAGAATTTCACGCTCTGCTGAACCACATCACAATTCATTATTTTCCAAAATTGCAATACTCATAATGTAGTTATAATCTTATACAATGTCTCCACGCTGTACGACAGTATTCTCTCATCCAATTGAAATTTCGGATGATGCAGAGGATGATTCTCTCCTGGTATTCCCGCAAGAAATACTGTGAAAAGTCCTCTGGTTTCTCTAAAATATCTGTATGCGTTGTCACCGGAAAGAAACAACTCATCTTCTCCTTCCAGAACAAATTTATCTCCGAATACTTCTGCACCCACTACCTTTGCTGTCTCTGTAAGTTCCTCATCATTGGCAAACGCATATACCGGATCTTTTGGAAATTCCATACGGATCTGTGTGCCAGTCTGCTTTTCAATTTCCTGCAGATTTCTCTCCAGTTCGTGCTCAAGTGCCATGTAAGTTTCTTCATGAACTGCGCGTATATTTCCGTTTAATACCACATGGTCTGCAATAATATTCGTATATTCACCGCCATGGATCGTACCCGTACCCACAATATATTTTCCTGAATCCGGATGCTGTTTTCCAAAACTTTCATTCAGATCATGAATGGCACTTATCACTTGAGCAGCTGCATAAATTGCATCAATCCCCTTATCCGCTTCACACCAGTGACTGGATTTTCCATGAACATGAATCTGCATACTGTTGATCATGGAAGATGCCTGTCCCTGATGCACTGCCATTCCAAATGTCATGTCCGCTGCGTAATGAAACATCAGAAATGCATCTGCTTTCGGATTCTCTAATGCTCCGGCCTGAAGCATTCTTTTTGCACCTTCACCAATCTCCTCTGCAGGTTCAAAAAGGAACCGGAGCCTGACTGGAAAATTTTCCTGCATTCTTTGCTCTTCTGCCACAATTTTTGCAAGGATCAGTGCTGCTGCCAGGATCATATCGTGACCGCAGGCATGCATACATCCCTGATTTACTGATGCATATGGTAGATTTGTCTGCTCCTGTATGGGCAATGCATCCATCTCCGCCCTGAGTACAACCAGTTTCTCCCTGTTTCTCAGAGATGGAAGTTCCGCGATCAATCCTGTAGGTTCTATCGGCACAATCTCATATCCCAGTTTCTCCAGATATTTCCGGATATATGCAGACGTCTCCACTTCCTGAAGTGCCAGCTCCGGATGTTGATGAAAGTAATGTCTCAATGTGATTAATTCTTCCGTATATTTTTCTATATTCATCTGTTTTCCAACCTTTGTTCTCAGGGATTACCATTTTCATCTTCCGACATACTCAAAACCGCATTCGGACGTTCCAGGCAGAACTTCTGTATCTCTTCCAGAAATCTCTGACCGTATTTCTTTAACTTATTCTTGCCCACACCGGAAACCTCCAGCATTTCTTCTTCATTTGATGGACATTTGATGCACATATCTATCAGCGTCTTATCACTGAACACGATATATGGAGGCATGGCTTCCTCTTTTGCAATTTCCAGACGAAGTTTCCGCAGGGCTTCAAATAAATCGTAACCTGCTGCCGTAAGCGCATCTGTACTGCGTTTTCTGACAGATTTCTGGGGCTTTTTCTTTTTATCCGCTTCTTTTTCCTCGTAAGTACGCATGATCACGTGAGTATTTTCATCTCTTAGCGGAGAAATATCGCCCAGTTTCAGCACACTGTAACGTTCCTGTGTCTGATAGAGATATCCCATCTCAGTCATCTGGCTGATCAGTGCCCTGAGTTCTGCCTCACTGTGATCATTCAATGCTCCATAAGATTTATACTTATCTGCTCCAAGCTCCCTCAACCGGGCTCTCTTAGCCCCCAGCAGAGTACCAAGCACAATTGTCAGTCCATACCTTCCTCTCGTCTCAGCCACACAGTTCACTACCCACTTCGCCTCTCTGGTCATATCTGTCTCATGGTATTCTCTGTGACAATTTCCACAATTATCACAGGGACCGAAGGTCTTTTCACCGAAATACTCCAGAATATAATTTCGCAGACATCCTGTTGTTTTACAATATCCTTCCATGATCTGAAGCCTTCGTATATCCCGCTGACGAATGAGAAATTCATCCTCTTCATCCACATCGGAAAAATCTTTGTTATCCAGAAGCATTCGGTCGATCATAACATCCTGTGCAGAAAACAATAGAACGCACTGGGAATTCTCTCCGTCACGCCCTGCACGTCCTGCCTCCTGATAATAATTCTCCATACTCTGCGGCATATTGTAATGGATCACATATCTCACATTGGATTTATCAATCCCCATTCCAAATGCATTTGTTGCAATAATAACGGGGGTTCTGTCGTAAATGAAATCATCCTGATTCTTTTTTCTGGTTTCATTATTCAGTCCTGCATGATATCTGGTAACAGCAACTCCTTTTTGGAAAAGCAGTTCAAAAAGATTGTCCACATTTTTTCTTGTAGAGCAGTAAATAATCCCGCTCTCTGTTGGATGTCTGTCTATGTAATCCATCACAAAATCGTCTTTTCGCCGGATATTTTCCACGCTGTAATATAAATTCTTTCTATCAAACCCGGTAATCACTACTTTCGGATCTTCCAGATTTAAAGTACAGAGAATGTCGTTCTTTACTTCCTCTGTTGCAGTTGCGGTAAAAGCACTGACGATCGGACGACCGGGAAGATTTTTTACAAAGTCTACGATTTTGACATAGCTTGGTCTGAAATCCTGGCCCCACTGTGAAATACAATGTGCCTCATCCACTGTCACCATGGAAATCTCCACCTGTCTGGCAAATTCCAGAAACTCATAATTTTCCAGACGTTCCGGTGCAACATAAATAATTTTGTATCTTCCTCCTGCTGCCAGGTACAACGCCTTGCTAATCTGACTTTCCGACAGTGAAGAATTGATAAATGCGGCATGTATTCCCGCTTCATTCAAAGCCTTTACCTGATCCTGCATCAGTGAGATCAGAGGAGAAATTACAATCGTAATTCCTGACAGCATCAGTGCCGGTACCTGATAACAGATGGATTTTCCGGCTCCTGTCGGCATGATTGCAAGCACATCCCGGTGTTCCAGAATGGACTCCACAACACTCTCCTGCCCTTCTCTGAATGTATCATATCCAAAATAAGTCTTTAAGGTCTGTACTGCCTGTCTGTTCACCTGAAGCCTCCCTCTGCATTTTAATCTATTTTAATCTCTTTTTCAGCTCCTGAATCAGTTCGGAATAGTCTCTGTGCTGCATCTTCGGAAATGCCTTGATGATACGCCCCTGACCGACAACGGTATGATTGGTAATAGAGCTGGACAGTTCCTCAAACTGAGCCTGAAGCTCCGCTCTTTTTATACGAAGCATTTCGATAGATTTTTCTCGCTGTGCGGCAGTTGCATCACGCAGTTCTGCTGCTGCAAGAGTTGCCTGAACCTTTCCTTCTCCCACTTTCTGTGCTGTGCCAATCGTAGTCGTAGCCAGTGTATCACTCAGTTTATCACTTACAATTCTCAAATCTGAGCGAACCTTATCCAGTCTGGTAAGCTTTTTATTCAGTCCCTGGATCACTGCTACCGTCACAATAAAATCTGTCAGATACACAGCATACAAAACTGCTATCACAATCCACTCCCAGGTTGCAGGTGTATGTAACGCATGTGCCTCTACATACTTCTGGAAAACTTTTACTACCATAACGATAGCCAGTCCCCAGATCAGAGAAAACTCCAGGCAAATGTAGCCATGAAAATTAAAGGGTTTATCTGAATAATCCCACCATCTTGCGTGGAAACACACATCCAGCAGCCAGCCTGCAACCAGCTCCACCGCAGTTGCCAGAACAATTCCAAACACAAAAATCATTCCATCACTCATCTGACGCCCGCTGCCCTGAATTGTATTGAGCAAAGCAAAAACAGAAAGCACCCCAAATCCATATACCGGGCAAACCGGTCCATTCAGGAAACCTCTGTTTATAACTTTTCCCAACGCTACTGCATGAAAAATAACTTCAACAACCCAGCCGCCAAAAGAATAAATAAGAAAATACAGACATATCTGAAAATACGTCATTCCACAAATCATTCGTTGCTCCTCCTTGCTTTCATCAAACCACTTTTCATATCCCATTATCACAGTTCAAACAGAAAACTTACCCCAGACTGTTTTGTAATGTACTGATCAGTTCCTCTATAACAATTGGTTTGGATAGAAATCCATTCATACCACATGCCAGTGCTTTCTTTTTGTCTTCGTCAAAAGCATTGGCAGTCATGGCAAGAATTGTAATTCCCGCCAGTGAAGGATCATCCAGTGAACGGATCCGCTCAGTAGCCTCATATCCGTTCATTACCGGCATCTGCACATCCATAAGCACCAGATCATAATCACCTGGTGTTGAATTCTTAACTTTCTCCACAGCCTCTGCTCCATCTTCCGCTGTATCAACCCGAAAACCATATTCACTAAGGAGCGCTACTGCAATTTCACTGTTCAGTTCATTATCTTCCACAAGCAGTATGCGCCTGCCTCTGAAATCTAAATCTGCTGCCGGAAGAATATTATCCTCTGCCCCGGCCTGCTTCTGACCGATAGCAGCCATCAGAGTCTCTCTGATATCTGACATAAACAAAGGTTTTGCACAAAATGCAGTTACCCCTGCTGCCCTGGCTTCCACTTCAATATCTGACCAGTCGTAAGCAGTCAGGATAATGATCGGCGTATCATCACCAAGACTGCGAATCTGACGGGTAACTTCAATGCCGTTCATATCAGGCAGACGCCAGTCAATAATATAAGCATGGAATGCATCCCCCATTTCCACAGACTGCCGTGCACGGAGAACAGCCTCCTTACCGGAAAGTGTCCATTCCGAACGCATTCCAACCTTCACAAGCATCTTAGTCACACTGTCACAGGTATTGAAATCATCGTCTACTACCAATGCTTTCAGACCTTCCAGCTCTGCGATTTTCTCTATACGGTGGTTCTCAGGCTGAATCCGCAATGGCAGACGGATAATAAATTCAGTACCTTTGCCCTGTTCTGTCTGAACCTCAATGGTTCCGCCCATCATATCCACGATGTTCTTGGTGATAGCCATACCCAGTCCTGTACCCTGAGTCCTGCTTACAGTGGAAGTCCGCTCTCTCTCAAAAGGAGAAAAGATCTTCTGTACAAATTTCTGACTCATGCCGATTCCGTTATCCTTTACCCGGATTTCGTACAGTTCACAGCCTCTCTGTGTACCCGGATACTCTCTCAGCCGGACAGAAACGGTTCCGCCTGCAGGAGTAAACTTGATCGCATTGGACAAAAGATTCAGCAGTACCTGATTCAGCCTGGTCTTGTCACAATAAACATCCTCATTGGTAACATCCATGACATCCATGTAAAGCTCTAACTGTTTCGCATGGATTTGTCCGCTGATAATGGTTTTCAGATCATGAAGAACCTCTGACAGACTGACTTCCGTCTCTTCCAGATGGATTTTCCCGCTCTCAATACGGCTCATATCCAGGATATCATTGATCAGTGAGAGCAGATGATTACTGGAGGAAAGAATCTTACCCAGATAATCCCGAACCCTTTCTTTATCATCAATGTTGCTTACAGCCAGTGTAGTAAAACCAATGATCGCATTCATTGGTGTACGGATATCGTGAGACATATTGGAAAGGAAGGTGCTCTTTGCCTTGTTTGCAGTCTCCGCAGCGCGGACCGCCTCAGAAAGGGCCTGATTCATTTTTCTATCAGAGGTACGATCTGACAGAACCAGGATATATTTCTTTTTTCCGTTTACCTCGCTGCCCATTGCAACGTTATGAAACCAGCGGTGTTCTCCTGTTTTCTGATGAACATATTCAAGATCCCATTCCTGCTGCTCATGAACCTGGATTTCTTCCAGATACTTCTTCTCCGGATCTTCAACGTCCCCGGGATGCAGTTTCCCAAGGACACAAATATCTTTACGAATCTGTTCTACTGTAATTCCCAGCAGTTTTTCCACATTGGGACTGACGTAATCTGCCTGATATGTTTTTGCATCCAGCATCAGGAAAACGTCATCTACATTCATTGACAGCTTTTGAAACATCTCATCCCTGTACAGGATCTCCGTATCCTTTCTCTTCAGGTTTACCCTGTTTTTCCGGAGAATAATTCCAATAAAAAGGCCGGCAATACACACCGCTACTGCACTTACAAGCAGCATAGTACTACGCTGCAGAGCATTCATACTGGCATTGACGATATCAGCCTGGATAAGTCCCAGAAAGATCCAGTCCTGAGGTTTGGATTTCTCATAGACCAGATAGTAATCCTCTCCTTCCAGATTTATCAGCATTGCATCTGTATGTCCTTCCTTAAACTCTTCTGAAAGCTTAAGGATCTCTTTTTCAGACAGAGTAGAATGTTCTCTCAGAATCCCAAAGAAATTATACACCTCTCCCCATGCCTCAGAAGAATGATCCACAACAACACGGCCATCCGGATGAACCACATAACTCTGGGCATTTCCATTGAAAGCAGAAATATTCAGCACATTTACGATATCAGAGTTTTCATAGGCAATGGCAATGGCATCATATTCAAAGCCCTGATAACTTCCATGAGGCCTGGGAGTGGCAAAAACAAGGAGCTGGGATTTTCCGGGAACTGTTGCATTGGTTATCACATCATTTCCCTGCCGGATCTCATCTTCAATATTTTCCTGTAATCCCAGATACCCGGTTTCACCTGTTACCATCTTATAGTTCCCGTCCGCTGACAGGAAATAAAAATCTAAAAAGCCTGCATCTTCCTGTGCTTTCTCTATATACTCACGAATTTCACTTTCATCGGAAGTGTTCTGCAGATATTCCCCCCATATATGGAGATAAGTCAGATTCTTATTTGTCAGCTCACTTAGCATATTATCAGACTGATGAAAAATTTCTGTCAGGTGAGAAACACTTTCCTCATAAACAGTCTTCGATACAAACCCCAAATATTGGAAAACAGTCAAAAGGATTCCAACAAATAGGGCAATAAGAACTGCTGCATTCCATCGTTTTCTCACAACCCGTTTCTTTCTGTTTGTATTATGATTCTTAACATCCATTCTTCTCACCTCAGAGTAATGTAGTCTTCAGGCTCTGCAAGAATGGCATTACCATCTGAAACATATGTTGTCCAGGTATCTTCCACAGAGGTATCCCCTCCATCAAATACAATATTTTCCTCTGCCGGATAAGCTTCCATATATTGTGGTGCTGCAAGGCAGGTCACAGTAAAAGTATCCTTGTCCTGAATCTGTTTTCCATTCTTTGAAACTTTACTCAATGTATAACCATTATCCGTTTCCCTGATTTCTACAGAAATACCACTGAACACAGGCAGAGAGCCACGGTTAAAGGGGATAAAGCCTCCCTGATAGCCTTCTACGAAGTTTCTGACCGTTTCCTTCAGTTCTGCCCCGCTCATCTCACTGCTGTAAGCGGAAAGCTCGTTTGGCATAATCATGTTGCCTGCCATTTTTTCTGTATAACCGGCCTTCAGTACATTTCCTGTAAAGCTGTTTCCTGTTGCAATCAGCACATCCGTCCCATAAATACCGCGCAAAGTGTTTGCCATAACAGAATAGGCTTCATTGCCTCCGCTGGTATGGAAACGATTGGAATAAGTTTTCTTTGAATCCAACACAATATCCTCAGAAGTGGATTTTTCTTCAAGAAGCTGGGAATTAAATGACTGATAAGCCTGCTCTGCATTATATTCTCCTGAGATCATCTTAGACACCACATCCCTGGAAATGGAAAAAAAGTCATTTGACGCAATACGGATATACATATGGTTTTCTTCGATCACAGGTTTCACATCCTTCAGATATTCCGTAAGCCGGAAATCCACATCCTGGCTATAGCTTAACAGATCCTGCCCATCATAAATGATCCGGTTCTGCGCATCCTCTGAAAGCATTGTGTTCAGTACCTTCATTGCTTTCTGCCGACGTGTTTCATCCTTTGTCAGGTCACGGTTTAAAGCTATCTGGAAATATGGTGTAGTCATCAGCCACTTTTCGCCGTTCTGCTGAAAGAATGGCAGGAATGTTGTGTTAATGCCCTGATCCTGGAACATTTTTACACCGGCAGAACTGCCGAAATACATGGCAAGCTTACCACTTTTGTACATCTCAACCACATCATCATAATTCATATCCAGATCATCCTGGCTCAGCCCTGTATCCTGAATAAACTGCTCCATACGTTCAAAAGCCTCCGGCCAGACGGTACTGTCCAGACCTTCTCTCTTTGTATTGTCCGGGTCACTGTAGATGGTACGCCACTTACGTCCATCCCCAGAAGACAGCTCTGATGCAGACAGACCCTGCAGTGTTTCCATACAGGTATAATCATAGTAATAGTCTGCAGTAAACCCACGGATACCCACCTCATCAAATGCCTGGCAGGCAGAAACGAAGCTTTCATAATCCGTTGGAAGAGGAATATCATACTTTTCAAAAAGATCTTTGTTCACTACAAAGCCATGGGCATCTGCACACACAGGAAGCCAGTTTACGCTGCCATCCTGATTTCTGAAACTGTTAAGGTATGTATCATAGACAGCACCTGCAGCATTGGTTGTGGAAAGATCCATCAGACTGTCTTTCAGAGGACTTGCATCATGGAGGGAAAACCGGCAGCAGGTTATAATATCCGGCAATCCACCGTTTTCGTTCAGAAAACGATAGAAATCCAGATCATTATTGCCTACTACAAATTCAATGTTGATATCCGGAAGCTGTTCCTGGATGTATGATGCGTATTTTTCATACAGATTTGTAGTCCATAGATACACTGTGATAGTTTCCGCGTCTTCTTTTTCCGTACTTTTCCCGCCGCAGCCAGACAGAAGTGACATGACTGTCACCATCACCAAAAGTACAGAAACTAACTTGTTCCATTTTTTCTTTTTCATTATAACTTCTCCCTCTGATCGCGTTTTACTAACTCATTGATCACTTTTACTAATAATTTCCCATCAACAGGCTTGGCAATATGTTCATCCATTCCTGCTTCCTTTGCTCTCATTTTGTCCTCAGTGAACGCGTTTGCTGTCATGGCAATGATCGGTATCACTTTTGCATCCTCTCTGTCCAGAGAGCGGATCATCTTTGCTGCTTCATATCCATTCATGACAGGCATCATAATATCCATAAGAATAACATCAAATTCTCCAGGTCTGTTTTTTCTAAATATGTCAACAGCCTTCTGTCCATTCCATGCTTTTGTCACCACAGCGCCTTCATTCTGAAGCACAAATTCTGCAATCTCCATATTCAGCTCATTATCCTCTGTCAGAAGAACATGGAGTCCATGGATAGAAGTTTCCGTTTTTTCTTCAGCTTCAGTCCTGTCCTTCATATCTGTGTCAATCCGGAATGGAATCCGGATCACAAATGTAGTCCCTGTGCCTTCTTTACTTTCAAAGGAAATGGTTCCGCTCATTTTTTCCACCAGTTTTTTTGTGATTGGCATTCCCAGCCCTGTTCCGGCGAATTTTGTGCGGCTTCCTGCATGTTCCTGTGCAAATGGTTCAAAAATGCGTTTCTGGAATGCCTCTGTCATTCCAATTCCGGTGTCTCTGCAGACAAATTCCAATGTGGTCATTGCTGTCTGTTTCGATGGGATTTCCCGACAGCTGATATAGACATATCCGTTTTCTTTGTTATATTTCACCGCATTAGACAAAATATTCATTAGAATCCGTTTCACATGCACCGGACTTCCAATAAGATTCCAGTGTGTAACTTCTTTCTCTTCCCAAATGATCCGGATATTCTGCTCTGTAGCCATATGTTCGATCACACCCAGTATTTCCTCAGAAATACTGTTCAGATTAAATGGGATTTCTTCCAGAACCACTTCATCTGACTCCAGCTTGCTCATGTCCAGAACCTCGTTTATCAGTTCCAGCAACAGATGAGATGCCTCTTTGATCTTTGCCCTGCATTCCGTCTGTTTCTCCATATTGTCTGCATAATAGTCTGCCACATTGATCATGCCGCAGATTCCATTGATCGGTGTCCGGATATCATGGCTCATTCGCTGCAGAAACTCGGTTTTTGCCTCATTGGCTGCTTCTGCTTTTTTTGCTGTTCTCAGAAGTTCTGCTTTATATTTTTCATCTTTTTCCTGTTCCTGTTTCCGGTGTGCCAGATCCGCTCTGTAACCCCAGAAGCAGAATATACCGAATATGAGTAAATAAAGAAAAACGACAGCTGTTACACTTAGCGGCAGGTTACGGAATACTTCCGTATCCGGAAGATAGGCATAAATATAATAATCCCGCTGCTTCAGCATGATTCCATAACATCTGGTTCCTTCATTTTTTAAATGAAAAATATGCTGACTGTCTGTATGCTCTTTCATTGCCTGGACAACCTGATTGCCGGCAGTATCCTGTCCCAGCAGGCTTTCATCGTTGCTGGCAACGATGGTTCCCTTATCTGCAACAATAATCGTTCCATCTTTCTGAGTGCTATAGCCATTTAAAAGGTTCTGTATTGTCAGGGTATAATTTCTGACAAATTCCGGAGATGTGTAATAATAAATTGCAACCATACCTGGTGCATCTTTTCTGGCACAGGCTGCAATGTCGATACGTGATCCGTCTTCTCGGTCAATCCGTTCCGAATAAGATCTTTCTTCATATCCGGTAAAATCCATGATAATGTCTTTTTGCAGATAATCTGTGATCTCATTGGTCAGAGCCTCATCCATGCTGTATTTGCAGACTGTCTTTCCCTCTGCATCCAGCACAAGGATACCATCCACCCAGAGGGTCTGCAGATTTTCTTTCAGAAACTCCTGGCTTAACCGGCAGCCGTTTTCTGTTTCCATGTCGATATTCGTACTCATCTGTCTGGCACTTTCAATGGCGCGGAGGAGACTTTTAGATTCCGAAGCTTCATTATAATGGGTGTAGGTGGAACACTGCACTTTGACATAGTTTACAGTTTTCACCATCCTGTTCTCTGCTTCCTTTTTCTCTGCCTGAAAAAAGTAATACAGGGAAGCTGCAGTCACACAGATTCCAAGCAGAATGCCGAATATCCAGAATCGCTTTACTTTTATTCTTCTCCTAATATCCAAGATCATCCACCTCCAGATACTTC
>OHWU01000822.1_pt1 | contig 11456 bp, 10 predicted proteins | sample 1579821 | NCBI WGS metagenome assembly OHWU01 (sample SAMEA3882548, study PRJEB24775) | human gut metagenome | biome: human-associated habitat; feature: intestine environment; material: feces | place: Netherlands | collected 2009/2010 | reverse complement strand
GTGACTTCGTGTGGGTTCAAGTCCCACTATCCGCATTCAAAAAGCCCAGTAAAATCAAGAGGTTTAACGATTAGAGACATTTACTTTTCTTACTATTTTTGTTACTATGGTTTCGTAAGAAGTAAATGTTTTTTTTATACTCTTCCAGCACATTCCATGAATTTGCTCTTTTCTTCCATGGAACTCACATCGTATGTATAATTTTCTTCATTTACTTTTTCCGTATGACCCAACAAAGACACTGCTACTGTTCCAGATACACCGGCACATTTCATATTAGAATTCAATGTTCTTCTGATAGCATGGATACTTTTCTTGTTATGGAATTCTGCTGTTGTTGTGTTATTAACTGCACAGTCTGATATTCTTGAAGCATACACTCTTCCCCTGTCATCTTGAAAAACATACTCGCCTAACCAGCCATTCTTAAATTCAAACTCTTTTACTTTTCTTAATACCCTTGCCATATCATCTGTCAATGGATTATCTGAGTCGGCGAATTGTTGAGTCAGAACATGAAACTGTCCGTCAGCAATGGAATAAAGCTTCTCTTGAAAAGAGTGTATCAGAAATTCACGAACGGCAGCAGGACAAAGAAAAGCACACCTAAAGGCGTTTCTCCCTTAAGTGTGCTTCTATTATTCACGTTAATAGTCAAATATAAAAAGCATAATTACTTTTGGATGGGCGGTGTATCCATCATCTCAGGTACTCTTTTCAGAGTGCGTCGGGAACCATTTCCGACCTCAAAAATAACTATGCTTATTATCAATGTATGTTGTTTACATTTATACTATACTATTCATTTTCGTCATTGTCAATATTTGCGTTTTTTATTCTTCCACTGTACAAACGTCTACTTATCTTTGAACCTTGGATATCATACATCGAAGAAACATATAAATATTAACCATCTTTTTCCAACTTTACTCCAACCAATACATTCTTAGAATACTTTTTTATAAACTCAATACTTTTATCATTTTCATTAGGATTAACACCTACATAATCTGGATTTCCTATAATCTCCGGAAGATAATCAATATACTTTAAACAATTAAAATGTTTTCTTTTAACCATATGTGCTGGTAAACCTTTTGACCTAAATATGTCTAACTCTTCTATATCAATACTTAACAATTCATTATATCGCAAATCATATTTTCCAACTTTTATCAAGTCATTCTTTTCATCCATATTGGTATTTTCCGTTTCTATATATTATGTTTATTATAACATATATCCATTTATAGCCCAATCCCTTCTGCCTTTACATTATTATAAAACGGCAACGCTCCCAACCAATACTCGAACTGATCTTTTGATTTAGGTAGAGAATTTGTCATACTGATTATTCTCTCAGTGTCGAGTTTATAACTCTAACGTCAATAGAGTTTATTCCTCTTAGACAAATATCTTTGAGGTGAATTTCTATGGATTACAAAGAACGCATACGTGCATTACGTGAAGATAATGATTATACGCAATCCCGTATTGCAGGATTACTTAATATTGGACAGAACACCTATGCTGATTATGAACTTGGCAAAACACGAATCCCTGTAGACTCACTTATTAAGTTGGCTCAGTTCTATAACGTAGATATGAATTATATCACTGATATCAGCAAGACCGTTCACAAATTTCCTAAAAAAAAACAGCAACTGGCAGCAGTCAATAAACGTAAAAAAATAGTCATACCAGAACACACTCTTCACTGCTGCCAGTTTTATCCCATCCAATTATCTAAATTGAATAGCCTCGATTCTAAGTTCCTGGCCTACGGTTCCAAGAGTAGCTACTCCATCGGCTCTTGTCCAGTCTGTCCATCCGGAACCCTGGATATGAACACGATATTCAAAGTCACCTTCAAAGCATAAGCATTCGATACGTTTCTTTTCGCCTACGGTTCCGATAATCGTATCTTTGGTAATCATGCCGTAATCCACCCATCCTTTGCTCTGGATATGAGCCTTTGCCTTAATGGTCTTTCCGTATGGATTGATCCGGATTGCTTCCAGGCGTAATGCATGACCAGTGATACCGATCACATTCTCTGCGGCTTTTGGTGACAGCCATCCTTTGCTCTGTACATGCGGTTCGACGGAGAACATGGATTTCTTAATCTCCAGTGCTTCCATCTGCAGTCCTTTTCCGGTCGTACCAGCCCACTCTCCGTTGTTGGCCCATTCTGACCAGCCAATACTCTTCTGGTGGACTCTGTACAGGTAGAAAGATTCCTTTCCTGTGATCCGGATTGCTTCCAGTCTTCTGTTCTGTCCGGTGGTTCCGATCAGTGTATCCTTCTTGATGTTCTTGTATTCTTTGTTTCCGATCCCTTTCATATGGACAACAACATCTGTTTCTCCGACCGGCTGGATGTGTAGTGCTTCGATCCGGCGATTCTGGTTTGTTGAGCCGACCATTAATCCGTCAGACTGCCAAGCTCCCCAGCCAGCACTTCTCATGTGAGCCTGATATGAGATTGTACCAAACTTATCCGCCTTGCTCTGGAATACTCCACCGGACTTGATTTCTCCATCGACAGGTTCTGTCTTCTTGGCTGATGCTACTGGTGCTGCAGACGAGATTCCGAATGCTTTTAGGATCCCTCTTGCCAGTTCATCAATCTGGCTGTTGAACTTGTTGAGATCTCCCTGATTTGTAATGAATCCATTTTCCAGAAGTCTGTAGCTGTAACCTTTCGCAGCTGCGCGATTGACGTTGGCAAGATGCGCTCTGCCTACAATCTTATTTGCTCTTCCAGGGAAGAAGGAAACAATGAAGTTAGCAAGCGCTGTGTCATACTGATCCGGATTATATCCTTCTTTAATAATTACATGACCACCTTTGGCTGTCGATACATTGCTGTCCATATGCAGTTCCAGAATCTGATAGCTTTTTGGAATATTTAGCGAGCTGATGCCTTTGTCGGCGTACCAGTTCCGACTCACGTCTCCCAGAGTAACATTACTTCCTCCAAGCGCTACGATTCGTCTTGCAAGTGCCCGAACTCTCTCTGCCTCTGTATAGCCGTATCCCACTGCTCCACTGTCACCGGCTCCGTGTCCGGCTATTAAAAATAAATGTGCCATAATTGCTCCTTTCTGTGCGACGTCGCACAAATCTCTAATTTGCAAATACCCAATCTTCCGCAAGCATATCTGTCTGAGACGGTGTCCACGGCACTTTATTTTTAGGCGCATAAGGATTTTCTGTCTGTAATCCAGTAGTGTTGATATATATGAACGAATGCGTCATATAATTGAATGCTTCAATAGTTGTTCTTGCTGTAACTCTGTCGTATTCTTTCACTTCTTCACTTAGTTCAGAATACGGAATCATATCCGGGTGATCTGTAACTCCCTGTTTTTTCTTTTCTTCCCACCATGCGTTATGCACTGCTTCTGCAATAGTTTCAAGATTGACTTCTGGCGAATACATTTCCAGATAGATTCCTTTACCATTCCAACCTTTACGAGCAACCTTGAAACCTCTCTTCAGATATTTGATTGCCTCTCCGAACGAGAATGTATTCTCGCCTCCGAGTTCTGGACAATTCTTTTCGTCGGCAACAATCCAATCGTCACTCGCAATATTCTTAAACGTATACTCCGGTACCTGTGTCTCTCGGATATCCATTTCTATACCATCTTTTGTATGCATGATAATTGTTTTCTTTTCTTTGGACCAATACCAATATCCGCCCCAGCTTGGCAGTTTTACTTTCAATCCACTTTCCATTAATTTAAAGGCTTCGCTAAAATACATAGGCTTTTTTCCTCCTTTTAAAAAGAGGACGATCACTCGTCCTCCGAATTCTTATCTTCCTTCTTATCTATATTAATCTGTTCTTCCACCTGCGATCTAATATGTTTAACCAGTGGTTGCAGGAAAGCCGGAATATTTACTCCCATGTCCTGTATATTTTCCAAAATTGAAATAATTTCATTACAGATTAGCCACATCGCCACCACGCATGCGATCAGGAATGTAACCGGCACCGGCTTTCCGATCGTTGTGGCTGCATATAGCAACAGTTCGTCAATTATTGCACCTACTACCACTAAAAGCCACATAGAAACTTTTTTAAAAATACCTCTTATGCTCTTATAGGAATTAATATCCTGCGACCTGTATTTGCTCGCCATCAAACCCGTAGCGTAGTCTATCAGGTTACATGTGACCAATAATATTACCGGCACCGCCAGAACACCCAGGAGAGCCGATATAAAGGCGAATACCGCCGTGAAAATTGCTTTGATATAATTTGCCTGTTCCATTTTCATATACCTCACTCTTTCTTAATTTTTTTGTATAAAAATAAGACCTTACGGTCTCGCTCTGATTTCCATGTATTCACCTTTCTGAATAGAAAAAGAGAGGCGTTAACCTCTCTTGTCTTTCTTTTTCTTCTTTTCTTTAATCAACGGATTTATAATAAGAATTCTCGTTGCACCAAGCATTGCTATTATACATATCACCACAAATACATTCATTTTTACTATTCCCCAAAACACATCATACATATTCTCAGTTGTAAGCTTAAATGTAATATTCGCATTAACCGTAATCAAAGCAAATATTGCGACAAACACAGCTATAATGGATATTATATTTGCATACAATCCATTAACGTTTTTACTTACTTTTTCATATTTTTCTGTCAAATCGTTATAAGTATCTTTCACATTTATAGTTTCTTCTGTAACTACTTTTCGCATGTCAGACACATCTTTGTTGGACATTTCTTCTTCAATATAATAATATTTTTTCCCACTATTTTCAGCTTCAAATTCCGATACAATCCCCTGATCAACTAAATCTCTCACGCAACGTACAGCCGTTCCTCTTGTTATTCGTAATTCATCTGAAATGCTTTTCATCGTCATTGGTGGATTTGTATTTAGTAAATGTTGTATTTCTTTTTTTATATTTCCCATTTCTATCCTCTCCTTCCACCGCTATTATACAGCAGAAGGAATGCGTTTCCAAGAAATATTCATTTCTTGGAAACTACCTCGCATATAATCTCATAATACTTCCTTGGTACAGATTTTATCCCCAGTAAGTAATAATATAATTTATTCTAATCGGCACTGAACCAATATTGGTATTAAATACTGCATGCCAAGCTCCATTCTGATAAGTGCATCCTTCTACATGCACGCCAGTAGCAGCCCCATCACCGTTCGATACCATCACTGCAGTATTTCCATTTGAACTATTGCTAACACCCAACAAACTATTAATTTCTGAGTTGCTAAATAATTGTCTTGATGTTCCAGTCTTGCCAGCAGTTAACACTTTTGTTCCTGCAGTCATCCTGTGTACATTTCCTGGGAAAAAGTTAACTAAACTGCTCATACCTCGGCCGTTTATCCATGTATCTTTATCATCAACTACTAAGGATGGCACTGATGCCGAGCCGGCCTCATGAGATGGCTTCGTTGAAATTCTAGTAGATGAATTTCTAAGATATGTTTCTGTTTCATATACACCTATTTCCAGATTACATATAAATACTTTTGCGCAATCGACACCCTCTCCCAATCGAATTTCATCACCTTTAAAAATCGCAAGTTCTTCCGAACCTCTACGCACCTGTACGCTAGTTCCATCAACGTAAACATTGAATCCAGCAGCATTACCGATCGTAGCGGTTGGAGCATATACTGGTTCTGATGCTACTCTCCAGTTTGTGCCATCATATGTGAAGGTTACTGTTGCTCCATCAGTCCAGTATACATCCCTGACGCCTTGGATATACATTGCTTTTGTACCTGTACCAGCAATGTTAAGTGTTGGACTGGATGCTGTATTTGCATATCTGAATCGTACTGCGACAGTAGCACCGGCTTTGAGGGATAATGTTCCTAATGCAAGAGTTGCAACTTTCGCTACAGTTTCAGATGCGGTATCGCATGTCGCATAGAGCATTTGTCCATCTTTACCCGCTGTTCCCGGAATGCCCTGCTCACCTTTTATCTTTACCCATGTGTACTGTGTCGGATCAGAAATATCTGCCTCTTTTATAAGTCGGTTTGTTGCAATCCCAAGGTAATCTTTTCCATATGATTCAATCGATATTCCAGTCCCTTTTTCATCATCTGCATAAGCGGTCCAGGTGTAGAAATTACGATTCTTCGCCAAGCCTTGGAATTGTTCTGCCAACTCCATAACTTTTGCATCAATACCGCTTCCCTGTCTTACATAATCCCCTAGCTCTGCTTCTTTTGTATCGTTCGATTCTGACATCTCTAATTTCAACATTCTTGCAGTAAGATATATATTATCGTCATCATCAACAATGGATACCGTGTCACCTACCTTCACCCCATCTGGAAGATATAACAACTCTACCTCATAGGTAACAGCTTCATCACAGATCTTCTTAAGACTGGATACGGCTCGATTGCACAATTCAGATTTCGATGTCGTATCGTATGTAAAGGATTTTACGATATGTCCAACATCATTCTTATTCTTTTCTGTCTTAATCTGATACCGGCTCCACTTTTCCAGTGCTTTCCGGGATTTCACATAGGATCCTTCTACATAAAAATCTCCATCATCGTACTTATAACCATTTAATGTAATCGGATTTTCTGATCCTTCCGGTGTTCCGCCGGTACAGCGGTATGCTGTTGCAAGATCTGCGATAGAACTCTTGATTCGAAATCCACTAACCTCTTTGCCAATGGTCAAAGTTACACCTGAATCATTTCCCCTCTTCTTATACACATTGATGTATTTTCCAGTCACAGCCATATTCTCGACTTTGAAGCCAAATCCAATCTCAGCGTTGTCAAACTGTGTAGCTACACTCAGTAATCTCTTTGTCGCTGTGTCTTCACCATCCCAGGACAACTTTCTTGTAAGATTACTTACCTCATTGATTCCGATTTCAAATCCGGAATCATACGCAAATTTATTAATGTAATAGGCAATGTTATAAGCTTTATCTGCAGCATATTTTCCGACCACTTCATTTAACAGATCCAGTCCCGCATCTTCAGCATAGATGGATGCATCCTTTTGAATCGGATCTATCGTCGAATCAATAATCATATATACTTCCACTTCACTGCTGTCTGCACCCTGTTTTAGGATGAAATTTCCGACTGCAGCAAGCTTCTTCACATCAACTTCCTGTTCTTCGTCCTCATCCGGATTCACAAAATTGTAATCCAAATTGCATTCAAAGATTGCCACACCTTCGGATATTTCTTCTGTCTTTTTATCATTTGTAATCATTAGTCCCTTCGGCAGTCCGGTAGATGCTGATCCAAGAATGTTCATTGCCCTGTCAGCAAAATATATGATCACAAGAACACCTCCCTGTACTTCATTTTAAACGTTGGTTTCTTCGCCCAGCTGGAGCACAAGCATTGAACCTGATTAACTCCCGGCTTCAAGCAAAATGTTTCCCAGTCATTTCCAAGAGCTCCCAGATCCGGCTTTGGCAGACCATTCATCCGAATTGATCCATCTGAACAATTTGCAATCAAACTGCAGTCCTGCGCAAATTTATTCGGTACGTCTCTCCATTTTTTTACATGTAACTTCTGAAAATAAAAAGCATTGATCCCGTTGTATGTAAGATACTTATTCCCTGATCTTGTTCCTCTCTGCTTAATCGCAATCTGAATCTTGGCACATTTCATATCCGCTATTTCCGGAATATTGAAGCTCGGATAACTGCCATTATAGAAAAATGTAAGTTTACTGCCTTCTTTTCTAAGATCACAATGTCCCCAGTTCCAGTACCACGGATTTTGCTTCCGCAGATGACTTGTCATATAAGTGTACGTTTTCAGCACACGTCCCGCCTGCTGATCGGTACTCTTCTTGTTCGGATTGTAGCAGACTAGATCATAATGTCCTGTATTTCCGCTCATATCCGATTTATACCAGTTCACACCGGCAATAAGCTTATCGTCCGCTGTCAGGTAGTTAATACACATTTCTCCGGTCTGTCCCATCAATCCGGCATAAAACAGGATGTGGAAATAAGAATAAAAGTTCTGACACCCTTCCTGATCACCGGTTGAGTCCGCCGGAAGAATGATGGTTCTGAGTCCACCGTTTGCGCGACCAACCTGTTGCCCTGCAGACTTCAAAGAGAGGAACTTGGTATTAAACCATGTTGATGTTCCGAGGGATCCTTTTGCTCCGTAGAAAGGATGCATAAAATCCGTTCCAGATGTATCATCCGGTGCATTGAAAAAGTCCTGAAGCGTAGCCAATGTCTCATTTTCTTTGTACGTCTCCCCATCTTCCTCTTCGATGTTTCCGAACTGTAAAATATGTTTATCCTGATCAACGAATCCGACAAATCCATTCTCTCCATTTTCCATCACTGCTTCGAACGTTGGATGTGCTTTATACGTTCCTTTATAATCAACAACAAATGTTGTCCCGTCATCTGCAGTTGGCGCAACCTCGTACTCTTCTACGGAATATTTAAATGGATCTGAGCAATAGAACTCAATTTCTGCAGTTACCGCATTTCTGCCATGCGGCACATCGCCGGCATTTACCTTTGTTCCGACATAATACTTATCCGGTTCATCCAGGAAGATCAGCTTCGCTTCTGCCACATCCAGCAGCGAATTCAATTTGTTATAAGCATTCCGGAATTCCGCATTACTCTTAGCGATCAGCTGATACCCGACAGTGATCGTTCTCGGCTTATATCGTTTTCTTCGATATCTGGATCCATCCATAATCTCCGTATCCAAATCTGTAATTTCTGTTTCGATCATCTCCCGGCCGGACACATATAGTGTCCGATATCCGGGGATTACATTTTCAAAATAGACTCCGTTAAAATTGAGAGCTTCGGAGGGCAGTATCTGCTCTTCCTGTCTCTCTGTAGTGTCTACAAATTTATACATATCTGCCCTCCTTATCTCATGCCTTTCTTTCGAAGATCTCTTTTCTGCTGCTGTTCAATTTCTTCTTTGGTGTATTTCGCTGTTGCCTTCGCCACCTGCCTGCCGTCTACTTCAACAGGGACGTAAATGGTATAGGTTTCGTTTCTGGTGTAGTCATAATCATCATTCAGATCTTCGATGCCGATTCTTAATCCAGCTCCAATTTCCGGAACAGGAACTAAATCCGGAATGTCTACCAGTTTCCATGCTGCCTTTTTCGCATCTGTGACCCTATCAGAAATTCCATTTACCCATCCTTCACCGAAATAGCCGCCCAGTTTATGAGTAACCTTGGACGGACTTCCAATCTTAGCTTTTGCTACAATTGCCGCCTCTGCTGCAGCTGCCAACTGCGCTGCGACAGATCTTACACGTCCGACCTGACTTGCCATACCATTTGCAAGACCAGCGCCTATATACACACCACAGCTGTATGAACCAGATCCGGCTGATCGCATTGCCACTACCGTGGATGCAGACATGGATCTTGCTGTGGATACTGCCCGGTTCATTCCATTGCGGACTCCGTTATTGAAGTTGTTTCCAACAGCATTCCCGGAGCTTTTTGCCTTTCCTTCTGCATTTGTAAATTGACTGATCAGCGCATTGATAGCAGATTTTGCCTTACTTCCCAACGCATCCAGTCCGGAATTTACCACATTTACACTGGCTCGCATACTCGTGAGCGAGCTTTGAGCGCTTTTGGCATTACCGGCTATGGATTTCATGCTTGAATTGACAGACTTTAATGCTACCACCATTGCAAGGGTGCCAACTGCGCCACCTGCCATAGCTACTCCAAACGCAACCACTACAACAGCCGATGTTCCCATTCCGGCCGCAAGACCTAATGATAATGCTGTTAAGGCTGTCAGTGCTCCTACTGTTGCTAAAGCTCCGGATGATACGGCAGGGAATGCAGCTCCCATCAACAGAAGTCCGGCACCAGCTACTGTAAGACCGGCACCAAGGGCCAGTGTGCCTGCTGCCAGAAGCAACACACCCGCTGCCGCTATCAGGACAGCTGCGCCAACTAATACAAGTCCTGCACCTACCACTACAAGTCCGGCACCAAGAACAATGCATCCTGCTCCGGCTACTGCAGCCCCAGCGCCAAATACGATCATGCCTGCTCCGAGAGTTGCGATGCAAGCCGCTCCCTGAATTCCATATTGCACAATGGTCGGAAGCACACCTGCTACTATGGCAAGCCCAACACTTGCCAGCAGTGCTCCGGTTGAAACCAGTAATATAGCTACACCAAAGGCAACGAGACCTACTGCTCCGGCTGTCAATGCCGGTCCTAGTGCTGCTGCGCCAAGGGCAAGTCCGGCAATTGCCGCAACCATACCAACCATACAGCCTATAGCAAGCGGTCCCGCATTCGCCAGATTAACAGCCGCCAGTGATAATACAGCAATCCCCGCTGCTGCAATCAGGACAGCTGCACCAAAGGCAATGAATCCTGTTGCTCCGGCCGTCATAGCCGGCGCCACATTTTTGGCAACGACCATTAATCCTGCCACTGCTCCTGTCATGCCGATCAGTACTCCTGCTGCCAGTGGTCCAGCTTGTGCGATTTGCACGGCTGAATATGCCAAAAGGGAAAACCCTGCCGCTATCAATGCTACTCCCGCTCCGATCGCTACAAATGCTTTTGCTGATTCTAGGATAGTTCCTGATGATTCTTTACTTGCAGTGCCTACCGCTTTTTCGCCCGCTGCTACGCCAAATAACTTACCTGCCAGTGTCGCTATTCCTTTTCCTGTCATGCTTACAATTGCGCCCGCAAAAGTTTTGACACCAGGGGCAACTGCACTGACTATTTTAAAGCCTTTAAAAGCAACATATAATTTCGGTAACAGTGTAATCGCTTTTGCCACTTCTTTATCATGATCTTTTAGAAAATCCGCAAATGTAGTCAATGCACCTGTTGCTGTTCCCATGCTTTCAGAGAAATTATCCACACTTTCCTTTTTTCCAAATGCTCCGGTAAGTTCCTGTACTTCGTCAATAATCGCACCCGCTGCCTCTCCAAAGGCTGTCCCTACCTCTTTTGCATCTGTTTTCAACACGTTCCAGTATGGAGATATAAGTTCGATTGCTTTTGGAATTCCAACGGACAATTTGTCAAATCCCGCCTCCACCTTACCGGTCATCCCATTGATTGCATCAATCACTTTAGACTTTGCGAAAGTATCATAAAGCTTCATCATTCCGCTTACTGCAGATGCTTCCAAGTTGCCCATAGCGCCTTCAAATGTTGTTACGGATGTGGCTGCTTCTTTCGCCATGTCAGTCATACCAATGTTATTGATAGCCTGTCCGAGCATGTCTGCGGTAATTGCACCCTTTTCCATTGCTCCTTTGAAGTCGTTACCTAATGTTGGATTCAGCTTAATCAGCTCTTTCCGCAAGCCTCCAGCAAGCTGCGGACTGGCATTAATGATCTGGTTCCAATCCTGAGCATGTAAAGCTCCTGCTGCCATTGCCTGTGAAAACGCAAGTGCTAGCGAG
>OHWU01000815.1_pt1 | contig 11591 bp, 7 predicted proteins | sample 1579821 | NCBI WGS metagenome assembly OHWU01 (sample SAMEA3882548, study PRJEB24775) | human gut metagenome | biome: human-associated habitat; feature: intestine environment; material: feces | place: Netherlands | collected 2009/2010 | reverse complement strand
ACCTTCTCGTAACGAGGCTCATCGAAATTGAACATCCCTTACTCCTAACTCACTTAGATGAACCCTTCATTCATCCCATAACGTTATAATACTTTATATAACTAACTATGCAAGTATTATTTTGGTTCTGTTCTTTCATCAAGCCCCTTAAAACAACAATCGGCGTTGTTGGACACAACGTGCAAGTTCATTGAACGATTCAATATGCATCGTCTCTAGTTAAATGACGTCTTATGCAAATACCTTTAATTCGCTTGGGACCGACAAATTTTTTGACTGTCCGCAGAAGCTTTCCCGGAATTCCCTATGGATAGACGCGCCGGCAATCGCTTCGTTATCTGGCTTATTGCGCATTGCCCGGGGCGTCTGGGAGAAAGCGCAATCTACCGCGTGGTCAACTAGCGTTTCATCGGAATCGACCGCATACGCGCCAAATACTAAATCGCAATCGTTGAAACTCGTCCGATCATATGACGGCAATTTTTCGCCTTAAAAATGAACACGAAATAAGGGGCCAACTGTTTGCAACTTGCTTTATTCGTAACTGTTTTTACTGAAAAACAATCACCAACCAAACAGCACTATTAATTGTTTGGCTCTTTGCGGCACAGCCACCTCTCGTATACGTCTCTCGTCTATCTCTTGTCCCACGGTTTAGAAACGAGAGCTGTGCGGGAGTGGATAATTGGACGGTTTTTGAGCCTGCAGCGGCTTATTTCATCCGAATATCCACGCTCGTCCGTCGGGATATCCAACTCTCGTGCGACAATCTGAAAAAGACCTCGCCCAATCAGCCAGCATCGTCTTCAGTTCGCCGCAGAGCCGCGGCCCCATATGGGTATACTCTCGAGGATTCGACTCGATTCGCCCCCGCTGGGGCGTCAAAGGAGACTGCATATGCCCACTACCTCAACCGACCCGCGCGCCGCTGCCGCCGCGCTGCTGGCGCCTGGCACCACCTGCCATGGCTTTGCCGTCGAGCGCTGCGAGACCGTGCCCGAGCTCGACTCGGACGCCTACGTGCTGCGCCACACCGCATCGGGCGCTCGCCTGTTGTACCTAGCATGCGACGACGAAAACAAGGCCTTTGCCATTGGCTTTAAGACGCCGCCGGCCGATTCCACCGGCGTGTTCCATATTCTTGAGCACTCGGTGCTGTGCGGATCGGCCAAGTTCCCCGTCAAGGAGCCATTCGTCGATCTGATCAAGAGCTCCATGCAGACGTTCCTCAACGCCATGACCTACCCCGACAAGACCATCTACCCCGTTGCCACCACCAACGAGCAGGACCTGTACAACCTGATGGACGTGTACCTGGACGCGGTGTTCAACCCGGCCATCTATACCAAGCCCACCATTTTTGAGCAGGAGGGTTGGCACTACGAGCTGGACCTGCCGGAGGGCGCCGAGGGCGAGGGCGACGGCAGCTCCGCGAGCCTGCGTGAGGGCACGCTGCGCTATAACGGCGTGGTGTTCAACGAGATGAAGGGCGCGCTGTCCGACCCCATGAGCGTGCTGGACGACGCCGTCAACGCCGCGCTCTATCCCGACACCGCCTATGCGCACGAGAGCGGCGGCGACCCGCGCGCGATTCCCGCGCTCACCTACGAGCAGTTCCTGGATACGCATGCGCGCCACTACAATCCTTCCAACTCCTACATCACGCTTTACGGCGACCTGGACGTGGACCGCGCCCTGGCCTTTTTGGACGAGCGCTATCTGTCGCAGCCGAGCGCCGCGAGCCGCCGCATGGACGCCGCCGTTGCCGCCGGCGAGGACCCGTCCGCGCTGGCGCCCAATCCGCTGGGCGTGCAGGCGCCCGTGACCTGCGAGTATAAGCGCGTCGAGATGGCCACCACGCCCGAGAACGCCCTGGTGGGCCTGGGCCTGGTGCTGGGCAGCGCGCTCGACCGCAAGCGCACGATCGCGGCGGACATCCTGTTCGAGGCGCTGCTGGGTTCCAACGAGGCACCAGTTAAGAAGGCCATTCTGGCCGCCGGCCTGGGCGGCAACGTGGTGAGCTACACCGCGGCCGAGAGCCTGCAGCCCTACGAGCTCATCATGCTGCAAAACGCGCAGCCCGGCGTGGCGCGCGAGCTGCGCCGCGTGTTCCAGGATGCCTGCCGCGACCTGTGCGAGCACGGCGTTCCGCGCGAGCGCCTGGAAGCCATCATCAGCAGCAACGAGTACGACCTGCGCCAGCGCGACTATGGCATCGCCGACGGCGTGGCCATTGCGTGCGACGCGCTGAGCACCTGGCTCTACGATGACGACGCCGCGACGCTGGCACTCAAGTACGGCCCGGTGTACGAGGAGCTGCGTGGCGAGCTGGACGGCAGCTACTTTGAGGACCTGCTGCGCGAGCTGGTGCTGCAGAACGATCACATGGCACTGGTCGAACTGGTGCCGGTGGATGCCGCCGAGGGTTCGGAGGGTGCCGAAGCCGCCGAGCTGGCAGCCAAGCGCGACACCATGACCGATGCCGAGCTGGCCGATGTGGTCGAGCGCACGGCCGCGCTGCGTGCCGCACAGGAGGCCGAGGACACACCCGAGGCCAAGGCCACGCTGCCGCGCCTGCGTGTGTCCGACATTGGCGAGGCACGCCCCGAGCCGCCACTCGTTGTGGACACGACCGTGCCCATCCCCTGCCTGCGCCACGGCATCCCCACCAACCGTCTGGCCTACGCCATGCAGTATTTCGACCTGAGCTGCGTCGCGTTTGAGGACCTGCCCTATGTGACGCTGCTCTGCCGCCTGCTCAAACAGCTGTCCACGAGCGAGCACTCGGCCGAGGAGCTCGACAACTTGCTCGCCGGCAAGCTGGGCTTTTTGAGCTTTACGACCGAGGTCATGACCCAACCCGACGTGGACGGCGTGCGCCCCTACCTGCTGGTGAGCGCCGGCGCCCTGTCCGAGAAGATCGACGCGCTGGCGAGCCTGCCGCGCGAGGTGTGGTCGAGCACGCTTTTGCTCGATGCCGACGCCGACCGCGTGCGCGACGTGCTCACGCAGATTCGCATTGGGCTTGAGCAGGGCTTTATCAACAACGGACACTCGGCGGCGCTGGGTCGCGCGATGAGTTACAGCTCGCCTTCGGCCGTGGTGCGCGAGCAGCTTTCGGGCGTGGACTTCTACCTGTTCCTGCGCGATCTGCTCGAGCACTTTGACGAGCGACTGGACGACCTGCGCGCCAAGCTTGCCGCGCTGGCAGACCGCATCTTTGTGGCCGATGGCTGCATGGCGAGCTTTACCGGCAGCGATGAGGACTTTAACGCGTACTGGGCCGCCGCGGGCGACCTGGGGCTGGATGCTGGCGTCGGCACCGATGCCGGCCGCGACGCGCTCGTGGTGCCGACGCCGTGCGACCGCCACGAGGCTTTTGTTATCCCCAGTGACATCTGCTTTGCGGCAAGCGCGTGCGACCCGCGTCGCTTGGGGCTCGACGTGACAGGCGCCTGGGCGGTTGCCGCCAACGCACTCTCCTACGACTACCTGTGGAACGAGATCCGCGTGAAGGGCGGCGCGTACGGCTGCGGATTCCGCGCGGCCGGCGAGCGTCAGGCGGCGTTCTACACCTACCGCGACCCGGCAATCGACCCCTCGATTGAGCGCGTGGCGCGCGCAGGCGAATGGCTCGGCAGCTTTGAGCCCGACGAGGCCGCCTTTGAGGGCTTTATCGTGAGCTGCGTGAGCGGCATGGACGCGCCGGTGAAGCCGTACGCGCTCACCAAGCGCCGCAACACGACCTACCTGGCCGGGCTCGATCCGCACGCACGCGAGGAGCGCCGCGCCCAGATGCTCGCCGCCACGCCCGGTGAGCTTCGCTCGCTCGGCGCCGACGTGACGCGCATCGCAGCCGAGTCGCCAACCTGTGTCTTTGGCGGCCGAGACGTCATCGCCAAGAGCAACGCCGGCTTTAACGTCGTCGACCTGCTGGGCTAATGCACAAAGGTAGATTTTTAGGACATGCCTGAAAATCTACCTTTTCTTTTGCCGCTGCTTGGGCGGGGCAGCTCACCCCGTCCCACCAGTTTGTCTCGATCTGTAACATCTAGGCGGCAATATTGGCTCCAGATGTTACAGATCGAGACGTTTCCGAATGGCGCCGACCCTTTGTCTCAATCTGTAACATCTAGATCCGATTTTGCCGAGCTACTGTTACAGATCGAGACAAACCGCCGCGAACACCCGCTCTTCGTCAAAACCACCACGAAGGGGATTCATGAACTGCCCCCTTTGCGATGATTTGTGTGGTGGTTTGGGTGTTTGCCCAGATAAAACCTGCCAAAATAAACCTGTCCCTTTTTGGTAGGTTTGGGAGAGAGGGCTGGGATGGATAAGGTTGAGCTGCGACGGGCGGCGATTGCTCGGCGCGATGCGATTGATTTGGATGTGCGGGCGGCGAAGTCCGCCGTTATCTGTGCGCGGCTTGTTGAGCTGTTGGATCGCTTGGATGCCGCGGCGCCGCACACCGTTGCTGCCTATGCCGCCATGGGTTCCGAAGTCGACCCTGCCGCGTTTGCCGCAGCGGCCGCCAAACGCGGCTGGCGCGTGGCCTATCCGTGTATACTCTCGGCAACAGACGCCGCAGCTTGTGGCCAGCGCATGTGCATGCGGGCAGTTGCCGCCGACGATGCGTCCGCGGCTCCGTTTATCGCCCACCCCACGCGGGCCTTTGCGGCCACGGACATCGACAGCAGCCGCTTCCCCATCGTGCCTGCCGAAGCTCTCGGCATTGTCGTCGTGCCGCTCGTAGCCTTCGACCGCGCCGGCGCGCGCCTAGGCTACGGCGGCGGCTGCTATGACCGCTACCTGCCCGTGCTTTCACCCATATGCCAAATCATCGGCATCGCCTTTGACGAGCAGCGTGTCGACCACGTTCCCACCGATGTCCACGACCTGCCGCTACCCAACATCGTCAGCGCCTAAATGCTGGCGTACCTCCCGACAGCCTAGTGCTCCTCGCCAGCGCGGGCCAGGTCGTAGGGCGTGGTCTGGTAGACGTAGTAGTTGAGCCAATTGGTGTAGAACAGCTGAGCCTGGCTGCGCCAGACGTTACGTGGCTCGGCGGTGGGGTCGTCCCCCGGGAAGTAATGCGCCGGCACCTGGGGGTTGAGTCCGCGCTTCACGTCGCGCTCGTACTCCAGGCGCAACGTATCGGTATCGTACTCGGGATGGCCAAAGACAAAGAAGCGACGGCTGTCGGTCGACTTGACGATGTACAGGCCAACCTCGTCGGACACGGCCACGACCTCAAGCTGCGGCTCGGCCTCCACGTCCTCGCGGCGCACATCGGTGTTGCGCGAATGCACGGCATAGAAGCGGTCGTCGAAGCCGCGGACCAGCGGGCTTTGCGGCTTCACCAGATAATGCTCAAACACGCCGCTCGCCTTTGCCGGCAGGTCGTACTTCTGGATACCGTAATGATGGTAGAGCCCCGCCTGCGCGCCCCAGCAAATGTGCAGCGTAGAATGTACGTGCGTAGTGGACCAATCCATGATCTGGCAGAGCTCGGGCCAGTAGTCGACCTCCTCGAACGGCATCTGCTCCACGGGCGCGCCCGTGATGATCAGGCCGTCGTAGTGGATGTCGCGGATGTCGTCGAACGTGCGGTAAAACGTCTCCAGGTGGCCGGCGCTCACGTGCGTGGCCTCGTGCGTCTTGGTGCGCAGCAGGTCCACCTCCACCTGCAGCGGCGTGTTGGAGAGTTTGCGCATGATCTGCGTCTCGGTGGCGATCTTGGTGGGCATGAGGTTGAGGATGAGCACGCGCAGCGGACGGATGTCCTGGTGCAGCGCGCGGTACTCGGTCATGACAAAGATGTTCTCGCTCTCGAGCTGCGCGGCGGCAGGGAGGGCGTCGGGAATGCGAATGGGCATGGATGCTCCTTACGAGTCAGTTGCAGCTATGGTACAACGAGCGGCCCCATCCGCGCGAGCACATCGCCCAGCGATGCCGTCAGCGGCCCAAATCACCCCAAAAGTAGAGATTAAGGCATGTCCCAAAAATCTACCGCGCTTTAGCCTGGCAAAGTGGCGGCAGGAAGCTACAATGGTTCGACGCGAAAAACTCGGCCGAAAGGATACATATATGTACCAGACGCGTAAGATCGGTGTGGTCGGCCAGGGCCACGTAGGAGCACATGTCGCCAACAGCCTGCTCATGCAGGGCATTGCCGACGAGCTGTACCTGTGCGATATCAACGAGGCCAAGGTGACGTCCGAGGTCCAGGACCTGCGCGACTCCCTTTCGTTTGTCCCGTACAACACCAAAATCGTCAACTGCTACGACCACTACGAGGAGCTGGCCTGCTGCGACGTCATCGTCAACGCCGCCGGTAAGGTCGCGCTGGCCGCTGGCAACCGCGACGGCGAGCTGTTCTTTACCACCGACGCCGCCCGCACCTTTGCCAAGCGCATCGTCGACGCCGGCTTTGACGGCATCTTCGTGAGCATCTCCAACCCCTGCGACGTCGTGTGTACCGAGCTGTGGCACCTGACCGGCTACGATCCCAAGAAGATCATCGGCTCGGGCTGCGGCCTGGACTCCGCCCGCCTGCGCACCGAGATCTCCAAGAAGGTCGGCGTGAGCCCCAAGTCCATCGACGCCTACATGATCGGCGAGCACGGCTTTAGCCAACTGGCCGCCTTTAAGGCCGCAACCATCGCCGGCAAGAGCCTCACCGAGCTTCAGGCCGAGAACCCCGACAAGTACGCCTTCGACCACATGGAGGTCGAGGAGCTCGCGCGTAAGGGCGGCTATGTGACCTACCAGGGCAAGCAGTGCACCGAGTACGCCGTCGCCAACTCCGCCGCGCGCGTCTGCGCCGCCGTGCTGCACAACGAGCACGCCGTGCTTTCGGCCTCTACGCTTATGACCGGCCAGTATGGCGAGGAGGGTATCTTTACCTCCCTGCCGTGCGTGATCGGCGCCGAGGGCGTCGAGGAGGTTTACACGCTCGACCTGTCCGAGTACGAGCTCGAGGGCTTCCACAAGAGCTGCCAGCACATCCGCGACAACATCGCCCAGCTCGACTGGTGGGACGCCGAGGCCTACGACGCAAAGTAGGCCGCTGGCTGCCGCAATCTCGCGAATCTAAGCGCGATACCAAGCGGTGCCCTTGCGAATCGAAGTTGAATACTTTTCCGCGATGTGAACGAGCAAAATCGGACCCCCGAAGCATCGACATTTTTCAGGCGCTGTTTCCTGCGGTTTCGTCGAGTTTTTCCTGCGGTTTTGCCGCCAAAAAGTGTGGATGCTTCAGGGGCTCAAAACAGGTCGTTCACTTCGCGGAAAAGTATTCACCTTCGTTTTCGCGCAGACACGAATCCGGCCGCCACAACGCAAAACGGGGCCCGCGCGCAGCGCAGACCCCGTCAAAAAAGATAATTCCCGGTACCTAGTACTGCTCGATACCCATGTAGCGACGAACCTCGGGACTGTGGTCGAATACCTTGCCGCGAGCGGCACGCAGCTCGCAGCTCATGTTGTAGAAGAAGATCGGTTCCAGGTACGAACGCACGCTGGCAGGCACGTCGCCCACGCCGTACTCGAGCGCGTCGAGCACCATGACCGTATCGGTGTGCGTGTTGAGGAACGCCAGCGCGCGCTCCTCCATGGGGCGGCACTCGCCCGATCCGAGCTGTACAAAGTAGAACACGCCGGGCTCGGTGGCTTCGAACGGGCCGTGGAAGTACTCGCCGGAGTGGATATAGCAGCAGTGCTGCCACTGCATCTCCATGAGCGAGCAAATGGCCATGGCATAGGTCTGGCTAAAGTTGGGGCCGGAACCCAGGATATAGAAGAACTTATGCTGCTGGCAGAGCTCGGCAAAGCAATCGCCCAGCTCGGCGTTGACCTTCTCGCGGGCAGCGGGCAACAGGGCATCCATCTGCTTAAGGCCGGCATACATGTCGGCGAGTGCCTCGTAGCCTTCCTGCTGGTCAAGCAGTTCGGCGGCGATCAGAGCGCCGATACCCTGCGGTACCTCGGCCTGCGGCACGCCTTCGCCCCACGGATAGACCCAGGTGGTCCACTTGCCATTATCGATCTTGGAGCCCTCGCAGTCGGTCATGGCCACGACCTCGGCGCCGGCGGCCAGCGCCATCTCGCAGCCGTCGACGACCTCCTGTGTATTGCCGCTATGGCTGCAGGCGATGACGAGCGACTTCTCGCCAAGGCTCTTGGGGGCCATCAGGCAAAACTCGCGTGCCGTGTAGACCGTCGAGGTAAACGTGGTTGCCTCGCGCTTGAGCAGCTCGTTGGCCGGCATCAGGTCGATCATCGAACCGCCGCAGGCGATCCAAAAGACATTCTCAATCTTGCCCTTGCGCTCGATAATTTCCTGAATCAGATCGTGTGCGTTCATGGTGATACTCCTCCTTGTGTGGCGGTTTTGAACGACGTCAGCTCGTACCTGCGGTCGTTCTATGTTGTCCTATTTATAGCACGCATGACGACGCCCGTGAAGCCATCTCACCAAATTTGTTCTATATCGTTCTATCTGTGGACGTTAGATGTCGAACACGTAGCGCGAGCCCACGATCTTTTGGCGTCCGAGCAGCAAGGGCCGCTCGTCCTCATCGGTAAAGTACGCCTCCATATAGAAGAGCGGCTCGCCGACCGGCACCTCCAGCAGCGAGGCCGCCTGAGCATCGGCAAGCGCGATTTCCACGGTACAGGGATCGGACTTGAGCGGTGCGCGGCCCGAATGCTCGGCAACGAGTGCAAAAATCGAGTTATCGGCGAGATCATCGTCGGCAAGCTGCTGCAGATACGGGTGGTCGGCAAGCACAAAGGCGTTGTTCTCGAGCATGACAGGCACGCCGTCGGCCGTGCGCACGCGCTCGACCACGATGAGCTCGCAGCCGGGCTCCACGCCAAAAAACGCCGCGTCCTCGCGCGTCGCCGCAACCACCGTGCGCGACACCAGGCGCGCACCCGGCACCATGTCGTTGGCAGCACAACCCTCGGTGAAGCTCTGGACGTCGCCCTTCTGGCGAATCTTGCGCTTGAGCTTGGGAGCGCATACAAAGGTGCCCCTCCCCTGCTGGCGATTGAGATATCCCGCGCGCGATAGCTCCTCGATGGCGCGGCGCACGGTGATGCGTCCCACGCCGTAGTACTTCGCGAGCTCCATCTCGGAAGGAATGCGCGAGCCGGCCGCGTACACGCCACGTGCGATCTCGCCCTTTAGGTCGTCCATGACCTGCTGGTACAGCGGCACGGCGGACACGCCAGCGCGGCCGGTTTTATCGTCGGCTACCATCGTTACGCTCCATCCTGCGCATGCTCGGACTCAAACTCTTCAATCGCCGCCATAAACTGCTCGCCAAAGGCGTCGGCCTTTTTCTCGCCGATGCCGTTGACCTGGATAAGCTCGTCGCGCGTCTGCGGGCGTAGGCGGCACAGACCACGCAGGGCTTTGTCGGAAAAGACCATGTACGGCGCCATCTCCAGCTCGGTCGAAATCTCCTTGCGCAGGGCACGCAGACACTCGAACAGCTCGACATCGTCGCCCACGCGCGGGCGCTGATCCAGCTCGGCCTCCTCGCGCAGCAGATCCACCGCACGGCGGGCGCGGGCCGAGGCCTTGCGCTTGGACGCGCGACGCTTAACGGTAAAGGCAAACGCCTCATCCTCGACCTCGGCGGCACGCGGGCCCAGCCCCACGACCGGGTACTGCCCCTGCGAGGTTGCCAGATAACCGCGGCCGCACAGCTGGCCGATGATGTCCTTGATGCGCCCGACCGATTCAATCGACAGCTCACCGTAGCCGCGGTCCTCGTCCAGATGCATCTGGCGAATGCGCTCGGTGTTGCCGCCGTGGAGCACGTCGGCGATGAGCGACTTGCCAAAGCGCATGGGACGCGTGGCCACATAGCGCACGGCGGCGCGGGCCATATCGGTGACGTCCTCGACCTCGAACTGCGTGAGGCAGTTGCTGCAGTTGCCGCAGCCCTCGGCCTCGTCCGTGGCGGTGCCGCCCGTACCGGCCGCGGCATGCTCGGCCGCGGCCTCGTCGCCAAAGTAGCGCAGCATGTATTCGCGCAGGCAGCCGGTGGTATTGCAGTAGCCCTCCATCTGGCTGAGCAGACGATATCGATTCTGGACCGCCCACGCGCGCTGCTCGTCGTCGAGCGCCTCGTCGGCAGCATCGCCGCGGTCGATCAGAAAGCGGCGCATGCGAAAATCGTTACCGTTCCACAGCAAGTGGCAGCTGGCCGGGTCGCCGTCGCGGCCAGCGCGGCCAGCCTCCTGGTAGTAGGCCTCGATACTCTCGGGCACGTTGTTGTGAATCACGTAGCGCACGTTGGGTTTGTCGATGCCCATGCCAAAGGCGTTGGTGGCAACCATCACCTGGATATCGTCGTCGATAAAGGCGCGCTGGCTTTGGCGGCGAGCGTCGTTGCCCATGCCGGCATGGTAACGGCCAACGCGAATGCCGCTGGGGCCCAGCGCCTCGGCAAGCTCGCCTGCCAGCGCATCGACCGTCTTACGGGTCGAGCAATACACGATGCCGCTCTCGCTCGAATGCGCGATCACATAGTCGCGCACCCATGCGGCCTTGGCCTTGTCGCCCATCTCCTCGCAGCCAAAGTAGAGGTTCTTGCGATCGAAGCCCGTCACCACCGTCGCAGGGTTTTGCAGGCCGAGCATCTGCTGAATGTCCGCGCGCACGCGCTCGGTCGCCGTAGCGGTAAAGGCCGCCACGATGGGGCGCTGCGGCAGGGAATCGATGAACTCGCGAATCTGCAGGTAAGCGGGGCGGAAATCCTGGCCCCATTGGCTTACGCAGTGGGCCTCGTCAATGGCCACAAGCGGCACGCCAATGCCGCCGTCGGCCGCGGCCTCCTGTGCAAAGGCTAAAAAGCGTGGCTCGAGCAGGCGCTCGGGCGCCACGTACATAAGCTGGTAGCGGCCCTCGCGCGCCCGTTTGAGCACGGTATTTTGCTGGGCCGGAGTAAGGCTGGAGTTGAGATAGCTGGGTCGCGCACCCGCCGCGAGCAACGCACGGGTCTGGTCCTCCATAAGCGACAGCAGCGGACTCACCACAAAGGTGATGCCGGACAGCATGAGCGCGGGCACCTGGTAGCAAATGGACTTGCCGGCGCCCGTGGGCATAACACCCAGCGCATCGCGACCGGCAAGGATTGCATCGACCATGCGGTCCTGCCCCGGGCGAAACGAGGTGTAGCCAAAATAGACGCCGAGCGTGTCGAGCGCCATCTGCTGCATGCTATCGGTCATGGTTTCCTAACGTCCAAGTCATCTGCCGCCGATTATACGCCGCCACGCGGACCGGCGCCGCCCGGCTGTCGACCACGGGCGACGCAATCCAAAGGGAACGAGCGTGGATTTTCGGACACTTGCCGAACAAGCGTGGATAATCTCCCACTTTGAGGCCGTCACCGAGCCAAAAACGGGAGATTATCCACGCCATTCTGCGGTCAGTCATTGGGAACCTTCTTGAATGACCAGTCGTTTTAAGAGCGTCCCCAACGACTAAGCTCTTGACAAGCGCGGAAACGTCGCCGGTTGAGCATAAGTCAGCGAAAACGCCCCTAAGCGAGCAAGGTGACGTGAAAGAG
>OHWU01000779.1_pt1 | contig 11950 bp, 8 predicted proteins | sample 1579821 | NCBI WGS metagenome assembly OHWU01 (sample SAMEA3882548, study PRJEB24775) | human gut metagenome | biome: human-associated habitat; feature: intestine environment; material: feces | place: Netherlands | collected 2009/2010 | reverse complement strand
CCATCGGGCCCTCCGACCCCGCCCGACGTATTTCGATTTGGCTCCTCCCTTGACTCCGTCAAAGGTCGCCAATCGAAATCGTCGGGCGGGGTCGGAGGGCCCTGCGTTTACATACTCGCCGAGGCCACTCGTCTTCTTGCTGCGGGTGCTTGGTGTGAAATTAAGTTGCGGTGAAATAGTTCCTGCTTAGCCCGCAAATGGCTGAATCTAAGAACTATTCCACCGCAACTTACTGAATGGGGGCTCTTGGCTGCTACTTGCACTGATATTTGTCCTGAAATGGCTGGTCGTTAGGGGTTGCTACCGGTAGTTGCGGTAGGGTTGGGGCAGATTCTAACTAGAAATGGTGGTCGCTACCGGTTGTTCTCGGCATACTCGCCTCATTCGATTACGGTCACCACATGAAAGGAACTGCCATGGATCTTGCGATGGCGCAGCGGCTCGTTGATCGCCGCAAGGCTGCCGGGCTTTCTCAAGAGGCGCTTGCCGCCCAGCTGGGTGTGAGTCGTCAGGCTGTCAGTAAATGGGAGCGCAGCGAATCCTCGCCCGATACCGATAACCTTATTGCGCTCGCCGCGCTGTATGGCGTGTCGCTGGATGAGCTGTTGTATGGGGAGGCGGTGGATAGCACTGACAACTCGCAGGCTGATGATGAGGCACAGGACAGCGGCGCCGGCACCAAAGCTTCAGATGAGGCTGAAGAGGTTAAAGCTTCTACTGAGCACGCTGATTGCAGCGATAAGCCACTTGTCGATATTTCCCTCGCGCGCGGCATCCACGTTATTGATCCCAACAAAGGCGAAGAGGTTCATGTTGGCTGGAGTGGCATCCATGTGTCTAGCGAGCGCAAGGGTGAAGAGGTCCATGTGGGGCCAGGCGGATTGCATATCGATACGCTTGAGGACGATGGACATAGCGTGCATACCAATGACGACGGCACCGTCACCATCGACGGCGAGACGTTTTCCAGCTGGAAGGAAGCACACGACAAGCTCGACCATCATGGCAAGCATTTCCACACCAAGGTCGGACGTACATGGAACAAACTCCCCTTCCCCGCGCTTGTCGCCCTCGCCTATCTGGTGCTCGGCATTGTCTACGGCACATGGGCTACGGGACTCTTCCTCGTCTTTTTGATTCCCGTCTATTACGCGCTTGGCGACTTTATCGACCAACGCCACTTATCTAAGCTGATCGATGTCGTCTATTCGGTCAGTGCCGAGGCATGGTTCCTCTACATGTGGCTCTGCCTGAAACGACCCCATCCCGCCTGGGTAATCCTCATCACCATCCCGGTCGTAAAAGCACTCATGCGTTGGTGCCGTAAACAATGGAAGCATCGCAAGCGAGCCTAAACCATCCCAGCCCGACAGCAGCACCCAACTAGTACTCCCCCGAACCATCCCTCCTAAGTTGCGGTGATATAGTTCCGGTTTTAGCCTTGAGTAGTCGAGTTTAGGAACTATTCCACCGCAACTTACGAATGATCGGAGCGGCTACAGCACAAGCGTCGGCGTTCGTTTGATGGTCCACCACGAAAAGGGGCTATCTACTACGTTTAACTCGATGGGGCCAACCATGACCGCCTTTTTCGAAAATCGACAGGCCTTCTACCTGCGGTTTTATTTTCCGTTTTGCCGGCATGGTTGAGGATATCCAATTAAACGTAGTAGATAGGCCCGTTTTGTGGCATACGACCCATTCAAGTCCAATCTCGAAGGCTAAAGAGAGCCTCTCATCAACGCTTGCGGGCAAAAACCAAATAGAATGAAAGGCAAATGGGAAGCCCGTTTGACGAGCGGAGGACATATGCGCGACGTAGCCGAAAGCGACTGGAAGCTGTTTAAGAAAATGCTTCCTCAATGGCAAGAACGTTATATGGAAAAGCTCATCGGCCAGTACGTTGAGATACTGAACGGCGACAGCGAAGCGTCCAGTAGATTTTGGGCACTAGAAGAGCGCCTCAATAGAGACAAGCTGTCCTCAGGCGTAATTGCAAACGACATTCGCCGCAGCACAATGCACCGCGAGATAGCCAATTTGCTTATCGACAGCGTGATCACCCTTGACGACCTTGACGGTTTTACCGAGGACATTAAGAGCTATGCGCAGCACTGGATTGGCCAGTAAGGGCACTGAGCGACAAATATCCCCAGCAAAACGGGGCAAACGCCGGGCCACCTAATGGTTGCCCGGCGTTTGGCCAGATAAAACCTGCCAAAATAAACCTGTCCCTTTTTGGCAGGTTACTCGGCACTCTTGAGGGCGCCGACCATGTCGATCTTGTTGAGGGTACGATTGGTGGCGAGGTTGACGATAAACGTAAAGCCAAAGGAAAGCACCACGGCGAGCACGTAGCTTAGCGGCTCGACCTCGACGTCAAAGTACAGCGACGGCATCTGCAAAATGTACGTAAAACTCTCGGCCAGCAAGCCGCCCAGCGGCACGCCCAGCGTAGCGCCGATCGCCGTGAGGATCAACGTCTCCTTGTTGACGTAATGGTGCACCTCACCGCGACGGAAGCCCAACACCTTAATGGTCGCCAGCTCGCGCTCGCGCTCGGAGATATTCGTGTTGGACAGCGTAAACACCACCACAAACGACAGGCACGCCGCCATAAAGGTCACAAGCACCACGACAGAATTGATAATCGTAAAGTTCGCTTCATAGTTCTCCCAATGCTCGGCTGTGCTCGAAATCGTGAGCCAACCGTCACTCTTAAGATTCTTGCTAAACGCAATCTGGTCGGCCGACGAGCCCTTAAGCAGCACAAAGACGCCGTTAGGACGCGCGCTTCGACCAAACGCGCGCTCATAGGTGCCCTGCGTCATATAAAGCGTATTGCCCAGATAGTTGAGCGAAATGTCGCTGACTTTGACCTTGGCTACGTTGAGCGACGAATCCTGGACGTGTGCCGTATCGCCCGGTTGAATCCCCAGCACCAGCTGTGAACTCTTGCTCAGATACACGTCTCCGTCACGCAAAGACAGTGGCTCTTTGGACTCATCCTCGAGACGCACGTAGTCGTCCAGGTCGTTCGTGCGGTCATCGGGCACCACAATCAGCTGCACGGTCTCGCTCTTTCCGCCGAATGTAAAGGTGACGTTGTCGGTCATAATCGGCAGCGTCGAAGTCACGGTCACGTCAGAATCCTTGGCCGCGCTGCGCTCATCCAATGCCGCGCACGTCTGCGAAAAATCGTCGGGATTGGCGACCGCCAGCAGGTCGTAGCGCGTGATATGCCCGTACTGTTTGGGCGAAAGCGCCACCGACGTATCGCGGATGCCCATACCGCAGATCACGAGCGCCGTGCAGCCGGCGATACCGAAGATGGTCATAAAAGCGCGCTTTTTGTAGCGGAACAGGTTACGTGCTGCCACCTTGTTCAAAAAGCCCATGCGGCGCCAGATAAAGCCGATGCGCTCGAGCAAGATGCGCGAGCCAGCGCGCGGGGCCTTGGGACGCATAAGCGAGGCCGGGGTCTCGGCCATCTCGTGGCGGCAGGCGATAATCGTAGCGCCCACCACGCCCACGGCAAACAGCGCCACCGAGACGATTGAGGACACGATGTCGTACGAAAGCAACATCTGGGGCAGCGAGTACATGTCGTCAAACACCGTAAACAGGAACAGCGGCAGGCCCACAAATCCGATGATGTTGCCGAGCACGCCGCCGATCAGACACGCCCACAGCGAGTAGTCCACGTATTTGGACAGAATACGCCCACGTGAATAGCCGAGCGCCTTGTACAGGCCAATAAGCGTGCGCTCCTCCTCGACCATGCGCGTGGCGGTGGTAAGGCTGATGAGCACGGCGACGATAAAGAAGATGAACGGGAAAACCGTGGCGATGGCCTCAATCGAGGAGCTGTCGCTCTCGACGCTCGAGTAGCTTGCGATGTTACCGCGGTCTTGGATGTACCAGGTGCATTCGCCCAGATCGGAAAGCTCGGCGCGGGCATCGGCAAAATGCTGGTCAGCGGCGGCGCGGCGCTGGTCCAACTCGGCCTGAGCCTGGGCGCGCTCTTCGCTGCCTTCGGCCATGCGATCGATGTTTCTCTGCTCAACCCCAAAGAGCATCTCCGCCTGGCGCTCGGCCGCGTCAAGGCTTGCCGGCGTGTCGACCGTCAGCTCCTGAGCGCGCGCCTTCTCACGCTCCTCGCGGATCTTCTCGATATCGCCCTTGACCTCATTAATCTTTGCCGCGTAGGCATCCGAATAGGAGTTGAGGCTCTTGGCTCCCTCGACGATTACGTGGACCGCGGAGTAGGAAGAAGATGTCGCGGCATCCTCGCTCACATAGAACTTATAGTCCGCCGCCGAAGCAGCGCGAAAGGCGTTGACTGTCGAGTCGGAGCTCACATCAGTGGGATCGAGGACCTCGGCCGTAATGGTGTAATCGCCCGCGGCAAACTGATCCTTGGCACTTTGGTTCGACGAGCTTGCGTCATTGGCGGCAAAACTCACCGTATCGCCGAGCTTTTTGCCCGAAGCCTTCAAGAACTTCGAAGTTACCGCGACCTCATCGGCGCTCTCGGGCAAATCGCCGTTCACGAGCACCGGCTGATCGATGTTCTCCTTGGAAAGACTCTGCACGACCACGCGCTCGCGCGTTGTGCCCACGGCGGTGCAGGCAGTCTCGGTGTAGATGCCCTCGGCCGTCTCGACGCCGTCGACCTCTTGGATAGCCGCGAGGTCGTCGCGCGTAAGGCCATAGGTCGACTGCACGTTAATGTCATAGACATTCTGCTGGTCAAAATAGGCGTCGACCGAATCGCACAAATCCTCGCAGCCTGCCTTAAGGCCGCACATCACGCTCACGCCAAGCGCGGTGATGACCACGATAGATAGGAAGCGCTTAAGACTGCCGCGGATTGTGCGGTAGATGCCACGGCGAAATACCGTCGGCACCATATCGTTTGAGCTTTGAGCAGTACGGTAGGTCGCGAACTCCCGGTCGCGACCCGCATGCTCCGTATCGTGGTTTTGACTGTTTTGGCGATCTTGGTCCATGGGCGCTACCACTCGATCGTCTCGATCGGCACGGGATTTTGCTGGACCGTCTCGCTCTCCACGCGGCCGTTCTTAAAGCGGATCAGGCGATCGGCCATGGGCGCGAGCGCGGAGTTGTGGGTGATGATAATGACCGTAATGCCCTGCTTGCGGCAGGTGTCCTGTAGCAGCTGCAAGATCTGCTTGCCGGTTTTGTAGTCGAGTGCACCCGTGGGCTCGTCGCACAGAAGCAACTTGGGATTCTTGGCCAGTGCGCGGGCGATGGACACGCGCTGCTGCTCGCCGCCCGAAAGCTGTGCGGGGAAGTTGGCGAGGCGCTCGCCCAGGCCAACCTGACGAAGCGTCTGTTCGGCATCAAGCGAATCGGGGCAGATCTGAGCCGCGAGCTCAACGTTTTCGAGGGCCGTCAAGTTGGGGACCAGATTGTAGAACTGGAAGACAAAGCCGACGTCGGCACGGCGGTATTCCACGAGCTGCGCCTCGTTGGCGGAGCTCACGTCGCGCCCGTCCACCGTCACAGTGCCGGAGGTTACCGTATCCATGCCGCCCAGGATGTTGAGCGCCGTGGTCTTGCCGGCACCCGAGGCGCCCAGGATAATGGCGAGCTCGCCGCGCTCAACGGTAAAGCTCGCGCCGTCGAGCGCGTGAATGCGGGCGTCGCCCTCGCCGTATGCTTTGATGACGTCTTTGAATTCGATATAGGCCATCGATCGGTTCCCATCTGGTCGGATAACTCTTTAGTATTACCCATTTCGCACCGACCAAAAAGGGACAGGTTTATTTTGGCAGGTTTTATATGGGAGAATGGCGGGTGTAGGCGGGACGACAGTGCGGTAAATGGGTTATCGGCGGAATCGGGGTGGTCTGTTAAACGCCGCATGCGCAACTCAATCTATCAATCAAGTAATTCGAACAACTGTTCGTTTTCTATGATATGATGCTGGCAGCTACACAGGCATATACGCAGAAAGGCGACCGATATGGCGTACGATTTCAAGAAGGAATGCAAGGAGCTGTACAAGCCCGCAGGCAAGCCGAGTATCGTAACCATCCCGCCCATGAGCTATGTCGCCGTGCGCGGCAAGGGCGACCCAAATACCGAAGGTGGCGAGTATCAAAGCGCCCTGCCATTGCTTTACGGCATCGCCTATACCATCAAGATGTCAAAGAAAGGTTCGAGGAACATCGAGGGCTATTTCGACTTTGTGGTACCGCCGCTCGAGGGCTTCTGGTGGCAAGACTCCCCGAGCGGCGACATCGATTATGTACGCAAGGACGATTTCAACTTTATCTCGTGCATCCGCCTGCCCGATTTCGTCACCCTAGATGACTTTGACTGGGCAGTCGCGGAAGCCACGACCAAAAAGAAACTGGACTTTTCCGCCGTCGAGCTGCTTAAAGTTGACGAGGGTCTCTGCGTTCAATGCATGCACACCGGGCCCTACGGCAGCGAGCCTGCGACCGTAGACGCCATGCATGAATATGCGACCGAGCAGGGCTATGTCCCCGACTTCTCAGACACCCGTCTACATCACGAAATCTATCTCTCCGATCCACGCAAATGTGCACCGGAGAAACTAAAGACTGTGGTTCGTCATCCTATCAAGCGCGCTGAATAGCATGGGGCGCCGCCCCGCGCATCAGGTTTTAGGCCAGTCAACCAACTACCCCAAGGTCATCCGGCAGTTTCCTTGACGGAGGCCATCGTATCTTATAATCTTGTGTTGCTAAAGCTGGAAAGCCTCTCAACGATGCGCAACTCCAGCTCTTTTTATATCAAGAGGCTTAAATGAAATACCAGAAGTCGTGGATATCCATCAACGAACAGATAGCACTATTGACAGAAAACAAGGGTCTTAAGTGCTCCGATCAAAGCAAACTCGAGCGAGCTTTGGTCGAAGTCGGCTACTACAGGCTGTCGGCCTACTGGTTTCCCTACAAAACCAAATGCAAGTCCGGGATTACCATCTTTCGCGAAGGCACGACATTCGAAACCATCATCTGCACGTATGAATTTGACCGAGCCCTCCGGCAGTTAATGTTTGATGCGGTCGGCAGAATTGAGATCTACCTCAGAAGCAGAATTGCCTATCTTGCCTCTGAAGAATGCGGGCCTTTCTGTTACCCAGATGTCGCCATAACGAGGCTCAAGAGAGAATTCTCTGCTGCAAAGAAAAACGAACAGTACATTAAACATTTTGTGGCCAAATATGGTGACGAGCAGGAGCTGCCGCCCTATTGGATGATGGTGGAATGCGTCACGATGGGCACGATTGAACTGCTTTATTCTGAAATGTCACCACAAACGAAAGCAACAATTGCAAACGAGTTTGGCGTGAGAGTTCCCATCCTCAAGAATTGGATTTCTGTACTCCGCGTCTCCAGAAATGCTTGCTGTCATCACTCTAGAGTTTGGAACAGAACATGGGGCGTAAAGCCCATAATTCCCAAAGCGTGGAAAGGATTTCAAGGCTCCAACGACAAGACCTTTGCCGTCTTAGCCGTTCTTTACTACATGCTAGAGAGCATTGGCGAATCGGCCCAATGGCGGCACAACCTTGAAGAGTTAATCACGAAGTTCAGCGACATTCCGCTAGAAAAAGTCGGCTTTTGCAAAATCTGGCGCGAGACGGCTCCGTGGGCGTAGCTTATTGGGTGATTTTAACTTGGCAGCGCGTCCGAAGAGCTCGTTCCGCCATTCAATCTCAGGGCGGAATCCAGTCGGGATTCAATTTCAGCAAACGGCATCATCCGGAAACCGATATGTAAGGCTGCATAAATCGTTTCCGTTTGCCTAACAAAATGACCGCTCGGCTAACAAGCTCGACCCATGTCCTCACGCGATGGTACTGTTCTCTAGAGTTCTTATTAGAGAGGGGTGCTCCATGGAGATCACCATCAATCGCGAAATTGGGAAGCTCGGACTTCCCAGGCATCTTGTGCTTGGCATGGATCCAGGAATTGCAAGCTGCGGATTCGCACTTATCGACACGGCCAATCATGAAATCCTGGATTTGGGCGTCAGATTATTTGACTCTCCAACTCATCCTAAAACGGGACAAAGCCTTGCGGTTATTCGCAGGGGCTTCCGCTCTACCCGTCGAAACATTGACCGTACCCAGGCGCGCTTGAAGCACTGTCTCCAAATCCTCAAGGCTTATGGCCTCATCCCCCAAGACGCCACCAAAGAGTACTTCCACACCACAAAAGGCGACAAGCAGCCGCTCAAGCTTCGCGTTGATGGTCTTGACCGCCTGCTCAACGATCGCGAGTGGGCACTAGTCCTTTACTCCCTCTGCAAGCGCCGTGGATACATCCCCCACGGAGAAGGCAATCAGGACAAATCAAGCGAAGGCGGCAAGGTTCTATCTGCCCTTGCGGCCAACAAGGAAGCAATTGCGGAGACCTCGTGCCGTACCGTTGGCGAATGGCTCGCTCAGCAGCCTCAAAGTCGCAATCGTGGCGGCAATTACGACAAGTGTGTAACGCACGCCCAGCTTATCGAAGAAACTCATATCCTATTTGATGCTCAACGCTCATTTGGCTCCAAATACGCTTCGCCGGAATTTGAGGCCGCATATATCGAGGTTTGCGATTGGGAGCGTTCGCGCAAAGACTTCGACCGCCGCACGTATGACCTCGTTGGCCACTGTTCATACTTCCCAACAGAAAAACGAGCTGCACGCTGCACGCTTACGAGCGAACTCGTTTCGGCCTATGGCGCACTCGGCAACATCACCATCATCCACGAAAACGGGACCTCTCGCGCCCTGAGCGCTACGGAGCGTGATAAGTGCATTGCAATCCTGTTCTCGTGCGAGCCAATTCGAGGCAACAAAGATTGTGCTGTTAAATTCGGCGCCCTCAGAAAAGCGCTCGACCTTAGTTCCGGCGATTACTTTAAGGGAGTTCCAGCTGCCGACGAAAAAACGCGCGAGGTGTACAAGCCCAAGGGATGGCGCGTGCTCCGCAATACCCTCAATGCAGCCAACCCCATTCTCCTGCAGCGTTTACGCGATGACCGCAATCTCGCCGATGCCGTTATGGAGGCGGTAGCATATTCCTCGGCCCTTCCCGTACTCCAAGAGCAGCTTCAGGGGTTACCGCTCTCGGAAGCGGAGATAGAGGCGCTTTGTAGGCTTCCCTATTCATCCAAAGCTCTTAACGGCTATGGCAACCGTTCCAAAAAAGCACTCGACATGCTGCTCGATTGCCTCGAGGAGCCTGAGGTCCTCAACCTTACGCAGGCCGAAAATGACTGCGGTCTGCTGGGACTGCGCATCGCTGGCGCCCAGCTCGAGCGCTCCGATCGCCTGATGCCCTATGAGACCTGGATCGAACTTACCGGTCGGACAAATAACAATCCCGTCGTCATTCGCTCCATGTCGCAAATGCGAAAAGTGGTCAACGCCGTCTGCCGCAAGTGGGGCGTGCCAAACGAAATCCACGTTGAGCTTGATCGAGAGCTCAGATTGCCTCAGCGCGCAAAAGACGAGATTGCCAAGGCCAATAAGAAGAATGAGAAAAATCGTGAGCGCATTGCCGGGCAAATCGCTGAACTGCGTGGCTGCACGGCAGATGAGGTCACGGGCAAACAGATAGAGAAGTACCGCCTGTGGGAAGAGCAGGAATGCTTCGACCTTTACACGGGCGCTAAAATCGAAGTCGATCGCCTAATTAGCGACGACACCTACACGCAGATCGACCATATCCTGCCGTTCTCTCGCACGGGAGAAAACTCGCGCAACAACAAAGTCCTGGTCCTCGCCAAAAGCAATCAGGACAAACGCGAACAGACGCCTTACGAATGGATGTCCCACGACGGCGCGCCTTCATGGGATGCTTTTGTGCGTCGCGTTCAGGAAAACCAGAAACTCAGCCGTCGCAAAAAGAACTTCCTGCTGGAAAAAGACCTTGATACCAAGGAAGGCGAATTCTTAGCACGCAGCTTCACCGATACTGCCTATATGTCACGAGAGGTATGCGCTTACCTCGCCGACTGCCTGCTGTTCCCCGATGATGGCGCAAAGGCACATGTTGTTCCTACCACTGGTAGAGCGACCGCATGGCTGCGTCGCAAGTGGGGGCTTAACTTTGGTTCGAATGGCGAAAAAGACCGCTCGGACGATCGTCACCATGCCACCGATGCTTGTGTGATTGCAGCATGTAGTCGAAGCCTCGTGATTAAAACCGCTCGAATCAACCAAGAGACACACTGGAGCATAACCAGAGGTATGAACGAGACCCAACGCCGCGATGCCATCATGAAGGCTCTCGAAAGTGTTATGCCCTGGGAAACCTTTGCGAACGAAGTACGCGCGGCGCACGATTTCGTCGTACCCACACGCTTTGTCCCGCGCAAGGGAAAGGGCGAGCTATTTGAGCAGACGGTCTATCGTTATGCCGGCGTCAACGCACAGGGTAAAGACCTCGCTCGCAAGGCAAGCTCCGATAAGGACATCGTCATGGGCAACGCCGTGGTGTCGGCAGACGAGAAGTCGGTCATCAAAGTGAGCGAAATGCTGTGTCTGAGGCTCTGGCATGACCCAGAGGCCAAGAAGGGGCAGGGCGCTTGGTACGCAGACCCCGTCTATAAGGCGGACATTCCTGCACTTAAGGATGGAACATATATTCCCAGAATTGCAAAGCAAAAATATGGGCGGAAGGTCTGGAAAGCCGTTCCCAATAGCGCTTTAACTCAAAAACCACTCGAAATATATCTGGGTGACCTCATTAAAGTCGGGGATAAGCTCGGTCGCTACAATGGCTACAACATTGCAACGGCCAATTGGTCCTTTGTTGACGCTCTCACGAAAAAGGAGATTGCATTCCCCTCGGTTGGAATGCTCTCAAACGAATTGCAACCGATAATTATTCGCGAGAGCATTCTCGATAATTAAGGCCAATAGGGGCGGTTTAACTTCCAAAAATCGCCCCTTCCCTATATGCGTTTACCTATTTCCAATTTCCGCATTACAGCAATGTTTATGACGGGGTCTTCTGGCTGTAGCGAATCGCCTTGCACACACATCCTTCCGAAGGCAATAGACTTAGCTTAGCGAAATGCCCTCTGATTGTCTGGCCTTGAGCACGCGTCCTTCCCCAAGGTGATACGCTGTATCTCGCATTGACGTACAGCTCGCCATTGTCTTGAGCACGCGCCCTTCCCCAAGGTGATACGCTAAAAATGAATGTTGTCGAGATAGTATCCATGTCTTGAGCACGCGCCCTTCCCCAAGGTGATACGCTGTGAGGACTTTAGTAAGCTACCACCGTCTAGTCTTGAGCACGCGCCCTTCCCCAAGGTGATACGCTTTAACTCAAAGAGATTAACAATCAAAGATGGTCTTGAGCACGCGCCCTTCCCCAAGGTGATACGCTGACTACGTGGAAACATGTGCACGCGTTTGTGTCTTGAGCACGCGCCCTTCCCCAAGGTGATACGCTCTTGAGTGCCGAGTATGGGCGCAATGATTGGTCTTGAGCACGCGCCCTTCCCCAAGGTGATACGCTTGCTAAAGACCACTAATGACTGGCTTAATGGTTTTGAGCACGCGCCCTTCCCCAAGGTGATACGCTGTTACCCCTACAACGTGCAGTAAAAACGTGGTCTTGAGCACGCGCCCTTCCCCAAGGTGATACGCTTTGACAGACTCATATACCTAAAGTATCAGGGTCTTGAGCACGCGCCCTTCCCCAAGGTGATACGCTCGTTTCCTATCGCGTGACTGCCGACGATCTGTCTTGAGCACGCGCCCTTCCCCAAGGTGATACGCTAAATACACTCTATCATACTAAAGCATACTTGTCTTGAGCACGCGCCCTTCCCCAAGGTGATACGCTGATTATCTATCTATTTTGGAGGTACTACCAGTCTTGAGCACGCGCCCTTCCCCAAGGTGATACGCTCCTGGCCTGTGCAATAAACTGGAACGTCT
>OHWU01000748.1_pt1 | contig 12433 bp, 10 predicted proteins | sample 1579821 | NCBI WGS metagenome assembly OHWU01 (sample SAMEA3882548, study PRJEB24775) | human gut metagenome | biome: human-associated habitat; feature: intestine environment; material: feces | place: Netherlands | collected 2009/2010 | reverse complement strand
GAATGGGAGCGATTCTTACAAGCGGAACTTTAAAAACCGGACAGGGATTTTCCCACATTCGGAAAATGACAGGTTTACAGAGAGTGCGGAGAGTCCGGGAATATGTGGCAGACTCCCCGTTTGAATATCAGAAGAACTGTCTTTTATATCTGCCCAAGAATTTGAAGACATGCAGAAGAGGAAGTCAGGAAGAGGCAGAGATGATAGCAGGCCATATCCATTCACTGATCTGTTCGACTTACGGGCATACGCTGGTGCTGTTCACATCTTATCATTTGATGGGAAACGTTTACCAGATGTTAAGGGATGAAATTCCGTTCCCGATGATAGAGGTGTGGAGACATTCACCGGAAGAGATCACAAGATTTAAACAGATGGACAATGCTGTCCTTTTTGCAGCCGGCTCCTGTTGGGAAGGAGTAGACTTCCCTGGAGATATGGTATCTTCGCTGATTATAGTAAAACTGCCCTTTGCTGTTCCTGATCCCATCAGCGAAGCACAGAAGAAGGAATATGCCAGCCTGAAAGATTATATTCAGGCAGTGATTGTTCCAGACATGCAGAAAAAACTAAGACAGGGATTCGGACGTGCTCTCCGCACCGAGACAGATACTTGTGTCGTGTCCATTTTAGACGAGCGTGCAGGAGAAGGCGGCAGGTATCATGAGGAAGTGATGTGTGCGCTTCCGAGCTGCAAGATGGCAAAAGATATCAAGGATGTCCAGCACTTTATCCGAAACCGGAAAGGCGTGGAATACTACCTGTAATCGTTCGTGGTTCTGCTACAGAAAAAGCAGATTTTGCACGAAAAGTTTGGTGGTATTTCAAGGGCGTTTTCGGTGGGATTGTTGGTATTGATGAATAGCTATTTCGGCATGAAGTGGGTATACTGTGTATAGCGTTAGAGGAAAGGAGGCAGCTTATGATATACAAGGTGGAAACGATAAAAGATGGAACAGAAAAATATTTTTTCATCAGAAATCTGGAAACAATGAGTATTGAAGAACTGCCAAGTAAATATCTAATGCATAAGATTAAATGTAAACGTTCACCAAATACAGTGAAACGCACAGCATTTTCAATCTGCTATTATATGAAATATATGGCAGAGAAAGAAATGGAACTCACAGAAGTCTATCAGTTAGATTATGAAAAACAGACAGAACACTTTGTGGAATTTTTATACTGGCTTAAAGCCGGAAACCATACAGAGCAAACGGCTGGAGAAAAGAAGTGTCCGAATGAAGGAACCTGCAACGCATACTTAAAAGATGTGTTCAGGTTCTATTTATTTATAGAGGCAGAATATGAACAGTACGGAAGTCTCAAAACCTTATCGTATAACCAGATTATAGCGGTTAATCAGGTGGGAGTAAAAAAGGTACTGCGGAATCATTCTTTTAAAGCCTATCTGAAGGAAGAGGAACATCGTGGGAGAACAGCAAAAGAAAATCAGATAATTACAATTTTACAAGCCTGTACGAACCGAAGAGATCAGCTTCTGCTGCTTATGTTAGCAGAAACCGGATACAGAATTGGGGAACTACTGGGAGTAAAATATGTCAAAGATATTGATTATAGGAATCACATGATAAGGGTATGCTTCCGGGAAGATAATGAAAATGAAGCAAGAGCCAAAAATGCGGAATACAGAAGTGCCAAGATAAGTAATGATACGTTTGAATTTCTCATGGATTATCTGGCAAAATATCGGAAAATTCTGCAACATCAGGATTACCTGTTTGTGAATATCATGGGTGAGAACATTGGAAAGCCATTAAGAGTGGACAGTGTATATGATATGTTGGACCGAATGGAAAAGAAAACCGGAGTTAAAATCACACCCCACATGTTACGTCACTATTTTGCAAATATGCGAAAGCAGGCAGGATGGGAACTGGAAATGATCAGTCAGGCATTGGGGCATAAACATTTGGATACGACTATAAAGTATCTGGACTGGCTGGATGATGAACTGATAGAAGCAAGTAATGAGTTTTATGCACAACACACTGCTATTTATGGGGCGGAACGTCTGCTGGAGTAGGGAGGTGTGAGAAATACCTATATATTTATTGCAACAGGCAGAACACATAACAGAATCTGAAGTAGATATTGAGAAGAAAAAGCAGGAACTATATTCAGAAATTGATGCACTTGGAATAAAAAGCGATTCAAGAATTAACAAATTGAAAAAGTTCTTGGCAGATAGAAAAATCTGGCATCTGGAAGAAATGGATTATCCTTTGCGAAATTCGTATGAACAATATTTAAGAGGACAGATACGATCACAAATTGTATCTTTCTATTTGAAAATATATGATACGGTAAAACAACAACATATCTATCAACAGATGCAGACGCTAAATGGAAAGCGGATATATGAATGGAAATATCAAAATAAAATTTATTTTCTGAAGTATTATCCGGAAAAGGAAATAGCTGAGACCTTTGAAACTTCTTATAAAACAAACCTATTGGTGTGGGATTTTACACAAAATTGTTCAGAAGTTTTAAAGAAACAAATTTTTTATACGTTGAGTCGTATCATTGCCAATACTTCAATGTCTAAGGCTTATAGAAATGTCAGGTTAAAATCCTTAAAACTTCTTTATGATTCTTGTGTTCAGTTAAATATTACGGATATTGGATTGCTGGAAATGGAACAAGTGGAAACTATTTTAAAGAATTTTCCCGAAACGAGTCAACGAAGTATTTTAGGTGAATGCAGAAGAGATGCGTTTATGCAGCAGGAACAGATCCAATGGGAAGCAAATCTATGGTATCTGGAACGATTACATCTTGGAAAACATCGGATAGACGAAAGTAAATCCTTAATTAGCATTTCTTTTATGGAAGTCAAGGAAATACAGAATCGAGAAATTTTACAGGCATACATGAAATATGAACTGGGAATTACTGGACAGGCAGTCAGCACGATTGTACGAAGATTTGTATGTATTAGAAATTTTATTGAACTGCTGGAACAAGAAAAGATACTGGCGATTCATGCAACTGTCGCAGAAGTAAAAAAGTATGCAGACGGCTTGCGAGAACGGGGAATACAGGCAAAGGGATTTAATGAAAGAATTTTCGGTATCGGTCATTTTTATAAATTCATGGAAGTTAAACAGTATATTACAAGAATGCCATTCCGAATTGAATATTTCCAACAAAAAGAAGTAATAGTACATCATGATCGTAGCGTTGAGGAAACAGTATATATGGAAATTTTGAAAAAATTATATCTTTTTCCAGAGCGATTACGATGTATGTTCCTACATCTGTGGTGTCTAGGATTACGGGCGAGTGAAGTGTGTACATTGAAAGGAAATGCTTATTATCAGCAGGGCGAGGATTATTGGATTCAGGTGTATCAGGTCAAAATGAAGAATTATAAAAGGATTCCAATCCCACAGGCACTTTATCAGATTATGAAAGTATACTTGAAAAAACATGAAATTCAGCCTGAAGAATTCATTTTTAAAAACAGCAGAGGTGGTGCTTGTCTATATGGTACATTCCGAACTCAGATGATAGAAGCGTGCCGGGAAAATAAGATTGCAAATGGAGAATATTTATTTCAATCACACGATTATCGACATACAGTAGCAACTATGTTTTATGACAGTCATGTATCACTGCAAAGTATCAGGGATTATCTTGGACATACTTATGAAGAGATGACAAGACAGTATATTGATTATATGCCGCAAAGGATTGCAAAAGCAAATGATGAGTTCTTTGAAATGCAAGGAAGTAGTTTAGCATCATGGCTAAAGAAAGAGGAAAAAGATGGAAAATGATATTATATACTTCAGCGATTTCCCCAATTTACAAGAAACAGGGACACGTAAGGATAATGGAAAATTTGATTTAACGTTGCTTCCAACGCAAGAATTAAAGGAAGAGTTTCGAGGTTATATTATGTATCGCTGCAAAAACGGAACGTTTAGAGCATTGATTCAGGATCGAACAGCTTATAATCATATTGCAAAGTTTTTGAACAGCAGAATAAATCGGAGAATCAAAAGCCTTGGAGATAGAAATCCAGAAAAATGGATATCACTTTTAAAAGGCTGGATGTTAGAACAGGGAATAACTATTGTAAAAGAAAAGAAGAGTGTGTATGGTACAGTAAGCTATGGCGAAGCAGTGACGATATTATATTTCAGAAACGTACTGAAATTTTTAGGGCCAGAAGATTTACGGGATGAGATAGAAAAAGATGTTTGGGAACTAAAAAATCTGGATATTAAAATCAGATCCAATCCAATTTATAATGTAAAAACACTGGATTTCAGAAAAATATATCAGCCAGATATCAGGGAAGAATGTAAGAAAGCTGTTTATATGAATCTGCAGTATGAAGCAATAGGAACTGTACAGGGAGAATTGACAATAATGAGGATATTCTCAGAATATCTCCAAAAAGAGTATTCCAAAATAAAAAGCTGCAGTGAAATAGACAGAGAAGTGTTGGAAGAATTTTTGATACATCTGTCAACAAAAGATACTTCCCATAGTGCGAATAGTTCTTATGTAATTTCATTAAGACGACAGTTAGAGACAATCGGAAAAATTTACAGCTATGAAAGATTGGAGCATTTATTTATTAATACGGATATTCCACCGGAAGTAAATGCAGAATTTAGAGTGTATTCTGATGATGAAATGAAACGACTGAATGCGGAAATTACACAGATGGATGTACAGATTGCAAGATGTCTTCTGATACATCAGATGCTTGGAACTAGGATATCAGATACCCTTACACTGAGACCAGATTGTCTGACGAGAGAAAATGGCCAAGATATGATTGAAATATATCAAGTTAAAACTAAAAGATATAAAAAACCGATCAGTAAAGAACTTGCAAAACTGTTACAGAGTTCTATTGAATATACACAGGAAAAGTTCGGTGATACAGAATACATATTTGTTAATGAAAAAGAACCTGACCGCCCGATGCAGTATATGGCTATAAAAACAAAAGTCATGTCCATGATACAGGAAAAGCAGTTGAAAGATGATCATGGCGAATTATTCGGGTTTGGAACGCACATGTTCCGGCACTACTATGGCGTCAAACTTACAGAAATGCATCTGGATGACTGGACGATAGCGAGACTGCTAGGGCATAAGAGATTGAATAATGTACAGCATTACCGGAAAATGAGCAATCAAAGAATGGCAGATGAAACCAGAGAAGTAAGGCAGATGATGAGTGACATCATATATATGAGTCTGGCAGGATGGGGTGAAGAATATGAGCAAATACGACAAGATGATTGAGGAAAATCAGAGAAAAAGTAAAGAGAAAATTGAACTGGCATTGCAGGCAATACAAGATATGCAGGCAAATAAAGAACGTATCAGCGTTCCAAAGCTGATGAAGAAAACTGGATTGTCGAGAGGATTCTTTTATAAAAATCCAACCGTCCGGGATACATTGAACCAAGCAGTAGAGCAACAGGCCGGAATGATAGATCCAAGAAGAGAAATTCTGAACATGGCGATGGAAAAACAGATTGAACTGTTGAACCAGAAGGTGGCAGCTCTGAGCAGAGAAAATAAGGAACTGAAGAGAAAGAACGAAAAGTTACAGAAGGCATTACGGAAACAGGATTTGAATTTTATTAAGAACTTATAACATTGAAAATAATAAGATGGAAGAGATGTGTGCAGACACATCTTTTCATCGTTGAGGATAAAATATATAGAATGAGAATGGGATTGTTTTATGGTATACTAAAAGTGAAATGCTAACTTTGATATGAGGTATAAAACAATATGACAGAAATACAAATTAAAAATTTAATTAAAGAATATGAAAAAGAATATATTGAGTTTATGGAAATTGAGAAATTACCACAGTATAAGATAGATTTTTTTGAAATTAATGTTGAGGAAAGCGATGCAGCAGGATTCGCTTCAGCCGCCCAAGCTTACTATAATACGAAAACAGATGAACATATATTAAGGATATGCAAAAGTTCGGAAATACCAAGGTATATTGTGTTTCATGAATTTACGCATATTTTAGATACGGAAATGTATGCAAAGCAAGATTCTTGGAGATATATGGCTTTGTCTGGTTATACAGAATATCATGCAGCACAAGTTGAATTGATGATAATGTTAGGAGCAGATAGTATACAAACTCAAGATTTTTCATTTACAGTTGATGTTGAAATAGGTAATAGTACAGTTAGGAATTACCTAAACTCAAGACATCAATTAGTAGTGAATATGATGAATAGAACAGATTTTCCAAGAGATATTGAAGCATTAAAAACAACGGTAGGTGTGCTATATAATTATTTTGGAGTGCGTTCTATATGTAAAATGTATGCGAAAGATTATACTGAAGAAGTGGATAACACAATTATTATTCAGAAACTTTCAAAAGTATTATTTGAAGAGATAAATAGCTTTATGGTTGGATGGTTTAATGAAGCACAAGTAGAGCTGAGCTTTGTGTCATATATGAAAATAATGTGGCCTATGCTTCAAAGCTATTTTGGAAAAGAATGAAAGATAGTAACAGTAAACACAGTTTTGTATACAGTTAAACCCAGTAAAATCAACGCATGAGGGGAACTGGCTACATTTTAATTCCCAAATAACTGGCATATTCATCATGCAAAAAGCGGAGGCGGACAGATTCTTATCTGCATTGCAGGACGTGGATACTATCAGGAAGAAGGAAAAGAAGCAGTAGAAATGAAACCCGGAGATTGTGTCAATATTCCGGCAGAAGTAAAACACTGGCATGGAGCAGCACCAGATGAATGGTTTTCACATCTGGCAATTGAAGTACCGGGAGAAAAAACATCATCCGAATGGTGTGAAATAGTAACGGATGAGATATATGGAAAACTGAAATAAGTACTTTCTCCCAAAAGTGGGAAAAAGAAATTTTACGGGCGTGTGAAAAAACGAAAGTTTTTTCATGCGTCCTTTGCTTATGAATACAACAGTAGTTATAGTTCATAAAAAAGTGTATAACTCCCCTTTCCCCATAAGAAAGCTATTATGGAATCCTATGCGGCAGTTGCAACTTTTTTCTGTTTGTTGTGATATTTATAAAGATTGTGTCCAATAGAAACAAGAAATACTTCCAGCAGAACAGATTTTATTCCTCTTCGGACAATTCTTTTGTACCAACGGTCGTTTTTGATGATGCCAAATGTACCTTCTGCCTGAATAGATCTATTCATTCTTAGAAGTGCTCCCTGGATACTTTCAAGATTTTCAATTACTTCCTGATGCATCGCTGTAAGTTCACGGTTGATCCGAACGATACGGTTTTTATCTGTCTTTTTACATTGTTCTGCGTATGGACATCCGGAACAGTCCTCACACTGGTAGTATTCTTCCTGACGTCCATACTTGTTTCCCTTTACGTTTTTTCGATACCGAAGATAAAAGTTTTTCCCGTTTGGACAACGCATGATTCCGTCTTCACCAATTGGAAAATTTACCGCTCGGAATGGATCTTCACGATACTTCCTGTCAGTAGTCTCTTTCTTGAACATGGTGAATTTCATATACTTTTCCATTCCATGCTGTTCACAAAAGATGTAATTGTTGTAAGAACCATATCCGGCATCTGCCACTGGATACTTCGGATAAAAGCCATATGTAGTATAAAACTCGTTCATCAACGGAATAAAACAATCCATGTCTGAGCGATACTGATTTACATCAACAACAGCAATGTATTCATCCGCAACACCAACCTGCACATTGTAAGCTGGAAGCAGCTGGTCATTTCCCATATAGTCCGTCTTGATCCGCATAAAAGTGGCTGAATGATCTGTCTTTGAGTAGCTGTTGCGTTCCTCCCCACAGATTTTGATTTTTTCCACGTATTCTTCTAGTTTTACAGCATACTCCCTAAGTTTCTCATAATGACGTTGCTGCGTGGTTTTGCGATGTCCCCTCCCATGAACAAACATCGTTTCATCAATCTGCCAGGCTTCTGCATACTGTTCAGTCGCTTTCTTCAGATACTCAGGTGCATACTCACTATTGATACAAAGCTTTATCCCTGTACATGACAGTTCTTCATTGATTTCCTCAAAGAGTGTAGTAATCTTATCAAAGAGACGGTATCTGGATTTTTCTGTGGCTTTTTTCCACACCCAGGAATATTTATTTGCATTTGCTTCAAACTTGGAGCCATCGATGTATAGATGTTGGAGATCCACATGTTCTGTCTCGAAGATTTTTTTATTTATGTCTTGAAATATTTCTTTAATGGAATCAGCAAGTACCTCGTTAATGAAGTAGCCGAAGGTACGATAAGAAGGTGTTTGATGATCCATGAGATACATGAAGCGGAGATTGACTTTACACTGGTCCTCCAACTCACGTAATGATATATAGCCATTCGCCATAAATCCGAACAAAACTGTCTTCAGCATGCTGACCGGGTCATATCTGAGTCTTCCTGTATAATGTTGTGGAATATTTTTCAGATACTTCTCCAGTTCAATTTCTCCCATAAATCTGTCAAAAGTCAGCACTGGATCACAGATGTCCAGATAATCTTGAATTAGCAGTGGCAAAACTGCCTGTTTTGGGTTAGAATAGATTATGTTATTAATTTTCATTGCAAGCTAATTATAACAGAAAGAAGGACCTTAGGGTTTATAATAAACCCTTGGTCCTTCTTTTTTTCGGGACTATGCTTTTTTCACAGCCCCAATATGTAAGGCATTTAGAATGGAACATCCATTTCATTTTCGGATGTATCGCTTTTGGATTTATCAGACGCATCAGGGGTGGAAGACTTTGGAAGTCCTCCGGATACAGCAGTCTTTGCACTGATTCCGTTGATCTCAACGCGATCGTCAACGACAATGACCAGGCATTTCTGACCATCGATAATACGTGTTTCTACAAGATCTGCGCATTCCGGGTTTACCTGAATGGTGATGTCCGGAGTTTTGATCTCGAATTTTTTGAGGTTTGCAATATTGGAGGCAAGGAGTGTACTGTGCTCTCCGGCAGCGGAATCGTACTGCTCATCGAATGTTTCCAACTTTTCTTCTTCGACACCGCTTTTGGCAAGGAGGTATTTAACTTCTGCTTTGTCAAGGGCAAGTGGTTCCGGATTTTCAGAATTCTGTTCAATCATTTCATTTAAGTTTTCGTGGATATTTTTGACTGTATCGTAGTCGCAGTCATCACCGAGCGTTTCTTCGATCAGTGTACGGAAAGTTTCTTTCTGATCTCCGGCGGTGAGTGGTGGAACACATCCAAGAAGCAGATCGGTCAGACCGTTTCCGAGATTCTCAGCATTTTTTGAATAATAAAGTAGATTGTGAATATCGGTGCTGCGGTCATTAAAAGCAGGGAAGAGGAAACCGGCATCCGGCATCTCTACGATCCAGTCACGGATACGCTCATGGAAACTGTTTTCTTCTGCATGATAACTGAGTCCTGGCTTGGAAAGCTTGACCGGACAGAAGGTACACATGATGTAATCATAGACTTCATCGGATGCATCGAACATTTCACTTCCGTCCGTTGATTTTCCCGGAATATCGTAGGCTGCATGGACCAGCAGGATCAGATAGTTCTCTGCATAATCATAGGAATCGATGACACGATTATAGAATTCTTCCAGAAGAGCGTCGTCAGTAAGCCGGCTGTTTCTTAATTTGAGAAGAAATTCCTGTGTACCACCTTCCGATTCGGTCTCCAGAGGAAATTCCATATTCAGAAGATTTTTTCCGATCGTACCGGACAAGGACTTTCTAAAAATGTCAAAATACTTGAACATTTCCTCTTCCGGAAGAGAAAGGAAAGCATCTTTCATCTCCGTTTTTTTCTCTTTTTCACCATCTACATAGCATCCGCAGATGCGGGTGATCGCACAGTTGGATGGGGTGAACTGTTTTTTGATTTCAGTAACTTCTTTTTTATTCATAGTAAGTAAATCCCCTTTTGGTAATTGTGATTTTGTAAAAGACTGATGCTTATGAATTATAACATATTTTGAGGAAGAGTGTGATTAGGAGAGAAAATTATTTGATTATTTTCAGAATAATGTATATACTAAGTATATACATTATATGGAGGTGAATTTTATGCAAACACAGGTAAAAGCATGGGGAAATAGTCAGGGAATCAGACTTCCAAAAGATATTTTACAAGAGGCCAATGTAGAAATAAATGATATGCTGGAAGTAAAAGTATCGGATGGTATGATTATGCTTGTTAAGACCTTCAGGCATCAAAAATTAGAAGAAAGAGCTGAAAAGTTTGGTGGTAAGTTAAATCTTGATGGAGAATATGAATGGGATAAGCCGGAAGGAAGAGAGGTGTGGTAGAAAATGGAGATACAGCAGGGGGCTGTTTTAAAAGTGGAAAAAATTAAGGATCCTGTATTTGTTGCAAGTAAAAATTTTTTTAATCAGTCGGGAGAAATAATTGGCTGTCCAATATTAGGAGAGAGTACAGAAAGCCCACTTCACATTTATGTTGAAATGGATGAAAATAAAGGTTATATCCAATGTGAACAAATGAAAATGTTAGACTTGAGAGTCAGGGGGTATAAAATAATAGATCGTGTAAAAATGGCAGATGTAATTAATGTAACAGACGCAATACAGAGTATATTCGACTATATATAAATGCAGGGAACCAATCCGGAACCCTGCATTCATAATATCTGCTATTAAGCCATCATTCCTGTGAGAATATCATTCACAAGCTTTCCGTCAGCTTTTCCTTTTACTTTCGGCATCAGTTCTTTCATGATACGTCCTTTATCCTTTGGTGTCGGAGCATCAATTCCAAGACCGGAAAGGACACCTGCGATCACTTCTTTGATCTCAGCTTCGTCCATCATCTTCGGAGCATACTGTTCAAGAACAGCGATACGTTTCTCGCATTCTTCAATAATGTCTGTACGATCAGCAGGAGTCATCTCCAGAGTTTCTTTTGTCTGTTTGATCTCTTTTAAGATAACTTGAACTTCTTCTTCTTCGGTAAGATCGGCACGTTTGTCGATGGCTTTGTTCTTAAGGGCTGCAAGAAGAGCAGATAATGTCTCTTTTGTGTCCTTATCCTTTGCTTTCATGGCTGCGACCATAGCGCTTCTTACTTCATCAATTTTACTCATTGTATATTCCTCCAAACTTGAGGCAAAATGCCTGTCTGCACTTTATTGTAGCAGATGGGAAAAGAATTTTCAATCTCTGGAAGAGGAAAACTTGGGTGGCTATTTATCAAAAAGTGCGGTATACTGATAGGAATGAATCAGGGATAGATGAGAGGTTAAGCGATAGGATGAGTGGCTGTACATTATGTCCGCGGATGTGTGGGGCGGACAGGGAGAATGGGAAGACAGGTTTTTGCGGAGAGACAGGGGAGATCCGGGCGGCGAGAGCGGCGCTTCATATGTGGGAGGAACCTTGTATTTCCGGAAAGGAAGGATCAGGGACGGTCTTTTTTACGGGATGTACTTTAAGATGTGTGTTCTGTCAGAACCATGAGATTGCGGGAAGCAAGGTTGGCAAAGTGATCTCAGAAGAGCGGCTGGCGGAGATCTTTCTGGAACTGCAGGGGAAAGGTGCGAATAATATCAATCTTGTGACGCCGACGCATTTTGTGCCGCAGATCATCCGGGCGCTTCAGAGTGCAAAGAAGCAGGGGATGTATTTGCCGGTTGTATATAATACGGGCGGTTACGAGAGAGTGGAAACCTTGAAAATGCTGGATGGTCTGGTGGACATTTACCTGCCGGATTTCAAATATTTAAATACAGATCATGCGAAAAAATATTCGATGGCGGAGGATTATCCGGAGGTTGCGAAGGCGGCTCTTGCTGAGATGGTAAGACAGGAAGGGAAGCCGGTATTTGATGAGCGCGGAATGATGAAACGTGGCGTGATCGTGCGTCATCTGCTTTTGCCGGGATGTCTTGCGGATGGAAAAAGAGTGGTGAAATATTTGCATGAAACTTATGGAAACCGGATTTATATGAGCCTGATGAGCCAGTATACGCCACTGGAGAGTCTGGATGCGGTAAAATATCCGGAGCTGAACCGGAAAGTGCCGGAGTATGCGTATGAGAAACTGGTGGACTATGCGATCTCGCTTGGTGTGATGCAGGCGTTTATACAGGAAGGGGATACGGCAAAGGAGAGCTTTATTCCACCGTTTACACTGGAAGGAGTATAGGAAAGGAGATTGATATGAAAAGACAGGTGACAATGGAAGAAATTTCAGATGGAAAATTATATACCAGCAATGATCTGGTAAAAGCAGACTGTGGCGATTGTGAGGGATGCCACGCCTGTTGTACGGGGATGGGAAGCTCAATCGTGCTGGATCCGCTGGATATTGTCCGGATCAGCAGGGGAACAGGAGCGGCTTTTGAGACTTTGCTTGCAGGAAAGATTGAACTGAATGT
>OHWU01000743.1_pt1 | contig 12464 bp, 8 predicted proteins | sample 1579821 | NCBI WGS metagenome assembly OHWU01 (sample SAMEA3882548, study PRJEB24775) | human gut metagenome | biome: human-associated habitat; feature: intestine environment; material: feces | place: Netherlands | collected 2009/2010 | reverse complement strand
AGTTCCGCACGCAAAGAAGGCCACTTAATGTGGCCTTCGTCTTGCGCAGGACTGTTCGAAATTTTGAGGAAGCACCCGCCCTGCCGGGGCTCCCGGGTTCCCGTTTACGAGAGCGACGTTCTCAGCAACTCGTTGAAGAGCTTCGGGTTGCCCTTGCCGCGGCTTGCCTTCATGCACTGGCCCACCAAAAAGCCGATGACCTTCTGGTTGCCGTCGCGATACTGCTGCGCCTGATCGGCACAGTTAGCCAGCACCTCGTCCACGATCGGCTGCAGCGCGCCGGCATCGCTCACCTGACGCATACCGCGCTCGTCGACGATCTTGTTGGGGTCGTCGCCGGTCTGGGCCATGGCCTCAAAGACCTCGTGTGCCTGGTTGGAGCTGATGGCATCGGTCGCCAGCAGCTTGGCCAGCGCTGCCACCTGAGCCGGCGCGATGCCGGACTCGGCCAGCGAGACGCCCGCGTCCTTAAGGTAGGCGATCATCTCGTTCACCAGCAAGTTTGCAACCGTCTGGGCCTCCTTGCCAGCCATACCGGCAGCGGCGGCCTCAAAGAACTCGGCAAACTCCGGGTCGCCGGCAATCTGCTCGGCGTCAGCCGCCTTAATACCAAAGTCGGCCTCAAAACGGGCGCGCTTGGCATCGGGCAGCTCGGGGATCTCGCCACGGCAGCGGTCGATGAACTCATCGTCCAGATCGAACGGCGCCAGATCGGGATCGGGGAACAGACGATAGTCGTCTGCCGTTTCCTTCACACGCATAACAACGGTGCGCTTGCGACTGGGCTCCCAGTGGCGGGTCTCCTGGTAGATAATGCCGCCCTCCTCGAGCACCTCGGCCTGACGGCAGATCTCGTAGGCAAGGCCATCATGCAGGCTCTTAAACGAGTTGAGGTTCTTGAGCTCGGTCTTGGTGCCCAGCTTGGTCTCGCCGCGGCGGCGCAGCGACACGTTGCCGTCGCAGCGCATGGAACCCTTCTCCATGGAGCAGTCCGAAATGCCCAGCGTCACAAAGATGCGACGGAGCTTTTCCATAAACAGACGCGCTTCCTCGGGCGTGCGCAGATCGGGCTCGGTGACGAGCTCAATCAGCGGCGTGCCGCAGCGGTTGTAGTCGACGAGCGACTCGGCCGCGGCGGTAATGCGGCCCTCGGCACCGCCCACGTGCACCATCTTGGCGGCGTCCTCCTCCATGTGAATGCGCAGGATGCGGATGGGCACCGTGTAGGAACCGTCCTCGCGACGCTCGGGCATCTGCAGGCTGGACGCGTCGTAGCTGGCCAGGTGGCCGGCACGCTGGTTGCCCTCGCGCATGGTCGACGTCATGGACGTAGACAGGCCCTCGGCGTTGGCCGAGGCGCTCGCCAGGCTCTGGGCCTCGGCCTCGCCAAACGCGCACTCGGGGCGCTCGGCGGCACCGCGACCGGTCACGTCCAGGTCCAGGTGACCGTACATGGCAAAGGCGACCGGACCCTGCGTGGTCTGGAAGTTCTTGGCCATATCGGGATAGAAGTAGTGCTTGCGGTAGAACATCGAGTGGCGCTGGATCTCGCAGTTGGTGGCGAGACCGGCCTTGACGATGCTCTCGATGGCGCGCTTGTTGGGCACCGGCAGGGCGCCGGGCAGGCCCAGGCACACCGGGCACACGTTGGCGTTGGGCTCGTCATCGTGGCTAAGCTTGCAATTGCAGAACATCTTGGTATCGAGTGCGGTGAGCTCGGTATGGATCTCCAGGCCGATCACGGCCTCCCAATCCTGCAGGACCTCGGAAAGCTCCTTCATTACAGCTCGCCTCCCTTCCCGGCAAAATCGGGCGCGACGGAAAGCGCGGGCGCACCCGTGGCGGCATCGGCAAAGCCGCGCTCCAGGGCGCGGGCAAACGTGAGCAGCTGACGATCCTTAAAGGCAGGTCCCACCAGCTGAGCAGAAACGGGCAGCTGAGTATCCTCGCCCAGGCCCAGCGGCACCGAGATACCGCCGTTGCCGCAAATGTTGAGCGAAATGGTGTACAGATCGGAAAGGTACATCTGCGTGGGGTCGCTGATCTCGCCAAACTTAAAGGCCGTGCGCGGCGAGGCGGGCATGAGGATGGTGTCCACCTTGGCATACGCGGCGTCGTAGTCCTGCGTGATGAGCGTGCGGGCCTTTTGCGCGGCGTAGTAGTACTTGTCGTACACGCCCGAGCTCAGCAGGTAGGCGCCGAGCATCTGACGGCGCTTGGCCTCGGCGCCAAAGCCGTGGGCGCGCGAGAGCGAGCTCTGGTCGGACAGGTTGGCGCAGCCCTCCTCCTGATAGCCGTAGCGAATGCCGTCGAAGCGAGCCAGGTTGGAGAACGCCTCGGCCGGGCCGATGACGTAGTAGGCGGCGATGGCGGCGTCCAGGTGAGGCAGGTCGACCTCGACCAACTCGGCGCCCTGGTTCTGCAGCTCCTGGGCAGCGCGCTGAACAGCGGCCTTGACCTCGGGCGTCAGGCCCTCGGCCTCCATAAACGCAGGGATAACGCCCACGCGCTTGCCCTCGATGCTGTCGTTGAGATGCTCGGTAAAGTCGACGGCGCAATCCTGGCTGGTGCAGTCGTACGGATCGTGGCCCGCGCCGGTAAGCGCGTTCATGGCCAGCGCGACATCCTCGACCGTGCGACCGAAGGGGCCCACCTGGTCGAGCGACGAGCCAAAGGCAACCACGCCGTAACGGCTCACGGCGCCATACGTGGGCTTAAAGCCCACCACGCCGCACAGCGACGCCGGCTGGCGAATGGAGCCACCAGTGTCCGAGCCCAGCGAGAGCGCGACCTCGCCCGCGGCGACGGCGGCAGCGGAGCCGCCCGAGGAGCCGCCAGGCACGCGCTCGGTATCCCAGGGGTTGTTGGTGCGGTGGAACGCCGAGCTCTCGGTAGAGCTACCAAAGGCAAACTCGTCCATGTTGGCCTTGCCCATGGGCAGGCAGCCGGCATCGAGCATGCGCTGGACGCAGGTGGCAGTGTAGACGCTCTGGTAGTTCTCGAGCATGCGAGAAGCGCAGGTGGTGCGCGTGCCCACGAGGTTCATGTTGTCCTTGATGGCCAGCGGCACGCCCGCGAGCGGGGGCAGCGGCTTGCCTGCGGCACGGTCGGCATCCACGCGCGCGGCGGCATCGAGCGCAAGCTCGGGCGCCACCTGCAGGAATGCCTGGACCCCGCCCTCGCGCGCCTCGATGGCGGCAAGAGAGGCCTTGGCCACCTCGGTAGCGGTAAAGTCGCCGGCGGCAACGCCCGCGGCGATCTGAGCGGCGGTAAGGGAATCGAAGCTCTGCGCCATTACTCGCTCTCCCCCTCTCCCAAAATGGACGGCACGCGGAAGTAGCGGTCGCGCGCGCTGCCGGCGTTTTCGAGCGCAACGTCGAGCGGCAGGTCGCGCTCGGGCTCGCGCAGGTCATCGCCCATCACGTTGGACAGGCTTCCGATAGGATGGAACGTGGGCTCCACGTCGGGCAAGTCATATTGCAGGACGGGCTCGAGCATCTGGACGGCGTCGTTCATGTAGGACGTCATCTGGGCGAGCTCGTCATCGGTCAGTGCGATCTTTGCGTACTCGGCGATGCCGCGCACGTCTTTCTCGCTGAGTGCCATAGGCGCTCCCTTCCGCATAACAGATAAACCGCTCTAGTATACAAGGCAACGCCGCTTGGAGCAGGTGCTTTACCCAAATGCAGCGAAAACGTAACGAGGGCGGCGTTTGACAGGCGGCGGGCTGGCGGTTCTGCAACGAAACCGCACCGTCCATAGCGAAAACCGCGCCGCCCACAACGAAAACCATCACAACATTCGACGCCTTTCGCCAAAATCGGGATTTTCATCGAATGTTGTGATGGTTTGGAAGTTCCGGCCACCACAAAGGTGCCTGTCCCCATTGCGGTGGTTCTGGAGAATGTCTTATGCCGAGGCCTTGGCCTTGCGGCGCTTGCGGACCGCGTGGATCACGATGTCCAGCAGCAACAGCACAATGGCAACGACCACGATAAGCACGGCAAACTCGCGCTTGCCCCAGTGGCGGCCGGCCAGCAACTTTTGCTTGTCGACGTCCTTCTTGTTGTACTTGGTACGCACGCAATGCACCAGCAGGCGATGGTCGTTCACGCCATAGGGCGTGCAGGTGACGAGCGTCACCTTGTCGGCTCCGGGCTCGATGGCCAGCGACTCCATCTCCTCGGGCAACACGACCTCGGAGTCCACCATCTTGTAGGCGAGCGTCTTGTTCATAGTGTGCATCAGCACCAGGTCGCCGGGCTCCAGCGAGTGGATGTCGTCGAACATGCTCAGGTTGCGCATGCCCGAGTGCGCGGTGAGCACACAATGCGTCGAGGTACCGCCCACCGGTAGGCTCGTGCCCTCCAGGTGGCCGACGCCCGCCATAAGGACTTCCTCGCTCGTGCCGTGGTAGATGGGCATGCTCACGTCGATGGAGGGGATCTCGACCCAGCTCATCATGGGGTCGCGGTCAAAGATGAGCTGCTGAGCGTAGGGCTCGATCTGGTCGGCGGGAAGCTCGGTGGCCTCGCCCGCCAGCTGCTCGTTAAAGGAGCGCGCCTGGAGCAGGATGCGCTCGCGCTCCTCTTCCGACAGCGCGTCCACGGTGCTGGACACGGTGCTGATCTGGTTGAACACGCCCGAGGCTTCGAGCCGGTCCAAGATCCACGGCCAGGTCATAAGGCCCACGCCGATAAGGATGATGACGATGGTGATGAGCCGGTCGGCCCAGCGAGGCAGCCGCTTGCGACGGCGCTTGGGCTTTGGTTGAGGTTTGGGCTGAGGGCTTGAGCCGCCGTTGGCCGCGGCGTTATTGCTCTTCATGTGTTTGGCGCCCTGCACCATCGCCGGTCACTCCTCTACAACTCAAGTTGTCTAAACAAATAATAGCCGATTAGCGAGTTCATGCGCCGGACAACGCCGCTAGACTGCACCGTCCGGGCCACGTAACTCCACTCAACCAATCAAGCCATATGTTGCTTTCATCGTCTCGAGCAACTGCGCCATCGTTACGCCCGCAACCCCAATCTGTTTCAGATTGACGTCGCCCACCTCACAATCTTTAACAAACGCAAGCATATCGTCCTTCAGTTCTCCGCCTAGGTCGACACCTTCCGACTCGCCAAGCAATTGAGCAAGCCTCAGCGCATCGCGTTTATGCTTTTTTACCTTCCTCGAATCAACGTTCTCCCCCGCTTCCCTTCTAGCTTTTAGGTCGAGATACGCCTTCGCTTTGAACGGGACAATGTATTCCGTCCCCAGGACCGAAACGCCGCCTACGGTTCGAATTCCCTGAAGGAACAAGCCGTAGTAAGCATCGTCCAACAAAATTGCCGAAAGACTGCTTATGTTTTCATCAACGTGAATTGGCGCCACATCAATCCCCTCACGACCCTTTAGAAAGTCGGGGCACTTCGCGAAGAGTTCAATCATATGGGGGTAACCCGGCCTCTTAGGCTCTGTAAACCGATAAAAACATGAGCCTTTGCCTTCGCCCCAGCCGCAGCGGTAACCGCCATCACGCACCAAAGTCCATATAGCTTCTGCCGTCTGAGGCAACCGGTCATCGGCGACAATTACCACATCAAAATCGTGAGTCGCCCTAAACGGAAGTCCCGCCTCCGCGAGCAAAATGTCGCATGCCGTGCCGCCGATAAGGGCATACGATCCTGCAGCTTCTTGCATATGCTGCTGAAATTCTTGAAGACCTTCTACAGCGCTTCTTGCCATGGATATTCCTTTCCAAACATGCGATTGACTTCGAGCTGAATTCGCTCATCGTCGATTGCCGCCAAAGATAGCGCAAGCGAAATGTCGTCAACACGGGAGGAGTCGGCAAACACGGGCGCATAGCGCCACACTTGGATCATCGCCGTCTCGTTATCCGGCAACTCCCCGTCTGCGACTTCGAGGTCGCTCAGTTGACGCCATGCACTTCTTAAGACGGCCTTTTGTTCCATACCCGGCGCAGCGAGCATCGAACGCGCAGCGAGCGCCGTCTCCCCGGCGTCAACAAGACAGTCGATCTGCGGTGTCTTCCTTGCAAAAAAGACCTTCGAGACAGGCGAGGAGAGCTCTGTCATGTGCTCGCTAAGCAGAAGATCAACGGCAACAGGGAACACGACGACACGTCGCTCGCAACGCTCGCGCCTCGCGAGCCCCCTGTCAACAAGCTCGGTTATGGCCTCACTCGCGCGGCTTGCCGAAATCCCAAGCGCACGACAAAGGTCATAGGGACGATATGGCTCCTGGGTTGCTCCCCAGATTGCGGCAGCCTGCGCGTTGGGTGACATCTTGGTCGCATGATTGCGAAACCAGGCACCGCCCCTCTCCGTGCAGGCCGTGCCCATAAATGGAAGAAAAGCCTGTCTACCCGGGCAGACAAAGGGAATCCCTTGTGCGACCAATGCTTTGCGCTGACGTGCATCGGCATCAGGAAACGAAACGACAACAGGAGTCTCCGCGCGCAAGGCTAGCTGACTATAGACCCTCTTAGCCTCGGGAAGCCCGACGCCAGTAGGCAAACTTGCAAGCAAAAACGAAAAACCGTTTGCGTCAACAGCGCGGACCTCAATCGCCCGCAGATGCAGCGGCAAGTGTGCGGATCCAGGCCAAGTTTTGGTCTTGGCGGAGAGGCCTAGTGCTTCTTGTAAGTAGATTAGCGCTTCGTTCATTTCCATCGTTTTCGTTTGATTCCAGTTTAAATTGGAATTATACATTATTTTCGGAATTAACGAGCTTCCTCTCATGCATAGGCCCGCATTTGAGTTTCAAAATGTCCCGGATCGGCGGGGCGATTCGGGATACAATATCAATAGAAAACGACGCACCCCGCGTAAATGTTTGGGAGCGCGGGCGGCCTAGTTTTCTGGTTTTGTTAAATGCCCGGGCTCCGAACCCCGGGCATTCTTATTTGCGCTTGTTGCGGCGCAAATGCCTTCTACCGTCCGCACCGCGCGTGCGCCTACGGACCTTAAACCAAACCTCATACGAGTCAAGAAACGCGATGACGAATGTGCCCGCATCGGACGATGGAGGCTGGCTGCGTTATCCCAAAAGAACGGGGCAAACTCCAATGCGGAGTCTGCCCCGAAAAGAGAATGGCAAAGCAAGAACGTCGATGGACGAGAAAAGTGTCCGCAAGTCTCATGGCCATCACATCCCACCTGCCAAAGGGATGGGTGAGCGAGCGTTACTCCTGCTCGGACTCCTCGGCCTGCTTACGGCTGCGGATGAGGTGCGCCACGCCGATGCACAGCACCGCGCCACCAGCGATCCAAGTGAAGGTCACACCGTTGAGACCGGTCAGCGGGAGACCAGAGCCCTTCTTGTTCTGGATGGTGACGGGGATCTCGGTCGAATCAACTTTTTCATCGAGATCAGTGGTAACCATATCAGAGGTGTCAGTTACCTTGAGATTCGTCAGTTTACCGGTTGTCGGATTGTACGTAGGCGTCACCGTAATTTCGAAGTCTGCGATGGTGTTGTAGCCCGCAGGCGTCTTGCTCTCAGAAATCAGATATGTGCCTGCAACAAGGCCAGGAATAGAGACCGTGTTATTCGTTCCTTTGGTTTCAAACGTATAAGCTTGCTTCTCGTCATCGGTGAAGCTGCCGTCTTGCTTCAGCCATTTAGCGACTTCATTAGTTGCCCCTTCCTTGATCATTTTGACCTTAAAGCCAGCAACGAGATTTGCGCTCGAATCATTCGGATCGGTCTTGGTGATATTGAAGCCGAAGACATAGTCGGTGACTTCCTTTGATTCGGAAGTGCCGGTACCCTTAGGCGACATGGGATCGTTGGAATAGACAAGTTTGACCTCATTGGTGTTGCCGGTGGCCGTGTATTCGGCATCGCTGGTGAGCTTAGCTCGATAGGTCACAACGACCTTGGAGGTTCCATCAAGAGTCTCACCCACGGAATTTGCAGCAGCCTTGAGATCCTCGAAGTAGACCTTCAAATCTTGACCTGTCTTATTGTTTGAGTCGTCCGTAGTATCCGTAACCGTCACAGTGTAATTGCCAGATGCGTCAATCTTTTTGCCGTTGATAGCAACAACAACAGAGCTCTGATCTGCCTTCAGTCCAACAGAGAGATGGTCCTGGAACTCATACTGGTACTTAGCATACGTGGCAATATTGGCCGCAACAGTACCAGTCAACTTGTAGTCGATTACCTGACCAATCCAGGCGTCGCCCACGTTCTTCCAGTCATCCGTTGTAGCGTTATCGGCCGTCTTGTCCTTAGTGTCATCGAGAATCTGCTTATCGACGGTAGGAATGCTGGTCTTCTCGGTAACGGTCACGCTGCTACCGCCGACAACGGCGAAGATGGGCGAGGTACCCGTGTTCTTCTTTGCCGCTTCGGAAGTGCTAAGGGAAGACTCATCGGTCAGGAACAGGTAGTAACCCGTCTTGGGGGAATTTTTATCATCTTTAGGCACAGTAAAACTATCGCCTGCCGAGAACGAATTGCCCGTAGCTTTAACGTTCTTTTTAACAATAGCAGCAATCTTGTTGAGAAGGTGATTCTTATTAACAACAGTCTCAGCAGTAATGCCGGTAACGTTCTTAGTCAACCAATCGGCCACGTCCTGGGCGGTAACAATACTAGGTTTGGGATTAGAAGTCTTATACGTTGAGTCCTCTTTAATAGCATTGATGATGGCCTCCTGGGTCGCAGAGTCATCAAATGCCCACTTGACGTTGGAGACGATCTTATCAGTCGCCCCCTCCCCAGTCGGATCCACGACATCGGCCTCGAAAATCTGGTAGGCCTTGTACTTCACACTGCCATTATCTTTGTTCTTATTGATCGTGATGCTATTGGTCGTAGCCGCCGGATCCGCAGCAAACGCCATGGTCACCGGGGCCATCACACCGCCGAAGCTCAGCGCTGCTGTGAGGCCGGCGGTTACCGCCAGGCGTGCGATGTTCTTGTTCATGCTCATCTTCTTTTCCTCCGTTTTCCGGTTGATTTCCATTCGATCGGTCATCGTGTGTCTGTTTCTAAGCATCTGCTTCGTTTCGTCTAGCCCCGCTCTCGGTGGGGCTGCCAGCTACTCTTTATGGCTGCCACCTCCCCGCTTGACCAGGAGCGCGACCACGATGAGCGCGGCTCCGGCGACCGCAACGGCGGCCGCGGTGAACATTGCCATATCGCCAGTCAAGGGCATAAAGCCTTCGGTGAAGATACTAGGGGGCGTGCCGGCGGGCGTGTTGATGAGCGACGCCTCCAGGCTGCCCGTCGACCCGTCCGCGTTGTCGGCGCGCAGGGGCGACTCGGCGGTGATGGTGAGCTTGGGCTTGGCGGCGGCCACCTGGTCGACGTCCAGGCCCTCGGCCTTGACTGTCACGGAGCGCGTGCCCCCAAAGGCAGTGTAGCCCTTGGGTGCCTTGAGCTCGCGGACCTCCAGCTTGCCCGAGTCCACGCCCGAGACGGCCACACGGCCGTCCTCGCCCGTGGTGACGGTGGCCTTGCCCTCCGCATCCCACGTGCTGTCGGCCGCTAGCGTACGACCGCGGTCGTCGACGATGCTCAGGACCGCTCCGGGCAGCGGCTTGTCGCCGTCGCTGCCGCGCTTAGTGAGCGCGAGATCCCAGGTGTAGGCGCACGCATCGTCGCTCGGCGTGCGGGTGAAGCCGGTGTCGCCGGACTGGTCGGCAAAGGGAGAGCGCGGGTAGCGCAGGTAGACCTCGTTGGGGTTGCCCTTCGCGATGCCGTGGTTGCACGCGCTGTTGAGCGGCGCGTTGTACACGGCGACCACGCGGGCGCCCGCGGTGAAGGCGTCGGCCCCGCCGAGCGCGGCGATGAGGTCGCCGGTGCGCACGGTGAAGGTCTTACCGTCGGCCGAGACCCTGCACTGGGCTGTGATATCGGTCCAGCCCTTCGCGGGCTCGGTGCCGGTGCGGCCGTCCTTATTGGTCGAGACAGCGTCGAAGCCGCCCTCGGCCCCCGACGCCACGTACACGCGCACACTCGCGGCCACCTTGGAGGGGTCGAGTCCCGCGCTCATGGTATCGACGAACTGCACCGTATAGGTGTCGTAGGCGGTAAGACCCGCCGGGACCGTGGCCGAGAGGCGCCAGTACAGGTCGTCGGCGACCGTGGCGTCGGCGGCCTTCTGCCATGAGGCGGTGCTGTCCTCCAGCACGTGCTTAGCGACCTTGGGGGTCGCCGCCTTGGGCTTGACGGTGACGGCGCTGCCGCCCACCAGGGCCATGATCGGCGCGGTGCCGGCCTCGCCCTCGGCGATGGCGTCGTCGTCGGCGACGATGAGCCAGTAGCCGCAGGGCAGCTCGGCCGTCGTGCCCGCATTAAGGGCCTTGAACACGGCGCCAGAGCTCTGGAGGGAACGAGCGAGCTGTGCGCTCAGCGCGCTCGTAAGGTGGGAATCGGTGTTGAGCCACTCGGCAGCTTCCTGCGCGGTGGTCTGGGATTTGGACATGCCGGCGCTGTGCAGCACAGGCAGCGCGGCGTCGTGCACGGCATCGCTTGCCCAGGCGAGGTCGGTGGCGATCTTGGCGTCGCTGTTGCCGTCGACGACGTTGGCGCTAAAGATCTGGTAGGCGTCGTAGCTGCTCGCCACGGTGCCGCTCACCGTGATGGAACCGATCGAGGTCGGCGCAGCCTGCGCGGATGCGGGGAACACAACCGCGCAGGTGCCGATCAAGAGGGCAAGCAGCGCAAACAAGATCGGGAAGGAGCAAACTTTCTTATTCACGACGCTTACCTCCCTTCGCATTCGCCTTGCGACGAATGTGCATCCAGGCCGCAGCAGCGCAAAGCACCGCCGCGCCGGCAAGGTACGTCAGAGTAACGCCCGACATACCAGAAAGGGGCAAAGAGGTGGAGTAGGTGTTGGTGAAGGTGGGAAGGCTTTGGCCAGCGCTGGTGTCCTCACCGTATTTAAGCGGTTGCTGCTTATCAGCGGAAATCTCTTTGCCCTTGGCATTGAAAATCTTGGTGTAAGACACTTCGCACTTAATCGTCTTATCAGACTGATCAGTTGCTTTGACCGTAATCTTGTAGACCGACTTGTCGTACGTGTAGTTCGTGAACGGTGCGGTCGGCGGCTGTTCGCGGACGTAATAGGTGAAGGTATTGCTTGCACCACGGCCGGTGGAGTCAGACTCGAGCTTGTTTAGCTTATCGAGTGTGTACTCAATCTTGTCGACGAAGCTCAGGGTCTGGGACTTCTTGTCGCCAGCCTTCGTATTAACCGTCTCAGCGTTATTAAAGTCCTCGTTATCCGCAAACTCGAGCGTAAACTCCTTCATCTCGCCACCCTTAACGACCTTAGTCGCCTTAGGAGTCCAGGAGCCGTACGAGTTGTACGGAGTGTATTCGTTAGTGAAAGTCACCGAGCTATCTTCACAGGCAATTGGATAATAGCCATCTCTATTCTGCACATTGTCCCATGAATTTGTGACACTCCACGCCCCAGATGACTTGTCGAGTTCACGCTTGGTCACATTGACGTTTTCAATCGTGTAGTTATGGATGTTGAGGGGTATCTGCCTGTTCGGGTTTTCTTTTGTCGGAACAGTCATGAGCTCGGTCTTTGTATCCTTAACCGATGCCACAATCTCATACACAGCAGAGTCATATGTGATGTCGGAGTCCTCGCCGGTATCTTCGACCAAGTAGTATGTGATTTTGTCAGCCGTACCGCTTGCTGCGAACTGTTCACCAAGCTCAAACGTGATGTTGCCGCTTGCATCATTATTTGCAGTTCCCACCTCAGCGCAAGCGTCGCGATTGAATTTCCCATTAACGAAAGGATCTTCCGAATCCTTGCGGTAGACCATAAAGGTGAACTCATTCCCAGTGAGCGTTTTGTTCTTATCAGTCTGCGAATCGATTAGCTTCTTGGTCGCCTTCAGCTTAAGGCTCGGGTAGACATACGTATCCGCAGGCTGACCCAAGTACAGATCGCCATTCGACATGATGCCACCGCCATGATCCCAGGAATAATTTCCGGTGATGAAGGTTGTCGCAGCTTTCTGCGCAGCCGTCGCCTCATCGCTTCCGGCTTGAACACCCGAAGTCAATCCTATGCTTTGATAAATCTGCACACCGCCATTGGCGGGAATATCAATCGGCTCCTTGAGCTCTTTACTTCCCGAATACTGGGCATCTCCGCCGCCGAGCATCTTGCCGATTACTGCCGCAATCGGATCCGTATGGCCCTTCTTTGCCGCAAGGAAGAAATCGACATGACCGTGCTTGCGAAACACCTCCGATTCGTATGCATCTCTATCTTCAGTCTTTTCACCACCACCACCTGAAAGATGGGGTTTAGCTTCATTGCCGGTATTTTTCTCCTTGTTGTAAACATTTTCTTTATTAAAATGATTATCATCATGCTCTTCGCCGGCAGACGAATTGCCAAAGATTGCCGTGCCCTCAGTGTTCGTTACCAACGTCTTGCCCGTCGGGCAGACTGCAACGCCGCCGCC